>Ga0222695_1000612_pt1 | contig 18057 bp, 19 predicted proteins | sample AntAcemetage1398_FD_179834 | JGI IMG/M metagenome (GOLD analysis project Ga0222695, IMG submission 179834) | Saline water microbial communities from Ace Lake, Antarctica - #1398 | ecosystem: Environmental > Aquatic > Non-marine Saline and Alkaline > Saline | place: Antarctica: Ace Lake...
CATGAACCTCTCCTCATCTGCACCCGGGAGGAGGGCCCGAACCCCCTGCTTTTTCATCTCTGTAATAAGCTTGCCACGTAGCTGAGTGGCGAGGGGGAGGCTCAGACCGGTTTTTGCATCATAAAGGTCATAGGAACTGATCAGCACGGGCTGACCTTTAAGCTTTCCCTGTTCAACCAGCGTTTCGGTAAGCCTAACAACCGCCTCGTCTAAATCCGGATCGCCCCACCAGGACTGGGAAGAAGACTGACTGCCCGAATCGTCAATGGTTTCTCCCATATCATCAGCGCGGGACAGGGAAGGGGTGGGGCAGAGCAACAAGGCCATGGTGAGGAGAAAAAGTACGCTGATTTTGGCAAGACCGGACAGACCGGTTTTGGGTGAAAGAACAGGCGGGAATATGATGCAATGCTTTTTCATCTTTGGTGTCTCCTTATTGGTTTGTCCGTCGTCAGTTGTCTGTTGTTTTTTTCAAACGCCACGCCTCAGGGGGCAAAAAGGTAACTTTAAGCCCGAAGGGAGAGGCGATTTTCTGCAGGGTTGCGAGGGTGGGATTGCCGGTGCCGTTTTCGAACTCGGAAAGGATCCGGGGCGAGATGTCGGCAACTTTTTTCGCGTACTCCTTCTGGGTCATACCCAATATCTTACGCATTTGACGCGTCGCTTCCCGAATGTCTATATCGCCTTTGGCGAGGCCAAGATAAAGCTCCTCTTTCATCCGGGCCATTTCCTGAGGGTCTGGTCGTTTCATAGGGTTCTCCTGATAGATTGTTGAAGAAGTTTACCCGTGGCCTCTACGGGTGTTTTTCAACAGCCTGTTAGACAAATGTCCTCAACCGTGCCTCGGCAAGTCCCGTAGCCACCTCTTTGATCCAGCCCGCGAGTCTTTGAATAATATCGTCATCGACACGCAGTCCAGCATGGTCTCGGGTAGGTGGGGGCAAAAGGACGGCCTCGGCAATCCGCAAATTGCCCGGAGGGTTGCCGGCCCCTCTAATGAGCAGGTGCCAGTCTACCTGCGGACCGTCGTTTACAACCTGCATCCGTTTGAGCCAGACCCGGCGGCCGGCACCTCCCGGTAACAGATCGACTAAAAAAGGGGGCCATTGCTCAAAACGAAACAATTCAAAACCGACGGGAAGCCCGGGAACAAGCTCCGCCTTCGGCCTGTTCAGGTAGGTGACCGCATAGTCGGTGTCGTATTGAAGCAGACAGCCTCCGGCGACGCCCTTATCGAGAGTTTGCGCATCGGGTTCGAATACCGCAGCCGTTTGCCAGTGACCATGAAGAAATATTTAAATGTGACAATTCATTGTTCACTTTAGTGGTTAGAAATGGAGCAATTCGACCAGAATACTTCACTATAGTGGTTGCTAATCAAGTTTCAATCCAAAAGCGTGTGAAGCTTACTTCACTATAGTGAATTGTTCTTTCGATTTTTTCAAGAAAATTTTCCTCCTGAATCAATCATGAAAAAACTTAAACCCTGTGACCAAATCATCCATCGCTTCGGGAACGCACCGCAAAAGCCCGGGTACTGTGGAGGATTTATAGGCGGCTCCTACCCCTCGGCAGTTTTCACAATTGCAATCCCAAGCATAAGATGAAGCAAGAACCTCATGACGCCATGCCCTTGAAATGCGATACTTTCATCTATAATTCCTGCATGTTACAGGAGTTATTTACTTAATGGCGGCCGTCCTCAAATCCCCATTAGCCAAGGATATACCGTTTACTTATATGTTTCTATCACCAAACCCTGAGCTTTGCTTTGGCAATCTTTGCTTCGCTTGATTTGGGATATTTCAAGATAAGTTTTTTCAGAAGAAGTCTTGCACTGGTCTTGTCTCTTATCTCATAAAAGGCAAGTGCCTGTCGAAGAATCGCCTTCGGCACTTTGTTGCCTTTGGGGTATTTTTTTATCACGACCTGGAAAGCTAAAATCGCCTGCTCATACTGCCTAAGGGCCATGTAGGATTCCCCTACCCAGTATTGGGCATTGTCGGTCAGGCTGGATTTGGGGTACTTTCTGACGAAATTCTTAAATCCGGTGATAGCCTCCTCGTAATTCCCCTCCCTATAAAATCCTAAGGACAAATCATATAGACTTTTACCGGGAGAGGTAGGCACTACATTTTTTGTCGGCTGAATGGAAGCCCTCAATTGTTCAAGCTTAACCTCAAGCCTTTTATCCTCTCCTGCTTTTAACTCTACCCACATTTTCTTTGTTTTATAATCGGTTTTCGAAACCTCCACATGGTATCTCCCGTGGCCAAGCTCCATCCCCTGGTAAAAGCTTGGCTTTATGTTAAGGATTCTAACTCTTGAGTCTTTGGGGTCTGTTTTTACAAAGAGACCACCTATTATCGTCTTACCAGAGATCTCTTTCAATCCATCGTCCTGGGAACGTACCGCAAACCCCCGAGGGCTGTTGGAGCTGTAGCGGTTGTCCCAGTACCTGACGCCGGCGATGAAGTAGAAGGCCCTGGCAAATGAGGAACCCTTAGTTTCACCTGACCATACCCACCAACCAGTGGTTTTTAAGAGAGGCGTCATATTACGGTCTCCTGCACCTTCCTTGTAAAGACCTTCCAGTTCATCTGTGGTGGGCATCCTCCATCCACCACCGTCAAGGTTCAGGCTCTGCACCCAGGATTTCGCTTCATTCCAGTCCGTACTTTCGTCTGGACCCACTTTCCATTCAAGGCCCGTTTTTGTGTCTTTTACAATCCCATTGGCGTAGGCGATATATCTGCCGTCATCTGAGATATCAATCCCAGGCAAGCCTTTGTAAGTTTCATTTTCTCCTGGACCATGAAAAATGACCTTATCAAATTTTTTTCCGTCCAAATTGGCCCGAAAGAGGACTTCAGGCGCCAGAAGTTTGGGATGATATTTGTATTCGCGGGCCTTGGCCTTCGGTATGGGAACATAGAAATTGACAGTTGTTCCATTTATGGTCAAATCACCAAGCATTATTTGTCCCTCTAACTTATACGACCGAAATTTGAACGACACCTGGGATGCAGGTATAATGAAACGCTTTCCCTGCAATGCTTTCATCTGGCTGTCAAGCGGCTTGATCTGATCGTCGCGGACTGTTTCCAGTTCATCCCGCAAAGCGGCCAATTTTTGTTCTTTTGCCTGCCTTACGGGCGTAGCTTTACGCTCGGTCTCAGCCACTCTGGCTTGATAATCTTTTTCGGTCTCAAACTCCTTGTCCCTTGGCGGGATAGCCATGATGCGGGAGATCTTTTTGTCGTAGAACGTGCTCAGACTTTGTGTCTGCTTAATAATCTCGGTTGAAAAAGCCAGGGAAATGCTATCTCGCTGCCCCTTGATCTTCCTTAGTTCGGCAACGGCGGATTCGATTGTTGTTCCTCCGGTAAGGTCTTGGCTCAGCTCCTGCCGCATTTTGTCCGCTTGCATACGGAGCATGGCAAGCCGTTGCTCGTTTTCCGCTTCACGCTGTTTTCTATCCTTATCAAGCCGCTCCACCTCAAGCGCGGCTTGGCGCTGGCGTTTCACTGCCTCTTCTTTTTGCCTCCTACGGATCTGTGCCTGCTTGAGCTCTGCATCCTTGATGAGTTTCTGACGGTCGATCTCCCGTTCTCTCGCTTGATCCTTGGATTGGGCCGCTTCCTCCTTCAGTCTTTTTAGCCTGGCCAGCTCTGTCTGAAGGGCGGCTACCTCCGTACTGATTTCCCTGCTTTTCTTTTCCAGGTCAGGCACAAACACGAAATCACCGGTTCCATAGATCTCCCCGTCTACAGGACGCTGGGTATGGCCACGTGCTGCCGCGTCCCCATATACCCGTTTCTTCAGGTATTGTCCCAACTCGCGCGCGGTGATGTAATCTTCAGCGTTTTCCAGTGCCTGAATAAGGCGGCCGGTAAATACCGAATGTGCGCCAGGTCCACCGTCCAAAACAGTTTCGCCTTTTGATCCCGCCGTCAGGACCTGCCGCACCTGCTCATCCGTAATCGCCTTGAGGTATGAAAAATCCCGGCTCGGTTTGATCAGGGTTGCCCGTGTGTCTAACATGAGGCCAGCGAAGCATGCATCAAAGACAAAAAAGACGTGTTTTGCTGGGATTGACACGCAAATATCCGATTTAACCTGCTGCATAGAGATGTTTTTGTACATCGCTGATGCATTGAGTGAGCCGTCGTATGGAATAAGATAGCCCAGATCTTTTCCACCAAGCGTGCCGGGAATCGTGATCCCGTGACCGGCAAAATAGACGAAAACCCCTCCATCAGGGGTCAGAGAGCGAAATCCGTAAAGCGCCTGCATGATCTTGTCGCGTGTGGCCTGCTCATTATAGAGAGTGATTATTTCGTCGAATTGGAAGCCATCACGCAACACCTTTTCCACGCCTTTCGCGTCCTTGACCGCATAGGTGAGCTGCTCTGATGCACCCAAATTCTCATACCGATCAATCCCGACGATCAAGGCTGCGGTGTAGTCGTACAGTTGAATCTTTTGCGATTGGCCCTTGGTTGTCTTTGCAACCACACTGATACCACGTGTGGCCCCGGACACGAGGGAATGCATGATTAAGGTTAGCGATATCAAGAAAAATATAGATAGAAACCTACGTGTTCTCATTCTAACCCCCGTACAACGGGTAGACTCTACATTGGGTTAGAGACAAATAGTCAAATAATCAAACTATCTATCGCTCCGGGAACGCATCGCAAATGCCCGAGAATTGTAAGAAAAGTCGCGGGTGTTCCAGTCCCTGAAGCCGTAGAAGAAGTCCAAGTCACCGGCGACCGACGAACCTTTAGTTTCCCCTGACCAAACACGCCAGCCAGTAGTCTTCAAAAGTGGAGTCATATTGCGTATTCCAGATCCACTTTTGTAAAGGCCCGCTAATTTATCCATGGTAGGCATTCTCCACCCACCCCCATCGAGATTCAGACTTTGAACCCAGGATCTGGCTTCATTCCATGTTGTACTTCTATCAGGTCCGGTTATCCATTCAAGACCTGTCTTAGTGTCTTTCACGATTCCGTTGGCATAGGCCACATAAATACCGTCACGTTTAATTATGTTCGAGGTGGATGATAGAGGACGGGTATAGGAAGGATTTGGAGGAACACTGGCTACCTCAACCCTTTGGTTCTGAGACTCCCGTTGTTTTCTTTCTATTTCAGCTCTCAGCTTTTCAAGTTCTCGACGCTCCTTTTCAAGCCTCGCCTGCTCTTGACTGAAGCGGTTATCTGCCCCTTTGGTGGAAAAGTAGAAATCCCCCGTCAATGATGTGGACTCCCAGGGAATCTGCTTTCCATTCGTAGCTTTGTCTATACGCCTCCTGCATTTCTTGAATACCTGTTCAATGGTAAGTCCAGGATCATCAATTTAGTCCACCAGCGCCGCAGTATAAGGGCTGTTCCTTCCCCTACCGTCAAGCGCCAATTTGCCAGGAGAGGTAGAATAGGCCACTATAGTGCCTTTTGGGGCATCCATGCGTGCTAATCCACTGGAACCCGACCTGAAGCCCCTTGCCAAAGGATTGTCCCGGCAAGCATCCAGGATTACTATGTTTAAGTCATTTCCAGCATTGTACATGGCGTCTAAAACTCTTCTTGCATCAACTGCCTCATATTTGACATCCGTTTCCTCTCGCATTTCAGCATCTAATGGGATGATGTAATTGATCCCGTTCACCTGTAACCCATGACCGGCGTAATAAAACAGGCCCACGCCTCCTTTGCGGAGCCTTTCTCCAAACTTGCGGATCGAGGTCTCCATCTCCTTCTGCGTTGCATTCTGTTTATGTATGACGGTAAATCCCAGTTTCCGGAGAGCAGAGGTAATATCTTTTGCGTCATTTACGGGATTGCGAAGAGGGGCGGATTTATAGCTTCCATTGCCGATCACCAGCGCTGTCCGCCGTTCCTGTGCGGAAAGGGATAGATTGACAAACGAAAATATTGTGGATACCAGAACGGATATGACCCAAAGAATTTTATGTCTCGACATAGTGGCTCCTCCTTCTCGTTTTTTCCTCGCAGGCTTCTTTTTCACCTCGATCTTCATAAGACCTGGCAGGGTGAATTGACCTGGGGCTCGTTTCTTGATATGACGCTCAATCAGGATACCAAGCACATCCGAATAACACGTGCCGCAAACTCGATCGACGCAGCCATACCTCAAGATCAAATTTGTCACATTCCCTCGACATCCATAATTCCTGTCCATAGATCACGTCTCTAACGTGATTCGTGATTCGTCATTCAAAGGGATTTTCGACCAGCACTCCATTGTATCTTTGTCCATGGTTGAGGTCTTCGGACAAGATTGTGCTGCAACCTGCACGTTCTGCCGTCGCCACAATGAGTGAATCCCAATAGGATATCCGGTACCGCGTTTGGGTAGCAATAGCCCGTTTCACGAGAGTCAGGTCGATTTCAGCAACAGGGAGAATTGAGAGAGTGTCTATGATTTTCTCCGCATCACTTGCCGACAGGGGCTCTTTTATACGTCGGGTGACCACAACAAAAAACTCCCCGAGGACCTGGACTGACAGAACAGCAGACTCTTCTTGGATTGCCTTCCTGAGAAGGGTCTGAGCTCTTATCTGCTTCTCGGGTTCGTGCTCATCGTATGCATAAACAAGGATGTTGGTGTCAAGAAAGGTCTTAGCGCTCATGTAGGTCCTCCCTGCGCCAGTTTCTTTTTCCCATATCCCGGCTGAACTCATTGAAAGACGCCTCAAGCGATTCCAGCGCATGGATTTTTCGTGTCGCATCGCGTTCGGCAATGGACGAAAGAAAACCCCTTACCATCTGCGTGAGGGTAGTATTTTTGTCAATGGCGAGCTTACGCACTTTCCGGATGATTTCATCATCAATGCTCAGTGTGATATTTCGCATTTTCTTCTCCTTGTTCCCCGGATAACCTTATTATGGTGCAACCTTATTATGGTTTATGTTTCCGCTTCTGTCAAGTTAGATTCTTCGTATTGTCCTACAAACCAGGAGGAAAAGGGTTGTGGACAACGGCGCTATATTTCTTAATGAGGTTTTCCCAGTCCTGGTTGTAACGGTCGATAATCTGGACATGGGGGACTGAACCGCTTACCGGGTTAAACGCCATGAACACCCCGAGATAGAGGCCCTCGCCGACTTTTTTCCAGGCATGGGGCTGGGTGATCAAAGGAAGGCTTGTAGATAGGGAGGTGTTCATATTACGCCAAAACAGGCCCTCTCAAAAAATTATCGCGAATAGGGGGATGAAATCTCCTGTACCCTTACCCAGTGGCTTCGGCAAAGCCGGTACGCTGATTAAAAGATCATCCCGCAACCCAAATATCCTAATGTCTAACCTCGCAGCAGGACTGCAAACGAAATACATTTCACCGGGGCCTGCCCTGTGAAATTGACGAAGGAACAAGCGAAGCGTATTTCACCGGGGCCCTCGACTTAAATAATCAAAAAGTCAAATGACCAAATTATCCATCGCCCCGGGAACGCACAGCAAAAGCCCGGGCGTTGCCGGAGTTGTCGTGGAAGGCCCAGGACCTACCGCCGGAGCTGAAATAGAAGATCCACGCACTCAACGAACCCTTAGTCTCACTTGACCAAACAAACCAGCCAATAGTCTTCAATAGGGGTGTCATATTGCGTTGGCCTGCACCTTTCTTGTAAAGGCCCTCCAGTTCATCCATGGTCGGCATCCTCCAACCTCCACCGTCAATGTTCAGGTCTTCCACCCAGGCCCTGGCTTCATTCCAACCCGTGTCCCTATCCGGCCCAGCAACCCACTCAAGACCTCTGTTGGAGTCCTTTACGATCCCGTTGGGTAACGCACAAAAAGGACCATCGCGGGCAACACAGTCTTGTCTTTTTACAGTGAGGTTCTTTCGTGTCGTAACAGTTGTGTGCCCATCGGTTGCTTTCAATGTCACTACGTACTGCCGTTCCTTTTGAGGACCGTCCCATTTGGCGTAGGAGTGCTGGGGGCTGTTCTCTCTAACAGAAGTGCCGTCCCCGAAGTCCCAGCTTATCACACGAATGGGGTCATCTTCCTTGTCGGTGGCGTTATACCTAAATGTAGTCGGAGTGTCCCAGTAGACAGGGCCACTTTCCGTTACAATCTGCACCTTGGGCGGCGAGTTGTATTGCCGGGCAAGCCGGTCCGTTTCTTTTAACTGTGTGTTTGTTGCGAATTCTCTGGCTTTTTCCAAGGATTCATGTCCGGTGGAATAATATCCGGTTGCGAGTTGGTCCTTTGCCTTCGCGAATAAGTCTCGGAACATGCGGTCACGGTACTCTCGCTCCTTTGCCTTTGCCTGGAGACGTAGACTGGTAATCTGCTTCGTATCCAAGGTGACACCGTAATTGGAAAGGGCCTCTTGAGCCCTCTCCTGGGCAGAATTAAGTTCTTCCCGGGCACGCTCGAAACGATTCTGGCTGATAAATCCTCGGGCCAGGATCAGGCTTTCCTGGAACTCTTTCTCGTAGCGCATCCTGACATCCTCTCGAATGTCCTCAATCTTGTCTTTCGCCTCCTGTTCCAACAATCCACCAGTATGCCTTTTCAGATACGTTTCTATCCTTCTGATTTGGTCCCCTGTATCTGTCCTTTCTGTTTCTTTCAGGTAATAGTTGTAAACGAGGCGGGCGCCCTTCTTCGCCGCTGGGTGTTTGGGAAAAGGGATCACAAGCCTGTCTTCCGCATCCTCCGCCTCTTTGAGATCCCCATCCTGCAGCAGAATCTCGATTTTCATTGCAAGGGCATCCGGTTTGGTAGAATCGTTTCGTTTCAAAATCTCCTCAACCATTTCCCCTGCTACACCTGGTTCATTTTTGGCTAACTTGGCTCGGGCAAGCTTTATAGCCACTTTGGAATCTTTGGGAAGATCTATTGTGACTGGTGTGGGGCGATAGGGTGCAGCGGCTTGAATAGGCTCCTGTTTTTGAGTCTTTGCCCTGTCCGCTATGGCTGCCAGAATCTGGCTGTCCACGATGCCTAAGGGGATATCAGGGCTCACATACCCCGATGCCCATGGCTTTTGGGAATGGCGAGTCTCGGATCTTACCTTGTCGTAAAGATAGTCATATGCCTCGGCCATGGTCACAAAACCGTCCTTGTTGTTATCTGCCTCGCCCCGCAAGGCCTCTAAGAGGTAATATGTGAAGACCCCATGACCGCCTCCGAGGTAGTCCTTTTCTAACGAAAGCTCGTCGGCACGAGAGGCCGTTATTTTGGTGACCCCTTCCTTTGAACCCGCAAGCCTATCCATATACTCGTTGAATTTCTTTGAGGCTGATTTGCCCCTTGCGCCACCTATACCCGCCGAATGACACGCATCCGCAAAGACAAATACACGCTTAGAATGGATGGTTCGCCTGAGAGCGTCATCGATGCCCCACATTGGAAAGGCGGTCCCGTAATATTTTCCGGGAACCGTGTCATAGCACGCAAGATATAGGTTTTCCGGGTTTTCCGGATCAGGTACCCCATGGCCGGCGTAAAAGATGATGACCAGGTCATTTTCAAGGCTTTTCGCCAAAAACCCTCCGATCGCATTCCTCACCTCATTGACTGTGGCTTTTTTGTTGGTAAGAAGAAGCACATGATCGGGCTGAAATGCCGCACCCTGGGGAGACATCAGGAACTCGGCAAATGCCTTTGCGTCTCTGTCGGCAAACTGGAGGTCCGGGATTCCCTTCCTCCGGTCCCATCGGGTGTCGTATTTGTAATCCGATATGCCGATCACTACTGCCCACCGTCCGACCTTGGGGCTTACAGCCTGGGTACGCATCTTCTGGGCGACATTGATGGCGCGGTCGGCCTTGACTACGGGAGGCTCTTTTGGAATAAGTTTGGCCTCTCCACCACACCCTGCAACCCAGATCGCGACTACAACAAAACCAAAGACAATGGTGCTAAGCCCTCTCAATTTGTGGAACATGTCGTTTTTGCTCCTTTAGAAAAGCACTAAATAGTGTCCATCCAGAAATGAGATAGTTTTTGCAGGATCAAGGAAGACGAAGATTTTAACCACAGGAATACATTCGAGTATTTCGAGGATTAAAATTTGAGTCTGACGCTGAGATTGCGGAAAATAGCCATTTATGGATCGACACTAAATATGAATATCGAATTTCTTGCTTAGTTTTCAAGGAGTTTCATCCGACAAACAAAAAATTCTCTTGCTCGACCTCGCAGCGAGACTGCAAACGAAATACATTTCACCGGGACCGGTTTGGGAAAGTCTTTAGTGCCGGAACAAAAAGTCGTGCTTCATTGGACGACTGCCGAATTTTAAGAACATCAAAATCACCAGAGGCTTTTGACATGTTTATATTTGAGGATATTTCTGTCTTTCGTGAGAATTACAGCATCCTCTTGTCGGGCAGTTGCAACAATAATCTGATCCGCCGGGTCATCGTGGAAAGGCGGTGGTAACACGGTCGAACGATAGGCCAGTACGGGAGAAAGATTGATCAGTCTGAGTTTGGGCAGATCAAAGGCTGCATTCAGCCAGTCTTCAGGATTACAGGAGATGGCTATCCTTCCCTTTTCAAGAAGCTTGCAAAATTCCCAGGGAGAAATCGCGGACAGGAGGAGTTCGTCGTAGCTGTTTGTATCACCGATCAAATTCGTCACCTTACGTGACAATTTCTGAGGGTGCATGTACCACCAGATCCAGGTATGCGTATCGAGCAGATATTTCATTTGCAGGCATCCCACATATCCTCACCCAGAGGTGAGACAATATCTTTTTCGAAAACAAGATAATCTGCCAGTTTACCTGGCTTGGGTTTAATTTCCGAGCTGTGGTATGGAATAACCTGAGCAAGCGGTTTGCCCCGCTTCGTCACAATAATCCCTACCTGTGACTTCGCGACCTGATCTAACACTTTGAATAAGTGTGCCCTGAATTGGCTTATACCCATTGTTTCCATAAAATAAACCCCTTACTCTATACCGGAAGTATAATAGTTACATGAAATAGTCAGGTCAAGATAGAAAGCTTTTTTGGACGCAGATGAACACGGATTTTCAGGATTTATTGGGCGTCAACATGGTTCTTTTTGGGACAGATACCGCCTTTGGGGGGGCTCGGGTTTGGATATGCGGTGCAGGTGATTCTGTTAAAAATTGACTATCAGAGTCCGGGTTGCCTCATTGTCCAAAAGGAAAGGGGTCACCTATTAGCTCGTGATTATTGATTTCTTTATCCTCTCCATCTTATTTCTGAAGCCCTTAGATTGGCATTGATGGCATCCTTGTAGCCTGAGAAATTCCATATTCTCATTTATCTCAAGAAAAATCGGGAAAAATCAAAAAATTGGTCGATATATAGGTTATAGAGCGATCCAATGAATACAATTCAGAAATGCTTTCAGAAAAGGAGGTGGATGATGATTCCAGAGATAATTACCGGAATAGTTTTTGTCATCTTATTGTGTGGGCTTGGCATGAGCCTTATTAATTCCCTTAATAAAGGAGATTGAAGGACTTACTCGCCTGGAGCCTATCAACTGGTCAATTCAGCTTGCCCATGGAAAAGGAAAGTAGGACATTATTCCGTTTGATGGTCATCGAGAAGTGCAGCAGGAAGATGTTGGCCGTTGTGAGTTTAAATAGATCAAGTCAGATTTGGGGCTGACTACGGTTAGAAGAATCCACATAATGGCTACTCAACTGCATTATTTGTTATGAACCGGCGCTAAGGGTTTTTTTGAACAGGTGGGTTACTTTCCATTCTATTTTAGATAGAAACCTGTGGTAGTCAAATATTGTGGAAGAAAAGGTTCAAGGTGGAAGGTCCATGTAATAATGCCTGGCGACGTAATCCATGTCATGGCCCTGGGAGAGCAAATTGTTAATTTCGCCAAAATTGGCATTATTAACAATTTCTAATGCCCTGTTTCGGCTTGAACCCACCACTTCCGCAATCTTTTCCTGGGACCATACAACGTAGCTCAAACGGATAATAGTGGTGTTTCTGCTTGTTTTTTGCCGGCCTGCCACCACCGGAAAGGGATGAACCCGCCCACCGCCGAAAAACGGTCCTACCCTACTTGTATTTGGGGCTCTTCCGAAGAATCTGTGGGTAAAAAAGAGTGATTTTTGAAAAAAATCACTGATCAATACACTTTAACCGGCTAATTCCAGACATTATTATCATTAGGATCAAAAGGAAAAAGAAAAGGGGACAGGCAAATTATGCTTGACATGACGTTTAGGGCGGTGTGAGCTAAGTAGTAAAAAGAGGAGATAAGACAATGAAAGAAGCAGGTTATCATCTGGACGATTGAGTTATTTGAGTATTTAAGGATGTCTCATCTCTCCTTTGCTGCTGCTGAGTTCGACATTAAGTGGCGAAAAATTGGTAAATCTGATAAGTTGGTTGAAATGAAAAGCTGTAGGGAAAGGTGACGTATGTACATCAGCAGATTGGATCGGGACGACTATCGCATTGAACATATTGCTCAACACAATGTTGAACCAGATGAAGTATGGGAAGTTTGCGAAGACCCGTTGCATCTGGCCCGCAGTCAAGGCCATAACCGCTATCGTGTTTATGGGCAAACAGCAGACTGGCGCTACCTATTTGTTTTCTTGGAGCATATCAAAGGCACAATCTATAAGCCTGTCACCACACGAAATATGACTGATCGTGAGAAACGAAACTTCAGGAGGCTGCGAAAATGAAAGAGTTGCAAGTGCCAGAATTCAAGACTTATCAGGAGGAAACTGCGTTTTGGGATAACCTTGATACTGCTGATTTCATGGCAGACGATGGGGAGTGGTTTCGCTTTGATACGCCGCACAAGCGAGCGATTCGTGTTGCGATTCTCCCCGAAATCGCGGAAGAACTCATGAAGAGTGCCCATGCACAAGGAATATCCATTGAGACGCTAGTGAATGTTTCTTTGATCGAGCGCATACAGAAATCGACCGTGACAAGCTAAAAAATGTCGTTTTTGGACAGACCTTTGGTGGACGATATTTATCAGTGTTTTTTGTTTATAAACCCGAAACAAAAACGGCAATCATTATTAGTGCACGTGATATGAGCAATAAGGAGCGAAAGACCTATGGACGCAAATAGATTAAGCAGTATTTCAAAAGCGGATTCACTGAAAAAGATGGGAGAGTACTGGGATACTCACGACTTTACAGACGTTGACAATCCCGATGCGCCTGATGTTGAGTTTGCAATCACATGTGCTGTGCCAATTGAGTTAGACTTGCTATCATCCGTGGAGAAGCAAGCACGTCGGCGTGGTGTGAAGGTTGACACGCTGGTAAATCTCTGGTTGCAACAGAAATTAGTAGAGCAGACTCAGCCTGGAGTAGAGTAGACGTTGGGAAATGAAGTTGGGTTGATGAACGAAACCCAACATGCTTTTGCCTAACGAATAAGGATTCATGTTGATTGGCAGGGGGTCAAGCTAACGACTTAGAATGATTGATAATAGGATGAAAATGGGGTCCGATTTTCATCCTATATGATCGTTTTCATAGTCAAAAAGGGGATTATAGCCACGAACCACCCATGGCAAGAACGAAAAGACATTATATCCCGGGTCAAGTTTGGCATACCCCAGGTAAATAAGGCTTCGCGTCGAACCGGGGAAATCACCCATCGGTGTCATAAACGAGGATTTTTGCTCAAATTCTCAAAAGACCGTCGTCGTTGGCTCCAGTGGCATAATCAAAAAGCCTGAGTGTAACTGGCTTCACTAAGGCGCTACTCTACTATGCTGTGAAAAGATAAAACTTATTGAAACAATTTGCTGTAATCAGACTGATTAAATCACACAATTAACCTTTGGCTAAGGAAGGAGAGCTTATGCAACAGGTAGATGTAAAAGAAGCCGAAACTAAACTTGCTGAGTTAATGACAATTGTGGCACAAGGTGAAGAAGTCGTAATAAGAGGAGTTGATGGTTCTACTTTTAAACTTTTACGTATAGAAAAAATGGAACCGTACCCAAAATTTGGGAGCGCAAAAGGACTTATCGAAATGTCCAAGGATTTTGATGAGCCGATAAAAGATTTCGAGGAATATATGCCATGAAATTATTACTTGATACACACACATTCCTATGGTTTATCAACGGTGATTCCAAATTAAGCAACCATGCCAAAAAACTTATTGAAAACGTTTCCAATAAACGATTATTAAGCATAGCATCTCTTTGGGAAATATCCATAAAAGCGAGCATTGGTAGGCTAAAGTTGAATTCATCATTAAAACAATTATTCGCAGATCATATTCAGGGTAATGCTATAGAATTGTTACATATCACACCTGAACATCTGGATGTTTTGAGTGAATTGTTCTTCCATCATAAAGATCCATTTGATCGTCTCATAATTTCGCAGGGTAAATCAGAAAATGTACCAATTTTGAGCAAGGATGCTGTGTTTGATAAGTATGAAATTAAACGTGTTTGGGACCATGAAATAGAGTAAGACAGTGTATCCAGCCATGGCCGGGCAGGGCAGGTTGTATTCTAATTGAGGAGGATGAAAGATGAACATGAAACATCTTTCGGCAAAAGCATTCCCGATTTATCTGTTCCTGGCAATCATTGCTCTTTTGCATTGCCCGTTTTCCTTTGCCTATGAGGAGGAGATAAAGGATATTTCCGCAAACATGGCAAGGGACATAGCTGATGCTGGCAAAAAGACGATAGCGGTGGCTGATTTCACGGACCTGCAGGGGAATGTGACCGAGCTGGGCCGGTTCCTGGCAGAGGAGTTTTCAGTTGCCCTTGCAGGTGCAGGCACACGATTTGAGGTTGTGGACAGAATCCACCTCAAGAGCATAATCAGGGAACACAATCTCTCTGCCACCGGCATGATAGACCCCAAAACAAATTCGTAATGGGGGACGTAGCTACTCAACTGCATTATTTGTGATTAACCGGCGCTAAGGGTTTTTTAGACAGGATTTACCCTGCCATGCGCGGGGCACCGCATGGCGGCATCTTCGACAGGCATGGATAATCAGGGGCATGCGATTCGACCTGCCTGTGCGTTGCACGCAGACAGGTGCGGCACGCACAGGCAGGCGCAGACAGGTGGGTTACTTTGCATTCTATTTTAGATAGAAACCTGTGGTAGTCAAATATTGTGGAAGAAAAGGTTCAAAGGAGCAACGCAGGGGGTCCACGCTAACAACCCAAGATGATTGACAATAGGATGAAAACAAGGTCCTATTTTTGGCCTATCTGATCGTTTTTATAGTCAAAAAGGGGATTATAGCCGGAAACCACCCATGGCAAGAGCGAAAAGACATTATATTCCGGGTCAAGTTTGGCATCTCACCCATCTCAATGGCCTTTCTCCGGCTACAACGAAATTCAGAATCCCAAAAGGAAAAACGTTCTGATACATTATGAAAAGCTGAGGGGATTGATAGCGATTGATTCCTATGATCTGCTGAAAGAGCATCACAAAGGGTGGGTGGGATAGTATTTGGATAAAGGTGGTAACAGCCGGGATGAAAAACGCTGGGTGGATGGGGTTCTTGCCGGCAAGAAGGGTTTGAGATTGTAGGGAATTCAACGAATGGCAGACGGAAAGTACAGAGTATTTCTCAGTTCGGTACAGAAAGAGTTGGAGGCGGAACGGGTCGCAGTGGCTGGTGGTGTGTCGAGTGATGCCATCCTGGGCCGTTACAATGAGATCGTCCTGTTCGATAAAGAACCTCTGTCGGGACGAAAAGTAGCGAAGCCATATCTTGATTGCCTGAATAGCTGCGATATTTACATACTGATTCTCGATCGTGAGTACTGTCATGTCAAGGACGCTCTCTCGGCAACCCACGAGGACTACCGCCACGCGCAGCGCAGGAACATGCCCGTCATGGTCCTTGTCCGTGGACAACATGATTCCGAGCGCGAACAGAAGACTCAGGGCTTTTTCAGCGAAATCAAGGAGGATGGTCACACATACAGAAGATTTCACGACCGCGTCGATCTACTACCGGAGATCAAACATGGACTGACCCGAATTCTCCGAGAGACGTACGGTCTCGATATCGGCGAAGAAGTCCGATCAGACACAGGGGAAGTTGCGAAAGCCTCTGCATTCGAACTCCAACTGCTGGATGTGCCAGGTTCCAATCTGGCACTCGATGTAGCCAAAGAATGGCTAAGGGTAATAGGAGTTCTCTCCGGTGAAAAACGAATCACGAACTCGGCACTGCTAAATGCACTTCGTGAAAGAGGGCTTGTTCGAAAGAACGCGCAAGGAGACGGGTATCAGGCCATGGCCTCCGGTCTGCTGTTTCTTGGCAAGAATCCGAGCCAGTACTTTTCCCAATGCCGAATCCTCGCCGACGCCTATGAAGGTGTTGAACCCGATCCGAATCCGAAGGACCAGGATACCATTAGCGGACCAGCGTCACGAATGGTCGAGTGTGTCGTCGATTTCGCGATGAAAAACACTCGGCATCCGATTCGGATTGTAGGGATCAACAGTGTCAAGATGGATGAATACCCGCGTGAAGTCATTCGGGAAGCGATTGTGAATGCTATTGCTCATAGAGATTACGAAGATGCTGCCCGGCCTATCTACGTGAAGGTCTTCTATGACCGTGTTGAGATCCTCAGCCCAGGTAACCTCATGCGCCCCTTGACTATCGCCAAACTGCGCCGCGGGAATTACGAGCCGTCCTCCCGTAATCCGACCCTGGCGCAGTATCTTAGCCAGATGAACCTGATGGAACAGCGTGGCAGTGGCATCCGTCGTATGTACGCGGCTATGGCTGATCACGGTCTGGGTGTGCCGGGGTACTCGTTCCGGGATGGATACTTTGAAGTGGTGTTGCGAGGACCAGGTGATGATGTAGACCGTCTGAAGACACCCGCAAAAGCTTCGGCATCACCTTCAGTTGAAGCGCGTTTGACAAAACGGCAGCGTCAGATGGCTGAACTGCTTGCAAGCAGCAAAAGGCCCTCACCAGCCGCGGTTGCCAGGAACGGTTCGGGATCTCCGGGGTCACTGCGGCGGCTGATTTCAAGGTTCTTGTGGGACTGGGAATAGCGGAACGAGTCGGTAAAGGGCGGGGTACGCGGTATGTGTTTCGAGGAGGGAATCGTTAAATTTAGAGACCGGCTTGAAAATCATTAAGGAATCATTAACCGAAATCTGCTAATCGTTAAGCGAGTCAGATATGAAAGGACTGGGGGGACATCCTGAAATCGATAGTTAAAACCGGGCTGCAGGGGCCAAGCTAACAACTTAGAATGATTGATGATAGGATGGAAACGGGGTCCGATTTTCGGCCTATAGGTTCGTTTTCATAGTCAAAAAAGGGATTATAGCCGGAAGCACCCATGGCAAGAGCGGAATGACATTATATTCCGGGTCAAATTTGGCATCTTACCCATCGGTGTCATAAACGAAAAATTTAGCTGACAATTATTATGAAAAAATACGACAAATTAGTCTTTCAAATACTCCGAGGTATGAGCGATGCTAATATCGCCTTTACTGATTTGGTCAACCTGTTGAAACATCTTGGATTTGACATGAGAATCAAAGGAAGTCATCATGTTTTCAGGAAGAATGGTGTCATAGAGAAGATCAATTTGCAGAAAGAAGGCAACAAAGCAAAGCCCTATCAGGTTCGCCAAGTACGCAATATTATACTCAAATACAAATTAGGGGGTAATGGATAATGGATAAATATGAAATTATTATTTATTGGAGTGATGAAGATCAAGCCTTTATTGCTGAAGCTCCGGAGCTCCCTGGTTGCATGGCTCATGGTGATACTCACGAAGCTGCACTAACCAACATCAAAACAGCGATGGAACTTTGGATAAAAACAGCAAAGGAGTTTAATGACCATATTCCTGTTCCACAAGGCCGTCGTCTTGCTTTTGCTTGAACTGTATGAGTCTGACAGCTAAAAGCTGTTGCGCTTTGTGTAATGGGGAACGTTGTGAAAGCGCCGGGATAAACCGGTATAGGGTAGGGGATGAAAGAGCCCTACATGAAAGGAGTAGCTGAACCATCATGGCCCCGAGCTATGCGTCGATGACCAGTAATGGCATGGCGAAGCGT
>Ga0222695_1000613_pt1 | contig 18051 bp, 18 predicted proteins | sample AntAcemetage1398_FD_179834 | JGI IMG/M metagenome (GOLD analysis project Ga0222695, IMG submission 179834) | Saline water microbial communities from Ace Lake, Antarctica - #1398 | ecosystem: Environmental > Aquatic > Non-marine Saline and Alkaline > Saline | place: Antarctica: Ace Lake...
ATAACTAATTTCAATTCCTCAATTTGTTCACAACACAGTATTTGAAAAGTTTCGCAAAAAGTGTAAACTACTTTATGGCTAAAATGAATGCTGCCAATAAATCGATGCAAAAAAACTTTTTGCATGAGGATTAATGATAGTCATGTGTCCCTAAAACCACTTTGATGCCTATCTTGTCTTCAAGAATCTGCGAGAACTCTTCAGCGGAGCCATAGGGGCACCCCGGTTTCGCATTGGCAAGACATGAGCTGAGGTAAACCAGATCCGGTTTTATCTCAGAGAGCTTTATGGCCATACCTAAGTTGGGGACGATGGTCCTCCCCGGACACTCGCATTTAACAAAGGCCGTCACATGTGATGGCTCGTCGAATGTTCCTTCCCCGAGCGCAGCCGCCTTTAGACAACGCCACTCACCGGGGCACCCGTATCCGCTGTCCATGTAGGCGCCACAACCAATAACCGCTACCTTTTTCATTGGTTATTCCTCCTGTTTTCTCTTAGTTTTTTCTTAGGGCTCAACAAAAAATAATCCCGCCTATATTTGTGCCATATGGCATTGTCAAGGCGGGGCAGAATTGGTGCCCTGAATCACTCGGGTTGGCTTTTTACCAATAACGCATGGCGTCCGCGAAAATTTCATTAAGTGCTTCAGCGCTGACTGTTCGAGGCGCTATTTTTATGACCCGGTGTTGAGGGAGTGTCCCCTCAACCAATTGCGGGATGTCGTCCACGGTGTAACCGACTCCGTTCAGACCGTTAGGTATGCCGAGCCGTTTCATGAAATCAATAATTGTATCTGCCATGATATGACCTGCGTCTTCTGCCTTTGCACCGGAGATATCCGCACCCAAGATCTCAGCAGCCCGGAGGTGTCTTTCCGGACAGCCTGAACCGGTAAAGCGAAACGCGGCCGGAGCATTCAGGACGACGGCTATGCCATGGGGAACCATGGGGTGATCCTTTGGGTACCCCTCAGCCTGGTATTCCCTAACCATGCCTGAGACGGGGTAAGACATCCCGTGCGGCAGGGTCACCCCGGCATTCCCAAAACCGACACCTGCAAAGGATGCGGCTAAGGCCATCATACTCCGAGCCTCCACATCACTTGGATTTTCGAACTCTCGAATCAGGTATTTAGCCACCATTCGCATGGCTTCCAGGGCCCAGATGTCACTGATGGGATTTGATCCCTGGTATGCGGGGCGCAGAATCGGGTGCTCGGGTCGCGGCCGCTGGTTAAAAGGGAGCGCCGTATAAGACTCAACCGCATGGGTGAGCACATCCAATCCAGTGGCGGCAGCAACCATGGGAGGAAGGGTTGCCGTGTTTTCCGGATCGATGATTCCCAATGTGGGTTTCAAACGCCGATGGGCAACCCCGGTCTTGGCACGCATTTTTTCCAAATCGAATATTGCCACACCGGTCGTCTCGCTTCCTGTCCCCGCGGTGGTGGGAAGGGCAAACAGCGGTTTGAGTGCCCCCGGTACGGGAAGGCCCTTCCCAATCGGCGGATTGACGTAGTCCAGAAAGTCATCGGGCGGGTAGGTCGAATATAAATTCGCCATCTTGGCGGTATCAATGGTGGAGCCTCCGCCCACTGCCACAAAGCCATCAAAGGGTTCTGACCTTGCGAAGTCGATGGCCTCCATCATAGACGTGTCTGTAGGCTCAACTCTTACCTGATCAAATACCGAATGGGGGATATTCTGTTCTTTAAGGGCTGTTAGAACCCTGTCTACGACGGGCGTTTTCCGGAGTTCAGGATCTGTGAGGACCATGACCCGCTTGGCGCCCAATTCCGCCAAATCCATCCCAACTTCCTGTGTTGCGCCTAAACCAAAGCGAATATTTGATGCGGCCATTTCAAAAGCATACTCGTATTCCATTTTACCCTCCTATTGTCTGTCATTGTCCAGTTCCAAAGGCCATGTCACAGCATTTCTCCTTCCATTCTTCGATCTGGTCTCGATACTCATCTACTTTGGCTTCCATGTTGCAGTCCATGCAAACAACCTTGGCATGACTTCATCGGCCTACAATCCTCGCAGTGCCACCGCAGAATATACAATCAAACTTATCCATTTTTCGTGTTCCAGTCCATATTTTTTAATTGAGAAGCCACCCTTCGAACAGGGACCGTACATCCCGCTTTCGGGGGGGGTAAAGGACACAAACCAGGTTAGAGCATACTCCAAATGGTCTACGCTTGTCCAGTCCGTAGTGGCACTCCTTTTTTCTCCTTAAACTACCATTCGCCATTTTATATTGACATCTATCTATTTGTATTTGTAAAATCACGTAATTTCGTGGCATCAACAAATTGTAATCTGAAGATTACAGGCCAAAAATGAATATTGAGGCAATACCACTACACGGAAAAATCAGACCCTATAGAAAGCCCTGGCTTTTGTGTAAAAGCTGGGGCTTTTGTTTTTTTTAAGAACATTTTACATTATTGAAAGGAGGTTTTTATGAAAACCGTTTTTGTAAATGTAGAAAAATGTATAGGTTGCAGGCATTGTGAGATTGCCTGTGCAAAAGAGCATTCTAAAAATAAAGATGTTCTCTCTATTTTAAATGATGATCCACAGCCTCTACCCAGAATAAGCGTTGGTTTGGGAATAGATTTTATGAAATTCCCCAATCGGTGCCGGCATTGTGATCCCGCCCCCTGTCATCAGATCTGTCCTACAGGAGCAATCTATAAAGATGAAGAACTTGGTTCTGTTCTTGTAAAAGAGACCAATTGTATATCCTGTGGAATGTGTGCCATGGTATGCCCTTTTAGTGCGATTAATTTTCACCGGACCCCTGTTACAAACACGGTTATCTCATATAAATGTGATGATTGTATTGATCGGCAAAAAAATGGAAGAGAGCCTGCTTGTGCTGAAGCATGTAAAACAGGGGCACTTGTCTTTGGAGACATAAATGAAATAATAAGTGGTTTGAAGCAAGACATTGTTATGAAAATAACACAAGATATTAAGGGGATAGAACCTGCTGAGATACCGGAGAATATTAAAATATTTCAAGGCATTAAAGAAAAAATTGCTCAATTAGGGCCGATGCCCTCATCAAATTAAGGAGGTAAATGATGGATAATATGAGATTTGATTCTGACAAAATAAAAAAAATGGTCGAAGAAAGAACTATTGATGAATCTGCAAAACCTGCTTTGGAAATCACCTTGAAAGAGGGGATTGAAACTGTATGGGACAGGCTCGAAAAGCAACAGCCACAATGTGGGTTTGGTGAATTAGGGGTATGTTGTAATCGTTGTACCATGGGTCCGTGTAGAATAGATCCTTTTGAAGGCGGTCCTGAAAGAGGTGTTTGTGGAGCAGATGCCGATCTTATTGTTGCCAGGAATTTTTTAGATGACCTCGCTACAGGAGCTGCAGCCCATTCAGACCATGGTCGTGAAGTCGTTGAGACCTTGTATGAAACTGCTACTGGAAAAGCGCAAGGATATAATATTACAGATACAGAAAAATTAAACACTATAGCTGCTGAATTAGGAATAAAAATAGAAAATAGAGATAAGAATGAAATTGCAAAAGATGTTGCTCTTGCCTTATTAGAAGAATTCGGCACAATAAAAAACAGTATTCAATTTGTTGAAAGAGCGCCGGAACAGACCAAAAAAATCTGGAAAACAGCGGGCATATATCCAAGGAGTGTTGATAGAGAAATTGTTGAAGCAATGCATCGTATACATATGGGTGTTGGTGCGGATTATGCTAATATTCTTCTTCATGGATTAAGGACATCTCTGTCAGATGGATGGGGCGGTTCAATGATGGCAACAGAGGCTTCCGATATCCTTTTTGGTACACCTGAAATTAAAGAGACCTGGGCTAATATGGGAGTTTTAAAGGGAGATATGGTAAACATTATTCTCCATGGGCATAATCCTATTCTCTCTGAAATGGTAGTTGAGGCTGCAGAAGATCCTGAATTGAAAAAACTGGCTGAAAAAAATGGCGCTAAAGGAATTAATCTTGCCGGAATGTGTTGTACAGGTAATGAACTTCTAATGAGAAAAGGCGTCCCTGTAGCAGGAAATATGTTGAACCAGGAATTAGTTATCGCTACTGGAGCAGTCGAAGTTATGATTATCGATTATCAGTGTATTTTCCCTTCTATTACACAGACAGCCGCCTGTTTTCATTCAAAAATCGTTTCCACAAGCGAAAAATCAAAAGTCCCTGGCGCAGTTCATATGGAATTTCATCCGGAAACAGCATATGACACCGCTAAGAAGATCATAAAAATGGCCATTGAGAACTATCCAAACAGAAACCCTGACAGGGTTAAAATTCCGGGAAAACCAATGAAAATGATGGCCGGATTTTCTGTGGAGGCTATAGTTAAGGCATTAGGAGGTACTCTCAAGCCACTTGTAGATGTAATAGCAGCAGGAAAAATTAGAGGGGCCGTAGGAATTGTAGGGTGTAATAATCCTAAGATTAAACATGATTACGGCCATATTCAGCTTGCCAAGGAATTAATAAAAAAAGATATCCTTGTTGTTGAGACAGGATGTGCAGCTATAGCTTCGGGGAAAGAAGGGCTATTATTACCGGAAGCTGCAGAATTAGCTGGAGATGGATTGAAAGAGGTTTGCAAAAGTCTCGGTATTCCTCCGGTTCTTCATATGGGTTCATGTGTTGACTGCTCGAGAATTCTTGTTCTGGGGGCAGCGTTAGGTAATGCTTTGGGAGTTGGTATTGATCAGCTTCCCCTCGCAGGAGCTGCGCCCGAATGGTATTCGCAAAAAGCAGTATCAATAGGCTCATATTTTGTATCCTCCGGAGTATTTACAGTTCTTGGAATACCTCCTAAGATATTTGGGAGCAGTAATGTTATAAACCTGGTTGCAAAAGACTTAGAGAATGTTGTTAATGCAACTTTTGCTGTTGAACCGGATCCAATTGCCGCTGCAAACTTGATATCTGATCATATAGAAAAAAAGAGGGAGAATTTGGGGATATGAAAGACGATTTACTGTTGAGATATTTTATTTATTGTGGACCTTAAAATTGATGGTTTCGTAAAATGTCTCCAAGGCCGTCACTCCCGCGAAAGCGGGAGTCCACAAGTGGTTGAGTTCCCTGGATTCCCGCTCCCCGATCGGAGTCGAGGACAAGCTTCGCGGGAATGACGAAAACGGGTGTTTTCTGATTTTTTACGAATTCATCAAAATTGATGGAGCGAAGCGACACCTTAACTTTAGGCACTTCAAACTTTAGTTCACTTTAGGCACTTTCCCGATTTATCCGGGTTAGGTATATGCGGTTGAAATCTATTTAGATAGAGAAAATTAGAGGGGTGCGGGGGTAAATCATGAAAGTAGCAATAATAGGGATGGGACCGGCAGGTGTAAATGTTGTTAAAACATTAAGGCATAATGGTTTTGATGACAATATTACTATGTTTTCTGCTGAAACAGTTCCCCCATATTCACCACCGGCCCTTGGTGAATATCTTATTACAGGAAATGAAGAGGCTCTTTTCTGGGAAGGTAAGGATTTTTGCGAAAAATATAATATCAATTGCAGGGCTGGTGAAAAGATAGCTCGAATTATGCCTGAGGAAAAAGAGCTGAAAACTGAGAATGGTGAAATTATTGAATTCGACTATCTGGTTATAGCCACGGGCACTTCATTATATGCACCGGTTAAAGGTTCGGATAAAAAAGGCATTTCTGATTTTAAGACTTTTGTCGGAACAGATAAAATAAAGATGATGGCGAAAGAAGGCGGAGAGAAAACTGCCATAATTGTCGGAGGGGGATTTATCGGAGTTGAAATTGCTTTATCCCTTGCAAAAATCGGAATCAAATCTTCTGTGCTCAACAGAAGGGGCTGGATAATGCCTCGTCTAATAGATACCGAAACTGCTGAATATGTAGAAAATGATCTTCAATCCCAGGGTGTTGATGTAATGTTAAACACAGAGGGGAAAGAATTTGTTGGAGAAGAACATGTCAAAGGCCTTTTAACTACGGATGGAAGGGAATTAAAGGCAGATATTTATATAACAGCAACAGGTGTTAAACCCAGCATTGATCTTATTAAGAATACTGATATTGAATATGACACAGGAATTATTGTAAATGAACACCTCCAAACAAAATATCCTTATATCTACGCATGTGGGGATGTCGCAGAAACAGTTGAACTTGTTTCCGGAGAAAGGAAAATTCATGGCTTGTTTCCCGTTGCGGTAAATCATGCCCAAACTGTAGCATATAATATTTTGGGTATGAAAAGAAAATATGAAAAACAAGTAAATATGAATTCTCTAAAAAAATTGAGTTTTAAACTCATAGTCGTTGGAAAACTGGAAGGAGAAGAAATAAAGTATAAAACTGAAAATGTTTTGCGCAAAATATATATTAAAGATGATAAAATAATGGGATTTGTGTTGTTGGAGGATATATCTAATGCAGGGGTTTATTTGTCTCTTTTTACTCGAAGAATTAATGTTTCAAAATTCAAAGATAAACTTTTGTCAAGATATTTTTATCCAGGAATATTGATGACTCAAATTTGATGGCCTCGTAAAAAGTCATTTTTCACGTCACTCCCGCGAAAGCGGGAGTCTATAATTGCTTGAACTTACTGGATTCCCGCTTTCGCGGGAATGACAATAATCGGACATTTCCGACTTTTTACGAATTCATTAAATTTGATAAAGCTATAAAACATCGATTTAGGAGCCGTAGAAAGAGGGGGCGTTGGTTCTTAGTTGTCACTCATGAGAAAGGCCACCATCTCTTCCAGGCCATCGATGGTCAGCTCGAACATGGGAAATATCTCGCGGATTGCATTGATGGTTCGGGTATAGGGCCATTCAGCAGACATCTTGGGATTCAGCCACACGGAATGCCGAAAGTTATCGGCTATGAACCGCAGCCTCTCATGGCTCGACATCGTTGATCTCTCTTCGATATGGATTGACCCGTCCGTGGACATCAGTTCATAGGGGGCCATGCTTGCATCGCCGACGATGATAAACCGAGTCTCCGGATCGCGACGGGCCAGGTCGCTAACCGGATGTGGTTTCTTAAATCTGGGAGGGTCTTCCCAGATATTGTCATAGATTGTATTGTGGAAAAAGAACGTCTTCAGTTCCTTGAACTGGGAACGTGCATAATTAAAAATGGTCTGCACCATCTCGATGTACGGATCCATGGACCAACCGCCATTGTCTATGGCCAAGATCACTTTCAGGCGGTCTTTCACGCTCCTGTCGAACATGATCTCTATCTCCCCGGCGTTTTTCATGGTCTGGTAGATGGTTTCATCGATATTAATCACGTCTTTGGGCCCTGTGGGTACCATATTCCTCAATCTTTTCAAGGCCTCTCCAATCTGCGCCTGCGTGAGCGGGCCTTCCTGAGAATAATCGCGGTATCTCCTGTCCATGGCCACTTTAACCGCAGATTTGTTTCTGGAAACCCCTCCAACCCTCATCCCGCCAGGATGATAACCCGAATGCCCTACCGGTGAGGTGCCGCCGGTACCGATCCACTTAGCCCCGCCATGATGTTCCTCTGTCTGCTCTTTCAACCGGTCAAGAAAGTATTGGAGCAGTTCTTCGGGGCTCAGTTTGTTGAGGGACTCTTCATCAATCCCCAATGCATCGGCCATCGCCTTGGGATCTTTCAACCACTCATCCAACATGGCCTGGGCCACCTGGGACAACTCGAATTCTTCAGGCTCTTTCAGTTCGGCCCCTTCAAAACGGTGCGCAAATACCTGGTCATACAGGTCGAAGTACCTCTCGCTCTTGACCAGGATCGCCCTTGCCGCCGTATAGAAATCATCAATAGACGTGATCAGTCCCATACCCAGCGCCTTTTGAAGCCGCAGGAAAGATGTGGGTGATACAGGGATCCCCACTTGTCTTAACAGATAAAAAAAGGTGGTAAACATGATATCCTCCGAAGGGCGTGGTGCATAGCGCATGGGGCATGGCGAAAAGCGCCAGACGCCACCCTGTCCGCTATGCGCTTTGCTCTGTGCGCCTTGCGCTAACTCATATCCTCATTCGCGAGGCAGCGTTTCGTGCAATCGCATAATCCGGACTCTTTTTAAACAAAACGCCTAAATAGGGGAGATCTCCCTTGATGAGATGCTTCACATTGAAATCAGGATCTGCCTGCAGGGCGCGAATCCAGTTGATGAGTTCCCTGGTAGCCGGCTTTTTTTCAATCCCTCTGAAATCCCTCATCTTATAAAAGGCCCGGATTGAACTATCTAAGAGGTCTTTGCTTATATCAGGGAAATGAACCCGGAGAATTTCTCGCATCATATCAGGCTCGGGGAAGGCGATGTGATGGAAGTTGCATCGACCTAAGAAGGGATCGGACAGGTCTTTCTTGGCGTTGGATGTAATAATAATAACCGGTCTTTTCTTGGCCTTTGTGGTCTTGTCAATTTCAATGATATCAAATTCCATCTGATCTAAGACGTCCAACATGTCGTCCTGAAAATCGGTGTCTGCCTTATCGATTTCGTCAATCAGGAGGATCACCCTTTCTTCCGAAACAAAGGACTGTCCTATCTTGCCCATCTTGATATACTCTTCAATATCACTGACGTCCCTTTTGGAGTCACCAAAACGGCTGTCGTTGAGCCGCGTAAGGGTATCATACTGGTAAAGGGCCTCCACAAGCTTCATGCTCGATTTGACATTCAAGACGATCAGCTTCATTTTCAAGGCCTCTGAAATGGCATGAGCTAACATGGTCTTGCCGGTTCCTGGCTCTCCTTTGAGAAGTAGGGGCATTTCCAGGGCCATGGTGATATTTATAATCTTGGCCAATTCTTCATCCAGGACATATTTGGACGCGCCGGTAAATTTCCTATTCGTGCTGCTCTCTGATTGCATACTTCTGCTCCTTGCAAAAAATGGGATTTTGTTATAGATTTTGTTAAACATAGACTTCTTGCGAACTGTACAATTAAGCCGATAACATAAGCATCTTTGCCGATGGGTCAACACAGATATAGGATTTGGGAGGGGGGCGGCAATATTTGATAGAATTTGTCAGTTAGCTGCAATTACAACGAACAAGTGATAAGTGAGCTAAAGTGACTAAAGTTAGTCAGATATAGCACTCCCCCAGAATAGATCAAATTAATCAGTAGAAAGGAACTGCTATGCCTTTGGCCTTTAAATCCATCAGCCACGGCACCATTGCCTTTGGCTTTTTTAATATCGACTCCGACATGCTTCTTCTCGATCGCTATTTCTTTTTTGCCACAGAATTCTGCGGTCATCTCATAGAAATAGCTGAAAAAAACCTGGAGGGACATTACGAGACATCCTGGGAGGTTTACAACATTTCAGATCAGGAAGATATCGGAGACCTTATGGGGGCAATTCACGGGGTTCATTATACCGGCTTCATAGGCGAGGTATACCGCAGGTTCCCATTCCCGGAAAGGCCCGAGGACTTCAGGCAGAAGGCCGAGGGAGCGGGGACCCGGGACGAAATTGAGGCGATAATTAAAAAATTCGCAAGGTCGTTTCAGATTATCTTTGTCATTGACCAGGAAACAGAAGAGGTCTCAATCGGTCCCTACAGATTTACCAGAACCGGATTTCAGGAACTGATCAAATACGTCTGGCGGGGCGGATACCCGCGCTGGAAAGATGAAATAAGACCCAATTACGTGGTTGCTATGAAGGATAAGATCGCCCTCAGCTCATGTGGCATATTCAGTGGTCTGCAACTACTTTAAGAAAGCCGGTCTTTACAAAAAAATGTGCAGAGCATTCCTTAACTTTAGACACTTTGGATCACTTTTCTTTCTGAAACTACTTCCCTGACAAATGCCTCCACATGGCCTCTGCCGCTTTCTTGCCCATATCTTCATCCCTCTCTTCTATGGGCAGAGCGGGTCTGCCTCCCCTGAGCCGGGCAATTCTTTCCTCGAGGGGCGGATGGGTTGAAAAGAGGTTCATCATGCTTTTCCCTGAGAGGGGGTTTATAATGAACATGTGGGCAGTAGACGGATTGGCCTTCATGGGGAGCCGCTTGGATGAGGCCCCTAATTTTTCAAGGGCGTTTGCCAGGCCTTCGGGATTACCTGTGAGCCGTGCCCCCGTGGCATCGGCCAAGTATTCCCTCGATCTGGAGATGGCCATCTGAATAAGCATGGCCGCAATCGGCGCAAGTATTGACATGGCAATCAGACCGATTATGCCAAGACCGCCCCCCCCTTCTTCGTCGTTTGATCCTCCCCCAAAAAAAGCTGTCCAGCGGGCCATGGTAGCTAAGATCATAATAGCGCCAGCCATGGTTGCGGCAATAGAACCGATCAGGATGTCCCTGTTTTTTATGTGAGACATCTCATGGGCAAGGACCCCTGTGGCCTCTTCGTCATTCATCGATTTGAGCAGCCCCTCGGTAACTGCGATTACGGCATGCTCCGGGTTTCTCCCCGTTGCAAAGGCATTAGGGGATTCCTCAGGGATGATATAGATGCGAGGTATTGGCAAAGCTGCGTTGTGAGCCAGTTGGCTAACCGCATTATACAACCCCGGAAAATCGTTTGGACCGACCTCTTTGGCACGGTACATCTTGAGCACAATTTTGTCAGAATACCAGTAGCTGAAAAAATTCATGCCCATGGCCAGAACGAAGGCCATGATCATGCCCTGCCGTCCCCCGAAAAGATCTCCAATCCAGACAATGAGGGCCGTCATTACGGCCAACAAAAGGGTTGTCTTAAACCAGTTCCCCATCAGCATTACCTCCTTCAAAGTTACCCCAAAAGATAACGATCGGAGATCGTTAGTCAATAGAGGGGGTCGCAATCAAAACCCCCGGGTATCAAGATATGTCCGAAAATAGAAAGGGCCGGTAATTTCCAACCGGCCCTCACTTATTGAAATCATCTGGTAGGCACGAAGGGATTTGAACCCTTGACCCCTACCGTGTCAGGGTAGTGCTCTCCCCCTGAGCTACGTGCCTCTGTTTTTGTTTTAGATACCAGTCCACGGTATAGATGTCAAGTCGTATTCTACAGCCCCAATGAATCCCATTTTCACCAGACCCTCAAACAAGCCGACCAGGCGTTTTTTTGTTGCGTGGTGTATGGATAAAGGAGTATGTAGGGATTCAAGGATTGCAGGATTGAATGGATGGTTGGATGTGACGTTGTAGTAATCTGCGGATTGTTCGAATATCACTATTAACGGCCATGCCTCAAAGGACACAACGAAACATGAAGGCACGGATTGGGTGCAATCTTAATGTAATTACTTGACATCCTTAACTTTAGGCACTTTAGTTCACTTTAAACTTTAGGCATTTTCATATAACGTTATAGGACGAGGTTTGATAATGAAAAAGGGTATTCTTGTAGGTTTGTGTTGTTCGCTTATTGTTTTCTTTTTTCTGGCCATGGCTTGGGGAGCACAAAACGAGGTCAAAGTTTCACCTTCTGTGGTTTTCCCTGAACCGGGGTTTGAATTCGATGCCGTGTTTGAGGGTATAGATGTTATGCACGACTTCGTGATTCAAAACAAGGGCACAGCCACCCTTGATGTTAAAAAAGTCTCGGGTGGGTGAGGCTGCATAATAGCCTCTTTTACGAGGCAAATCCCTCCAGGTGGAGAGGGAAAAATATCCGTCAAGTTAAGCACAAGAGGTTATGGTGGAAGGAACCTTAAAAAGACAATAAAGGTATATACAAACGACAAGGAACACCCCATTTCAGACCTTATTGTCAAGGGCAACGTCAAAAAGTTTGCATCCATTTCCCCATCCAGGGTGTCCCTTAAAGGTGAGATTGGAGAAGAGATAAAGGTTTCTGTGAAAATCTCTCCTGCAACTAAGGGCTTGTTTGACATTGTAGAGGCCAAAGCAGACAAAGGAAAAGACATCCGCATATCTTTGACGGAATCTAAAAAACCTGATGGAAAGACCTACGTCCTTGCCGTGGAAAACAGAAGAAAAACAAAGGGGCGTTACCGAGACACGATCAAGCTCCTTACCACGAGCAGTCTCAGAAAAGAATTGACTATCCCGGTATATGGCGATATCAAAGCTCGGCAGATCGCCGCTATTACACCGCCAGGAACCGTTAGGGTGAGGGGATATGCAGGGGAGACGATAAAGGCTTCAGTCAAGATTGTTCCTAAGAAAGAACAGATGTTTGATATAGTAGAGACAAAGGCGGATAAAGGAGAAAACATCCGCTTCACCCTGACAACATCCAAAGAAAATGATAACAAAGTGTATCTCCTTACCGTGGAAAACAAAAAAAAGACCCCGGGCAGGTTTAGCGACACAATAAGGCTCTTTACCACAAACAAAACACAAAAAGAGATAACCATCCCGGTTTGGGGTGAAATAATGGCGCCGGAAATTGTTTCTATCAAACCGCGGCGTTTAGCCCTTAGAGGGTCTGCCCGAGAGCCGGTAAAGGGATCGGTCAACATCATACCCAATGATAAATACCCATTTTCGATTACCGAGGTTAAACCACGCGACGGGAAAAACATCAAATACGACCTCAAGGAAATGGAAGAATTAGGGAAAAAGATCTATATCCTGACAGTGGAAAACCTAAAAAAGGAAAAGGGCAGGTATTACGATACGATCAACCTCAAAACAGACAGCAAAGACCTGCCGGAAATAAAGATTAGCGTGTCCGCGCGGATTGGCGATTAGAGATCGGATCAATCCCGCTTCAGGCGGGACGCGAGCCCTTCGCCCTTTACAGAGGAGAGTGACATGAGACCAAAGTCTATTGGATTATCGTTTGCCTTATTAATACTAATGGGGACTGCAGCGAGTTCGTTTGCCAATGTGGAATGGGGTTTTGAGCATACCTTTCAGATGGATCAATCACCACTTGATGTGGCGGTTTCCCCCGATGGAAAACACATTTTTATCCTTACAGAAAGCGGCATCTTTGTATATTCTCAAGATGGGAAGTTAGAGGATAAGATCGATGTGGGATATCCCGTTGATCAGATGAAGATTGGACCGGGGGGAAAGCAGCTTTTCATAACCAGCAGGAAAAACAAGACCGTGCAGGCCGTTACCATGGACTTTATCGTAGATATAAACGTCTCTGGCTCGCCTTACAAGGGTCGCCAGGATGCCCCTGTGGTTATAGCGGTTTTCAGTGATTACCAGTGACCTTACTGTGCGAGGCTTGAGCCCAAACTTGAGCAGTTGCTCAAGAAATATTCCGGATCGGTAAGAATCGTTTTCAAGAATTATCCCTTAAAAAACCACAAGTTTGCTGCCAAGGCCGCTACCGCAGCCCTTTCAGCCGGGCGCCAGGGGAAATTCTGGGAATTTCACGATGAGTTGTTTAAGAATTACAGACAGCTCAGCGATAAGAAATTCAGTGAAATCGCCCGCAAATTAGGCCTGAATGAGACTCAATTTCAAGAAGACCGCAAAAACCCTGAAATAGTGGCAATGGTCCAGACGGATTATCAGGAGGGGAGCAAGATAGGCGTGAGAGGTATCCCCGCGGTTTTTGTAAATGGAAGGCGTATAAGCAATCGAGACCTGCAGGCAATCGGGTCCATCATTGAAAAGGAAATAAAAAAGACCAAAAAGAGATAACGAGGGCAGGTTACACTCGAATCGTATTTCGGAGTTTTCGATCAGGCGCTATTAGTGTCCATCCAGAAATGAGATAGTTTTTGCAAGATCAAGGAAGACGAAGATTTTAACCACAGGAATACATTGGAGTATTTCGAGGATTAAAATTTGAGTCTGACGCTGAGATTGCGGAAAATAGCCATTTATGGATCGACACTATTTATCTGAAACCTTTAGATTAAGATCATACACCACAAGTCTGCTTTTGGGAAAGCCCACAAAATAGCTCTCACTGGTAACAGACCCAATTACCAATTCCTTAAGACCGTCATTATCCAGGTCAGCTATCTGATAACCAACCACGGTGCCTGACAATTTTTGGGAGGTCCACTGGGTTGTGAGGCTTGTGCCGTCCCAATCCATGAATAGGACCTTACCGCTTCCAAACCAGCGTAAATCCCCGAAAATCCGAGCAACTTTTGATTTGTTCTGACAGACGACTATCTCCTGTTTTCCATCCTCATTCATATCAACCAGGAAGATGGGCGACGGAATAAAGACACGCACGCCCGTATCAATCATGCGGTTAATTTCCGTAGTCATATCCACCATGAAGGTCAGGCTCCCGCCAAAATAGTCGTCGCTTTTCCAGAGCCGCTCCCCCTTCTGGTCATACACAAGAAGGTGTTCGTAAGGACCTAACATAGTGGTGTATGTTCCCCCCTTTCCTACCAGGTCGTTCTGCACGAAATTGAACACGTTCCCGTATCGTGGGAGGTTCAACGGACCGGTGGAAACAAAATCGTCCCCTTTACGGGTTAAGATCTGGACATGTCCTCTGTAGGTCCCGTCGACCTCCCTCTTCTGTCCAACAAGGGTCTTCCCCTGTCCAGGCAAGTCAACAACCCGGAAAAGCCAGCTCTCTCCGCTTGCAATTTCCTTGAACTTACTGCCATCCCATTCCAAGACCAGGGAGGAAACGGTTGTGCTCAAGTTGCTCACATATATTTCGGCACGGCCATTGCCATCTAAATCAGCAACGTTCACATAGATATAATTCGATGCCCAGGTTTCTTTAATTGCCTTGAACTGGAAAAGCCTGTTCTTACGCCATTTGTAAACATAGACCGTATCTCTGTCGATAATAACCACTTCATTCTTCCCGTCCCCATCCAAATCCCCCACATCGAGACCCCTGATCTCTAATTTAAAGCGCTGAACAAATGACGGTTTCTGCCCTGAGCCCCCTGCCTTTTCCCCCACGGCAATAAGAGCACCGCCTTCCTTTTCCTCTCTTTCATAGACACGGCCCGGTCTGTAGATCTCTTTTCCCATGATCTTGGCGTTGATGTCTTCGGCGAACTGGTTGACTGTAGGAATTACCCCGTCCATCCCTTTTGACTGGTCAAAGGCGGTGACTAATTCATCTGATTTGGCTACATCTAATATTTTTGCATCAATGCTTACACTATCTCCAAAGACAGTGAGGCTTCCCAGGATCACGTAGTCAGCCCCTAATGCCTTGCCTATAATAAGGGCCTTTTTTTTGTTCAGCGGACCTGGAACTTTGGCTGCCTCTTTTTTAACCGCCTCTTCCTCTATTACCTCCACCTTCTCTTTCCAGGCCAATCTCGAGCTGAGCATATCTATTATGCCTTTCCGCAAAAAGCTAAGATCGCGGTCAGCGTTCATGGTAAACGGGAGGATCGCTATCTTCTTGGGAGACTCGGCCGCGTGTGAAGAAACCCCGACAAAGATAAGAATGAACGAAATAGTGAGTATAAATGACAAAACGGTTACTCTTGTTTTCATGACTCTCCTTATTTGATGAATTCGTAAAAAGTCACTCACCTGTTCTTGTCATTCCCGCGAAGCTTGTCCTCGACTCCGATCGGGGAGCGGGAATCCAGGGAAATTATCCCGCGGCGGCGGGACTGGACTCCCGCTTTCGCGGGAGTGACGGCCTTGGAGACTTTTTACATGGGTATCAGCCTTTCAGGATACCATAATACTGCCCGGAGTGATCGATCTTTTCCCCCACTTTAGCGCCGCACTGTCTACACCGGTACTCATACCTGTCTCCATCTGGAAGGACCAGGAGAAGAAACTTGTTGATCGGCACAGCACAGCCGCATTCAGAGCAGTAAAGTTCGGTGGCTTCTAATTCTCCAAAATCCTCCCGGGGCTTCACAGGCCTCGGAGCGACCGGCGGTGCGAAATTGAAAGGATTGTTTTTCATGGATAAGACCTTGAATTTGAGACGGAAGTTATGATATAATTTATATTTTCTTTTGGTAAAGAATCGGGATATGATAATCATCCAGGCCCCTAAAGGCAAGGGCTTTTAACAGTGGGCCATGAAACTCGTTTTTCAAAGGTCTCAATTAGGAATGAGGAAAGAGAGGAAATTATGAAGGTAAAGCATATTGACCATATAGGTATTGCTGTTAAGGGGATTGAGCAGGCCGGGAAATTCTATACGGACATCCTGGGGCTTAAGATCGAAGATGTCGAAAATGTGGCCGATCAGAAGGTGAATGTTGCATTTATTCCAATCACAGACAGCGAAGTGGAATTGTTAGAGTCCACCGAACCGGATGGACCGATTGCAAAATATATAAGTGCGCGGGGAGAGGGGGTGCAGCACATTGCCTTTCGCGTTGAGGATATAGATAAGGCCCTTGAGGAACTGAAAGAGAGAGGGGTTCGACTTATCGACCACGCGCCTAGAAAAGGGGCCGGGGGCGCAAGGATAGCCTTCATCCATCCAAAAGAAACCAACGGTGTCTTAGTAGAGATCTGCGAAAGGGATTAACAGAGGGTCACAGGATCTCAAAAACGGTAGGTTATTAATCCATGTGTCGTATCGTAGGGGGAAACGCTGACCTGAACCCGGTCACCAACCATAACCTTGATCCGGTGCTTTTTCATCCTGCCGGAAAGCACACCCCTTATAGTGAGATCATTGTCACACTGGATTTCCATGGTGCCGCCGCCGAGGACCTTGGCGACCACCCCTTCTAATTGAATTAAATCGTTTCGACTCAAAATGCTCCTTTCTCGGTATGGAAAACCTAACCCGGATAAATCGGAGATGCTGTTGGAGGAATTGAAGGGAGTTTTTTAATCTAACCCGCAATCCCTAAATTAAAGGGCCTAACCTGAAATTTTTGACAACCATATCATTTTGTAGCCTGATGTCAATGAAATGTGTGAAGTTTTTTTGCCAGTTACTCAGTTTTTACTAAAGCATCAACCTTGTCGAAGATCTCCGCACAAAGTACGGGAGAACCTATGAACGACTACCATAATACATATCAGACTTTCCGCTCTTTTACCATGGATGGGGACAAAATCTCCCGGAAAAAAACCGACCTTACGGTGGAAGCTCCCCTTCAGATCATAGTCAATGGTCAAAAACATACCCTTATAATGTTTACGCCCGAAGATATCAGAGAACTGGTATGTGGCTTTGTTTTTACTGAAGGCCTGATAAAGGATTTTAAAGAGATAAAGGACTGCAAAGTTTCTGATGTCCGGGAAAAGGATGGAGAAAAGGCCATTGAAGCCCGTATAGAAATCGTCTCCAAGGGACCACTTCCCTCAGCGACAAGCGGGAAAAGAGTCTCATATTCGAGTTGCGGGATTTGCGGGACTGAAAGTTACAATCAAATGAAGACCGGACTGAAGCGAGTAAAGAGTACCCACCGGTTTGCGATGGATATGTTAGAGGGGCTTTCGAACAGACTGGAAGAGTTCCAACCCCTCTACACAAGGACAGGGGGCGCCCACGCAGCGGTCCTCTTTGACTCCAAGGGGGAACAGATCCTTCATTGTGAAGACATGGGGCGTCACAACGCGTTAGACAAAGTAATAGGCTCTACGCTTATTAGAGGCATTTCCCCAGAAGACAAGGTGCTGGTTTCGAGCGGCCGTGCCAGTCTGGAAATGATCCTTAAGACGGCAAGGGCTGGGTTTCCCGTCTTTGTTGCCATGTCCCGGCCTACCTCAAGGGCAGTGGAAGCGGCCAGGTTTTACAACATTACCTTAATAGATATGGCGAGAGATACCAATCGAATATATACACATGTCCGCCGCATAAAAGGATTTTGAAACGGTTACAAATATGGGCTTATGGAGAAGATAAAAGACGTTTCAGGCGTTGTCTTGGCGGGCGGCAGGAGCACTCGTTACGGGGAAAACAAGGCCTTAGTTAAGCTTCATGGCATCCCTTTGATTGAAAGAGTTCTCGATGTAATGCGCCCTATCTTTCGTCGTGTAATCATCATCACAAACACACCGGACGAATATTCCTATCTCGAACTCCCCATGTACCAGGATATCATTAAAGGGCTTGGTCCCTTAGGGGGCATTATTACCGGGTTACGAGTGATTCCGGACAGTGGCTTTTTTGTCGCCTGTGACATGCCGTTTCTCAGCCAGGGACTGATCCGGCATAT
>Ga0222695_1000615_pt1 | contig 18035 bp, 15 predicted proteins | sample AntAcemetage1398_FD_179834 | JGI IMG/M metagenome (GOLD analysis project Ga0222695, IMG submission 179834) | Saline water microbial communities from Ace Lake, Antarctica - #1398 | ecosystem: Environmental > Aquatic > Non-marine Saline and Alkaline > Saline | place: Antarctica: Ace Lake...
CGTTTCCACGAACTGATGCTCATCGTCCACAAGCAAAACTTTTGACGGCATATCAAAATCGTATTTTCGGTAGATGTCGGTTTTATAGTAGTTTTTGCCTACCGTAGTCTCCACGGATATCACCCCCTCCACTTTTTTTACGATGGATTGCAAATCGTCTTCAAGACGGCGCAGCATCAGGACATGCTTGTTGATAGTCAAAGTCACATTCCCATTATTTGCGTTTACTTCTACGCTGTGGCCTTCCCGTGCCAGGGCAACCTCGACCTTTCCGGCAAGGAGAAAATCGTCCACAGCCTTTTGCGATGCCTTTGTGGGGTTAAGAGGTTTTGAGTTGAGGTTCGCAGTAATAAGCTCAACCACTTCTTCCCCGCTCTTCTTGTCTACAGGGATAACAATATCATACAGTGACGTGTCCCATGGATCCGCCTTGCCGAATATTGTGTCAATCCATTTTGCCCGATCCATGTCTTCTTGACGGATCAATGCTGTAGATTCTTTTTCGGACAACCCGTCTTGCTGTTTGGCTAAGTGCTTTCTGAATTTTATCCCTGCGACCAGACAAACCCGAAGTACGTGGCTAATTCGCATGGGAATAAGGAGCCCGGCAAACCCCAAAATCAAGAGATTGTTGTCCCTCTGCAGCCTTTCGGCCAATGCCAGTTTGAGTGAAGCGATTGAACGTTCCCATTCATGGGTGAACGTGTTGAATACCGATGTCTTTGCCGACAAAGCCCGTCCGACTTTGTCCTCGCTCAAACCGGAAAGCCTGCTTGCTTCGCCGATCAAATTTTTGTCGGTTACCAGCGTGTAATTGGTTTTTTTGAGTAGTTGCCGGACAACCTCGTTCTCATTGCAAAAGGTCCCATGGAAAAGAGTAATACTGGACATAGCAAACCTCCATTTTTTATCAAATAACTATGTAATAGGACACACAACCTTGAGCGGACATAGTTCTTTAGTCTCGTCTTGGTGCGCATCTTCGTGCACAGCCCTAATAGCATCTTCCTTGTTCGAATAGATATGGTCAGGGCCAATTTTTTCCAGCAAATGCGTGCGTTTGAATACAGACATGACAGACTCATTAATTCCACTGAAAGATATGTCAACGCCAGTGCTTCTGACTCTATCTACGATCAGAGATAACACTTCTTCGCCCGAGGCGTCAATGTCGCTCATGCCCTCCGCAACAATAACAATGTGTTTCAGTTTTTCTTTTTTGAGCATACGCTCTGTAATCTGATCCTCCAGATAACTGGAATTCGCAAAAAAGAGCGGACCATCGAAACGGACCATGTCAACATAGGCACACTCCTTTAGACCAAAGGACAGCGAACAACGCAAGGCTTTGTCTTCGTGCCGGGAAAGGGATGTTACAGTAGGTCGCATGCTCTTGTATAGAAACACCATGAGCGACAGCCCTACTCCTACCATGATGCCCTTGTCTAAATGAGGCGCGAAAACCAGGGTACATACAAAGGTGACAATGGAAATTACTCCGTCATACCATCTGGCTCTCCATGCGTGAATGAACCCTGAAACATTCACAAGACCTATCACCGCCATCATAATCACGGCGGCTAATACAGCTTGTGGGAGATGATAAAGAAGTGGCGTAAAGAACAACAGCGCAATGACAACAGCCAGGCTGGTGAACACACTGGACAATCCTGAAATCGCCCCAGCCTGAAGGTTGACTGCAGATCTGGAAAAAGAACCTGATACCGGATAACTTTTACCGATACCGCCTACGATATTAGCAAGACCCTGCCCAATAAGCTCCTGGTTGGGGTCGAGTTTTTGCCCGGTTTTTGCGGCCATGGCTTTTGCGATAGAAATAGCCTCCATAAAACCCAGCATAGCTATTATTGCGGCAAAAGGCAAGAGATGTAACATGACTTTAAGGTCAATCTTTGGAACAGATAGCGAAGGCAGGCCCTTGGGAACAACCCCTACTACCGCTCCCCCGCCCATCATGAGAATCTTTCCATCCGCCAAAGAGCTGTTGCCCACTTTGATTCGCCATGTGCGGCCATCTCCTTTAACTCCTTGTGGGAATTGTTCTTTGGGGTAGAACACCATCTTGCCGTCTGAGTCTTCAAGCCCCTCAAAAAACATGTTTCTTATCTTTGCCCTGAATTGATGGATTTCGTGTTTTAGCCCTTGACTTTTTATCGCAATTACGGCGGCATCGTGTTTAGCATCAAGCACCAAAAAATGGTTTCCATTGCTCTGGGCTTTTTCCATGGTCATGTTTGTTGCCGCCCTTTCTTCAGCCAAACGAATCAAGCCATCAACTCCCTGGTTGAATTCTCTGATAAGCCCTTGCGTCTGGGCAGATCTAATTGCAGCTATATCCACGACAGCATTATGATTAAAACCTGTAGCCCACGAAATCAAGGTTGTGAGGACTACGGCAACAAGCACGTTAGGGAGTTTGGGCCCAATTCTTTTCAATCCATACATAATGGCAAAAGCGAAAAGGCCCATAGCCAGAGTAGGCCAGTGCGTATAATGAAACGCTGCCTGAACGACTCGGATAATGGTTGCGTAATGATGCGCAGCCTTGTCAATGTAAACGCCGAACATTTTGGACAATTGGGAAGATGCAATAATAATGGCAGCTGCATTCGTGAATCCGTTGACCACTGGATGGGAGAGGAAATTAACAATAAGACCCAGTTTCAATATTCCGAGACTGAGCTGGAATGCACCGACCAGCAGAGCCAGCAAAATAGCATACGCGATATACCCCTCTGTCCCCGCCGTTGCCAGAGGTTCTAAGGACGCTGAGGTCATGAGGGATACGACTGCTACAGGCCCTGTCTGTAGTTGTCGGCTCGACCCGAACAAAGCGGCCAGCATTGGAGGGATGAAAGACGCGTACAGCCCGTAATGTGCGGGGAGCCCTGCCAATTGGGCATAAGCCATGGATTGCGGGATAAGGACAAGAGCCACTGTCAATCCTGACAGGGCGTCCGCCCTTAAATCATAAAACTTATATCCTTTGAGCCAACCAATAAACGGCAAAATTTTTGCTAACACGAGTCTATACCTCCTATATTCTAAGCCCTTTCGTTTTCCAATATTTTTCGGCACGATTGAACGAGTTCCTCAAATAATGGTTCCGCGCTATATAAACCATAAGTGTTCAACCTTACTAATCCATCAACCATGCTGAAAATAATAAGCGCGGTTTTTCGGGCTGACACCTCCCTGACCGACCCATCCTCATGACCAAGCAGGATTCCTCTCTCAAACATTTCTATAAATTGTTCATAAATAACTTCGAGATGTTTATGACACTCAGCATTAACCCTGGCAAATTCATAGGCATCATGGCGATGCAACAAAAGAAATCTGTGTTTTAATACCCCTTCCAGATGAATATAAAACGAAATAGCTGACTCAACCATCTGGAGGCCGTTATCAAACTTTTTTCCTGAAAAGAACTCGGTGACCTGCTCAATGATATCTCTTTGCAGGTTATCCAGTATCGCAAGAAAGAGCCCGTCCTTACTCTTGAAATGATAAAAGATAGTCCCCTCGGCAACACCGGTCATGTTGGCTATTTCCTCAGTGGAGGTATGCCTGAACCCGTTCTCAGAGAAAAGCAGCGTTGCGGCTTGAAGTATAGATTCTTTCCTGGATAAAAATGGCATGATTTATTTGCCCCTCATAAATAACTGACTGAGTATTCAGTCAGTTTGTTAAATAGCAACGGTTACTACCCTTTGTCAATAAAAAAATTGCCACTTCCAGTCATGTCAAAATATCCATAAATTACTGACAGTTATATTTATAAGTTGAAAAGCTGATACACTGGCTGCGTGAAAGATACGGTAAAAGTGAATAAGCCCATAGTAATGAAAGATGATCTGGCCGGAGGCAAGCTGTTGTCAGACGATTTTGGTGAAAATGCCGCATGAAGGTGGATTTTGGTATGGAAAACTGTTTGAGGTTTTGATATTCTTCTGCTATTGTAATATTTTTAGTATGTTGGATTTTTGCAAGCTGTATCAAAAGGTTTTTTGACGGATAACATTACAAATGTGATGATATCCAGATCCGTATAATTACTTGTTCTCACATGAAAATATCGTTGATGATATGACAAGCATTATTCAAAATTGCAGATATCCTAAACCAACTTCAGTTAAAAGGCGCTGTTCTGATTGCTGTTACAGAAATATATGTGAAAGCACTATTTAAGTCGTTGCGCGATATCCGGCAGTTTGCTGATAAACCAGTTTAATGATACAAACTAAATATGCAAAAAGTTAATATTAAATCGATTTTTCGTCCATCCCTTTTCTGGGATGCAAATGAAATAGATGCAGATAAGCATGCTGCTTATGTAATTGGCAGAGTCCTGGATTATGGAGATATCGAAGATGTGCGAAAAATCAGGGAATTGTATCCCGATGAGAAAATCATAGAAACAATTCGAACCAGACGAGGAATGTTTCCAAGAACTGGAAAATACTGGGCAATAAAACTTGATATTCCTTTTAGCGAGGTAGCATGTTTGAAGAAATATTATCAATAAAGGCAATCCCTGTAATTGAACCATTGGCTCCTGATTTGAAAATGTTTTATCTGGCCGGAGGCACTGGACTATCGTTACAATTAGGACACAGAAAATCCGATGATCTCGATTTTTTCTCTGACAGTCTTTTTAATACCGATGCAATTCTTTCACTAATTTCACCTGATAAAGTATTTTTCACGTCTAAAGGGTCTGTGCACTGTGAAATAAAAGGTATGCGAATCTCATTTCTTTATTATAAAGTTCCTCTGATTTATCCTACAGTGTCATGGCACGGAATAAAAGTTGCTGATTATAGAGATATTGTGGCCGAAAAAATCAAAACCATATCTCAACGAGGATCAAAAAAGGATTTTGTTGATCTTTATGCTGTTATTAAAATGAAATATTCCGTTACAGAAGTATGTACCCTTTTTAAAAGCCGTTTCAGGGAGACCGGCATTAATTATTATCATGTCTTAAAGAGTCTAATTTTTTTTGAGGATGCTGAACAAGAGCCTTCTCCGTTAGTTGTTCTGTCTGGAGAAGAGTGGAAATGGGAGAATGTCAAATCTTTTTTTATTAATAACATTAAATTGTTCGAGAAGGAATTGTTCTTGGAGTAAACCCCGTTAGAAAGGACAGGGCTTTATAACCCGCCATTTCTATAAGGAATTAAATTTTTATTTATTTTATCCCCGCCATAAGTGGAGGAGCTTTGTAACGGCGTAAAAATATTTAGAAATAAAGATGTTTGGTTAATTAATAACGTCAAATGAGAACAAACGGGATTGAACTGCAAAAGCGAGTGCATTCCATGTTGCTTGAGGCGTGGAGCTTAAAAAAACTGTGAATCGACAACCGTGAACCATTACGTTTATTAAAGGAGAATATTATGGCTTTTGATCCGGAAAAGGATAAGACGCTTAAAAAGTGGAAGTGTGAAGAAACAGGACTTCTTGTGTCCATTAATCAGTACGATAAGGCGAGGCCCAAGGTTCAGATAGGTCCGAGGATACTGAAAAAACAGGATGGTTCAGACAGAGCTCCAAGCAAGGCGGGCCGTCTTACAATTGAAGATTTGATGTGGTTCTATGATATTATTGATGAAGTAAAAGATGAGTTGACACGGCTTGTAAAGCCCGAATAATTCAGTTTTGAAAAGGTAGTAAATGACATCAGACAAAGCAATTGTCAGGCCTGTAAGAGGTAAAAATTCTCCGCACCTGAGTGATTGTGCTGTGATGGCAGCCAGTGAAGCTGATTTGCGTATGCTTTGCAGTAAAATGAATTTGCAGGAGGCTAATTTTACAAAGCTTTTTATGAGCAGATTATATGCTGCTGATGAAGGGCAAACTGAAAATTTTACGATTGTTGGTCCTTTTATCGGCGCTGCATATGCGGCAATGATTATGGAAACATTAATTGCCTGGGGCGTACGAAAAATTTTGTTTTTGGGCTGGTGCGGTGCGGTTTCTCCTCAAGTCAGAATAGGAGATATAATTATTCCCGATTGCGCTCTTATTGATGAAGGAACATCAATGTCCTATAAGAAGGACAAAAATATTTGTGCTCTGCCGCCGGGCAGTTTAACTGAAAGCATAAAACAGGCTTTAGGGAAAAACGATATTTGTTTTCACACAGGCAGTGTCTGGTCCACCGATGCTATTTACAGGGAAACCTGTGAAAAAATGAGATATTACCAGAATAAGAATGCATTAGCGGTTGATATGGAACTTTCCGCCCTTTTTACCGTGGGAAGCTTTCGCGGGGTTGATGTTGCAGGAGTCCTTGTTGTTTCTGATGAACTATCGACAGGCAAACAGGTGCCGGGTTTCAGCAGTAAATGTTTTAAAAAAAGCCGCGTGGATGTATGCGAAGCAATAAGCGAGACCTTTGCAAAACGCCCCCTTTTGCCCGACTTCAGCGTCAGGTTTAATAATAATTTTGAGTTTTGAATGAAGAAAAAACCATTATTAATTTAAAATTTAAAATTAATAATTTTTTATGTATTCCTGTGGTTGAAATTTTTCGCCTTCCTTGAACTTGAACAAAATTGAGCATTTTTCAAAGGTCTCTAAACAGCATACAATTCAGGTAGATAGGCTGAAGGCTGAAGACTGTTAGGAAAAAGCAAAAACATGGTGCATATTGAAGCTATGTTTGGTGCAAGAATCAGCTGTTTCCGTCAAAGTACCGCAATCGTGCTTTTCTGACTCCTTCAGCCTAAACAGCTTCAGCCTGATTACATTAGTAATCACAGTAAAACAAACAATGAAAAATATTGAACCAGACATACTTAATAAGGTTAACGCTTTAAGAAAAGCGCTTCACCGGCATAATTACCTGTATTATGTTCTTGATGACCCTGAAGCATCTGATGCAGAATATGACAGGATGATGCGGGAGTTGACAGTGCTTGAAGAAGCATGGCCGGAACTTTACGATCCGGATTCTCCTACCTCTCGGGTTGGCTCGCCGCCATTGAGCGGGTTTGAAACTATTGCGCATTCTATCCCCATGTTAAGTCTTGCAAACGCATTTGCTGATTCAGAAATAATTGATTTTGATCGTCGCGTCAGAAAAATTCTAAAAACCGAAGATGAAATACTTTATACTGTAGAGCCAAAGCTGGACGGTCTTGCCGTGGAACTTGTATATGAAAAGGGCAAGCTGATTGTTGCATCTACCCGTGGCGACGGTATCAATGGTGAAGTGATAACGGCAAATGTCAGAACCATACGATCTGTACCTCTTTTACTCCAGGATACAGGAAAGCGGAATGTCCCACTGCGCCTTGAGGTTAGAGGAGAGGTGTTTATCGGGCATGAAGAATTCAAAAGTCTGAATGAAGAACAGCTAAACCAAAAATTATCTCCGTTTGCGAATCCTAGAAATGCGGCTGCCGGATCTTTAAGACAGTTGGATTCAAGCATGACCGCAAAGCGTCCGCTGGAAATTTTCTTCTATGGCGCGGGTGAGTTTACAGGCTTAGAGTTAAAATCACACTGGGAAACACTTCAGGAATTACAGTCCCTCGGATTAAGGATTAATCCACTTATCAGGCCGAAAGTTAAAATAAAAGAGGCTGTTGATTATTTCAGAGTGCTTGAGGAAAAGAGAAATCTTTTACCCTATGATATAGACGGCATGGTGATAAAGGTTGACGACCTTTATTTACAGGAAAAGATGGGGAAGACATCGCGAAGTCCCAGGTGGGCGATAGCGTATAAGTTTAAGGCAATGCAGGAGACCACCCTGGTGCTGGATATTGATGTGCAGGTAGGCAGGACAGGTGCGTTGACGCCGGTTGCTCATCTACAGCCGGTTAATGTCGGCGGAGCCCTTGTCAGGCGTGCGACACTTCATAACGAGGATGAGATTGAACGAAAGGATATAAGGATAGGAGATACTGTTCTTGTCCAGCGGGCAGGGGATGTGATTCCGGAAGTTGTCAAGGTGATTGAATCAAAGCGCACCGGCTTAGAGAAAATTTTTCATATGCCGTCAAACTGTCCTGTCTGTGGTTCAGCAGTCATCCGTGCCGAGGGTGAAGCCGCTACAAGGTGTATAAACGCAACATGCCCTGCGCAGCTTAAAGAGCGAATAAAGCATTTTTCGTCAAAAGGTGCTTTTGATATAGACGGGTTGGGAGACAAACTTGCTGAGCAACTGGTGGACAAGGGGCTGCTTGCTTCGTATGCCGATATCTTTAATCTAAACGCAGTCAGGATTGAAGGCCTGGAACGCATGGGAGCCATATCTGCGGAAAAGCTTGTTCGCGCAATTGAAAAAAGCAAAAACATTAAATTCAATTGTTTTCTTTATGCACTTGGAATCCGGCACGTTGGCGAACATGTGGCTAAAATACTTGCAAGAGAATTTAAAAGCCTGGATAATCTTTTAGATGCAACAAAAGAGCAGATAGAGGCGGTTGAAGGAGTAGGCTCTGTTATTGCTGAAAGTGTTGTTAATTTTTTCAACCACGATACAAATCGCGAAGTAGTAAGCCGTATTCTTGACAGCAATGTATTGATACTGTTCCAGGCAGGCGAAAGAGAGAAAACTCTTGAGAAAAAAGTGTTTGTTTTGACAGGTACTCTTGAAAATTTGACAAGGAATCAGGTAAAAGAAATGATCGAGGCCGCAGGTGGAAAAGTAAGCGGTTCTGTAAGCAGAAACACGGATTACCTTGTGGCAGGAAATTCTCCGGGTTCCAAGTTAAGGATTGCAAAGGATCTCGGCGTTGAAATTATTGATCAGGCAACTCTTCTGAAGATATGTAACCGTAAAAAAACATAGAGAATAAGTGTGGAAAAACAGATAACCGACATGCTTGCCAAAGCAGGTGTAAAGCAAATTAAGCGTCTTTCATTCAAGGGGCCGAATGATTCCGGAATTATCAGCGGTGTGGTTTAATGTTTTTTTTCAGAGCGGTTTGGCTGCAGGTGTTTAAATTTTTCGAATGAATCAGGTTTGATGAAATCGTAAAAAGTCTCGAAATCGTCATGCCGGACTTGATAAGCCTGCCCCGTACTTGATACGGGGGCATCCAGAACGTATTGAATTTACTGGATTCCGGCTTTCGCCGGAATGACGGAAAACGGTATTTTTAGACTTTTTACGAGTTCATCAAGCTTGATAAGCTCGTGAAAAGTCAAAATCTAACTATAGATGGCTAAGTAAAAAGTTTCATATACAAGGCGTAGTTATTTTTCAGGATCGAAGGCATACATATAGTATGTTGAGAGTCTGAAAAATCGCTGCAACGCAGTAGATGGGACTTTTTACGACGCCATCAAGCTTAAAGGCCGCGCATATACTCGGGTTTCAAAGCTATATTGCCTTCCAGCGCACTATCGATTAATTTAATTGCTGCTGCCTTATCTTTTGGCAGTCTCGCCTTTATAGGCAGATAGTTGGAAGCGTGATTTGCATAGAAAAGGCCTCTGGAAAGGTTCGTGGCGGCAATCATGTTTTTAAGTTCTTCCAGCATTTCAGCAGATTCAAGCAACGTAAAATCGCCGGAAGCATAGTCCTGATATAGCGGTGTGCCGGGGATAAGCATAAGGCTGAGAGCCCCGATATATTCAGGGTCTATGGCTGAAAGCACACGTCCGGTTTCCATGGCATGTATTTTGGAACGTGTTTTGCCGGCAATCCCTAACAAAACCGTAATAGAAAGTTTGAATCCAGCTTCCCTGGCTTTTCTGCCCATCTGAATCATATCGTCGGCTGTTGCGCCCTTGTTGATTTTTTTCAAGGTAACGTCATCGCCGGTTTCAAGGCCCATGTAAACTATACCTAATCCGTGGTTTTTCAGCGTCTTGAGTTCGTCAAGGGTTTTTGTTTTCAGACTCTTGGCATTGGCGTATATCCCAACCCTGGTTACCCATGGAAGCTGGTTTTCAATTTCCATTAAAATATTCAGGAGTCTTTTTTGGGTAACGATCAAAGCATCGCCATCGCATATAAACACGCGGCGCTGGTGCTTGCAATACTGTGCGGCAAATGCGATATCCTCCATAATAATAGAATCCGGCTTTATTTTAAAGCGTTCGCCTCTATATGTGCCGCAGAATGTGCACTTGTTGCGTGAACATCCAACAGTAACCTGAAGCAGAATACTGTTAGCCTCGCTTGGAGGACGAATTATGTTGCCTTCATAATGCATAAAATATTCAGGCTCCTTTTAGTGACATATTTAAACAGCCACAGGTTTTATTTGATGAAATCGTAAAAAGTAAAATTTGTTCGCTCTTTTTCCAAAACTGCTCAAAGTCGCTTACAAATGACTTTCAAATAACACAACTATAGTTTTTGCCAGTTATCGCAACAGTTATAATTAAATTAAAACCAGAAAAAACTCATGTATAACAAATCGTAAACAAAGAACCGGCCATAATAAAAACAGTAATTGTGCTAATGATTTAATCTTTTATTAATAACAATATGTCAACAGGCTCTTTGCTAACGATCTTTAATACATTCAAACAGTTTTCTAGTTTTAATTTAATCATAACTGAAGACTGATTGTTTAAAGTTATTCTGGTTTCAAGTGCCGCAGAGCGGCATAGTGGAGTTTTTTACGAAGCCATCTTATTTAATATCATTGCTTTTATTTCAACATATTATAAGCTGGTATTCATAATAATCAAATCAAATAATTCTTGCCTTTTACATAAGTTTTGTTATGGCAGGAACCTGTTTGCATAAAATTTACTTGGTCCTGAAAAACCTGGTCCTTTGTGCCAGGTCAGAGACAGATGGTTCTGTTTTGGATTTTTGTGTTTCAAAAAGGAACGTCGAACATCGAACATCGAACTTCCAACGTCGAATTATGGTACGCCTTCGGCGTTTGGATTTTATTAAAAAAATGAGCGAAGATATATCCACTCATATAACCAGTCGAATATAATACAAATGAAATATTCTAAAGTTTACATAGAGTCTTTTGGTTACGAACTTGCTCCGAATATAGTAACATCGGATGATCTTGAAAATCGTCTGGAGCCGTTTTATAAAGCTCTTCATTTTCAAAAAGGGCAATTAGAGGCCATAACAGGGATATCTGAGCGCAGATTCTGGGAGCCTGGATATAAGATGTCTGATGGCGCTATAAAGGCGTCACAAAAAGCTATAGAAGCCTCTGGAATTTCCCCTGAGGATATTGGCATGCTCATTTATAGCGGAGTATGCAGAGATGGTCTGGAACCGGCAACTGCATGTGCTGTGTCACATCACCTTGGTTTAGGCTCTGAAACCCTGGTTTATGATGTGTCGAATGCCTGTCTGGGGGTTTTAAATGGAATATTGCAGGTTGCAAATGCAATTGAACTGGGCCAGATAAAGGCAGGAATTGTAACTGCCTGCGAGTCTTCACGGGAGATAATTGATACCACTATTGACTGGCTTCTTAAAACTATGGATATGGATAATTTTAAGAAAAAGGTCGCTACCCTTACAGGCGGCTCAGGCGCTGTGGCTGTACTTTTAACAGAAGAGTCGATTGCAGGACATGACAGCCACCGGATTTTCGGGGGGGCCGCAAGGAGCGCTTCACAACATTATAAATTGTGCCGCTGGGGACCTGATACCGGAATACCTGCCAGCGGGCTTAATGTTATGGAAACAGATTCTGTTGCTGTACTGCAAAACGGAGTGATCTTAGGCATAGAAACATTCAATGCTTTTAAAAAAGAATTGTCACTGCCGGAAGATAAGCCGGATAAGATTATTTGCCATCAGGTTGGAGCCACTCATCAGAGAAATATTCTTGAATCCATAGGCATGCCAAAAGAAAAAGATTTTACTACCTTCAGATTTTTAGGCAATATCGGCACAGTTTCACTCCCAATTACTGCTGCAATAGCATCAGAACGCGGGTTTCTCATACAGGGTGATGTGGTTGGATTTTTTGGAATCGGCAGCGGCCTTAACTGCATTATGCTGGGCATTGACTGGTAGAGTGGTTTAAAAAAGGATTGTTTTTGTGTCAAAAAAAATTAACATTTCTGCTTTTCGTCATCTATATCCTTTTGAATCCCATTACATAAACCTTAAGGGATTGAAGTATCATTTTGTTGATGAGGGAACAGGCAATCCTGTTGTAATGATACACGGAAACCCAACATGGTCTTTTTACTACCGTGAACTCATTAAAGCGCTTTCAGGCAATTATCGGACAATTGCAGTCGACCATATGGGCTGCGGTCTTTCTGACAAGCCGGATAAAAATCAATACGATTACAGGCTCAAAAGCCGTGTAGATGATATTGAAGCTCTGATTGACAGCCTTGAACTGTCAGAAAAAATTACACTTGTCCTACATGACTGGGGCGGAATGATCGGCATGGCCTTTGCGTTGAGACATCCGGAAAGAATAGGCCGAATAGTGATAATGAATACTGCTGCTTTTTTACCTCCGGATGGGAAAAAGTTTCCTTTAAGACTGCGGCTTATTCGTGACATAAGGCTGTTTGCGACTCCTGCTGTTCTTGGATTTAATCTTTTTGCATGCAGCGCTTTGTTTATGGCATCACACAAAGGGCTTTCAAAAGACGTTAAATCAGGTCTCACAGCCCCGTACAACTGCTGGAAAAACAGGAGGGCAACTCTTTATTTTGTTCAGGATATCCCTGTTGGCGAAAATGATCCAAGCTACAGTATTGTAAAGCATGCGGATGAAAATCTGCATAAACTGGCCGGCATTCCAATGCTTATATGCTGGGGAAAACACGACTTTGTTTTTGATGAATCATATTTTGCCGAGTGGCAGCGCCGTTTTCCTGATGCAGAGGTTAATTTGCTTTCAGATGCAGGCCATTATGTTATGGAAGATGAACCTGAAAAGGTCTGTATGCTTGTTAAAGATTTTTTAATCAGGCATTCTATATGATATTTTTAAATTTTACCATGCAGCACATAAAGAGATAGACAAAAAAAATTATTACGAAAACACGGAAATGTTAGCAACCTGATTTCGTGATTAATTTATTCTATGGCAGGTTTCTTTGATTATAAATGAATAATAATATTATAAATATTGCGTCACATTTAAAAAAAATGGCTGTTTTGCAGCCATATAAGAGAGCTGTTGTATATCCTGTGGGAACGGATAAATATGGAAGGATTGCATACTCTCACCTCACCTTTCTTCAGCTTGACCATGAATCGGATCGTTATGCTCACGGGCTTGAAAAGGCCGGTATTAAGCGCGGGACAAGAACAGTTTTAATGGTAAAACCGGGTCCGGAATTTTTTGCCTTAATATTCGCCATGTTCAAGACAGGAGCAGTGCCTGTTGTTGTTGATCCTGGAATGGGAATAGGACGCATGCTTATGTGTCTTAAAGAAAGCAGGCCGGTTGCTTTTATCGGCATTCCTGTTGCCCATGTACTTAGAACCGTCTTTCCAAAATATTTTAGAACAGTAAAAATAAATATTACAGCAGGCAGACGCTGGTTCTGGGGAGGGCTTACTCTGCGGCAGATACGCAGTGTTTCAGAACAAAAGTATGATGCAGTTAAGACCGGCCGTGATGAAACAGCGGCCATACTGTTTACTACAGGAAGCACAGGGCCTGCAAAAGGAGCAGTATATACTCATGGCATATTTGATGCTCAGATACGCCATATAAAATCCCATTTTAATATAGCAGAAGATGAAATCGATCTTCCCACATTTCCGCTGTTTGCTCTGTTTGATCCCGCGTTGGGGATGACTGCGGTAATACCTGATATGGATCCTACAAAACCCGCTTTTGTAAATCCTGAGAAGATTATTGAGGCAATAACAAACCAGGGCGTAACAAACATGTTTGCTTCGCCCGCCCTGCTTAACCGCGTTGGCCGTTATGGTAAAGATAAAGGAATAAAACTTCCTTCTTTGAAAAGGGTTGTTTCTGCCGGCGCGCCGGTATCTCCATCTAACATTGAGCAGTTTGTTTCCATGTTAAGCAAGGATGCAGAGATTCACACCCCTTACGGAGCAACCGAGGCAGTCCCCATAATATCAATAAGCAGTAATGAAATTCTTTCTCAAACCAGCAGGCTGAGTGAGCAGGGTTTTGGAATGTGCGTTGGTCGTGTGCTTGATGGAATAGATGTTCGTATTATTAAGATAAGCGACGAACCAATTGAAAAATGGTCGGACAGCCTTGTAGTTTCCAGCAATGAAATCGGTGAGATTACAGTCAGCGGAGATCTTGTTACAAGACAATATTTTAACAACCCTCGTGCAGACGCGCTTTCAAAGATCAAAGGCGATGACAGAATATGGCACAGGATGGGAGACCTTGGCTGGATGGATCAAAAGGGAAGAATCTGGTTCTGCGGCCGCAAGAATCACAGGGTGGTTACCGAGACCGGTACGCTTTTTAGTATTCCATGCGAAGCCATTTATAATAATCATCCAAAGGTGTTTCGAAGCGCTCTTGTAGGAGCAGGAAATCCGCCAGAACAAAAACCGGTTATATGCATAGAACTGGAACCCGGAAGTAAAAGCTGCAACAAAAAAAAGCTGAGAGCAGAACTTTTTGAAATAGCTCAAAACAGCCCTTTAACAAAGGATATTGACACGATTTTATTTAAAAAAGCATTTCCTGTTGATATAAGACACAATTCAAAAATCTTTAGGGAAAAGCTGAAACTGTGGGCAGAAAAAAAGGTTAATTAAAAAGCAGATTCAATTTTTTCAAGTACTGTTATTACAATAGACATCCCCTATTCCATGCGCATCTCAAAGTAAAAACACTTTATATTTATTTAACCTTTTGCTCATCCCTTTGGCATCCCCATCAAGCCTGTTCAACTCCGCCCAAAATTCATTAGCGTGATTTTTTATGCGGGTATGAACAAGCTCATGCAAGAGGACATAATCAATCATTTCGTCCGGCAATCTCACCAGTTTCATGTTGAGGCTTATATTATTTTTGGCTGAACAGCTCCCCCATCTGGTCTTTTGGTTTCTTATGAAAACCTTGTTATAACTAAAATCGTGTTTCTCGGACAATTCATTTAATCGGTTAACAAGCTTCTTTTTGGCTTCCGCCCTGTTGATTTCAATAGAATTCTTTGTAAAGGCGTCATGCTCATGTTCTATTTGTTTCATTTTGTCCAGGTGTTTTCGTATCCAGCTTCTTTTGGATTGAGCAATTTGCCTGGCTTTATCGAATGATACGCCATAGGGAACGGAAACTCGAACCCCTTTGAACGGTTTTAACGAAATATTGATATTCTTTGCCCGCTTACTGCGTTCAAACAAAATCTGTCCAATACCGTCAATTTCAATATATTCAGCTTTTGACTTCAATAATGTTTCTTCACTGGTAGAGGTTGCCCAAGAATTCGCGGATCAGAGAAAACGAAAGCCCCATTTCCTTTCTATACTCATTATTTACAGGTATAACCACCATCAATAACTAATTCACTTCCAGTAACAAATTTTGATTCGTCAGACACAAGATAAAGTATTCCATAAGCAATATCTATTGATTCTCCAACATGTCCTATGGGATGCAGGCTATCAAGATGTTTTCTGAATCCTGGATTATTTTTACCCAATTCTTCTACTAAGGGTGTCCAGATAAATCCGGGATGTACAGAGTTTACTCTTATATTATCTTTTGCATAGATTAAAGCATCATTTTTAGCCATTAATCTAACAGCACCTTTTGAAGCATGATAAGGAGGTATATCTCCAGCTCCGACTAACCCATAAATTGAAGAAAGGTTTATGATACTTCCGCCACCTGATTTCTGCATGTGAGGAATTGCATGTTTAGTGCAAAAGAAAACTCCTTTTACATTCACATTCATAACTAAATCCCATTCATTTTCAGTTAATTCATGAGTTGGTTTATCAGCGCCTGCTATTCCTGCATTATTTACAGTTGCGTCAAGTTTTCCAAATTCTTTGACTACTTCCGCATAAACTTTTTCAACTTCTTTTTCATTTGTTACATTAAGGTGCCAAAATTTAGTTATTCCACCTGACTTTGTAATTTCATCAGCTAACTCTTGACCTTCTTTATCAAGCAAATCAGTTACTGCAACTTTCGCACCTTCTTTTGCTAACAAAAGACATGTTTCTCGTCCGATTCCTAATGCGCCACCTGTTACGATAACGACTTTATTTTCTGTTCTTTTCATGATTTTAAGCTCCTTTTTTTAGTTAATTATATAATGAGAGCTAACGAGGCTGTCGTTGCATAGCTTTTCCCGAAGTTGCAGATCATTTCAAAGATAAGGTGTAAATTCTACGATAGATTGTATTCGATAGGTCAATATTCGAAGAGCCCCCTATAGCCCGTACTAAAGATATATACTCCGCAAACACTTCCTGCCACATCTGCAAAAAAATCTATTATATCGGCGTCTCTGTATGGCACAAAACTCTGGTGGATTTCATCACTCAGGCCATAAAGAGATGATAATAATATGCTGAGCAAAATTACCATATTTATCTTTTCTTTAAATCGCCAGGTTCTGAATGCCCTGAAAAAAAGGACTCCAAGGATAGCGTAAACAACAAAATGAGCAACTTTATCTATATAAGGAAAAACAAAAATGCTCTCTGGAGAAGGATAAGAGGACTGAATAAAAATCAAAAGACAATAAATTAATGCAGGAAGCCAGTAGCATATAATTTTTTTACTACCCGATAACTTTATATCAACAGCCGGTAGTGGGCCTTCTTTTTCGATTGCCATATGAACCGCGCTTTTTTTTACTTTAAAGCCAATTTTTTCTCCTTACTACAACCACGTCACAAGTTATTTACTTATTTATGGATGTCCCTGAGTTGCCCTTTAGCTTCGTTCATCCCGTTTCTCCCGATTCTCAAGCAGGTTCTTTTCTATTTCTTCAAGTTGTTTGAAGTCTGCTTCATCTGTTGCCAGGGCTTCTGCTTTTTTCCGTTTTTGATTAAATTCTTCGTAGTGTTCAGTGGCAAGTTTACTGGCAATTTCCGCCTTAACCTTTCCGGCGTGAGTTAACAGGTCCTGTTCATTAAACTCCAAAAAACCATCCAGTTTATCGGCCCATTGTTCCATAGTAACGGTTTTTCTCTGGCGAGCCTGCCGTTCTGCATAATCCAGATACATGGTGACAATTTCGTTCAGGTCTTTTATTTCATCAGCATTCAGGTAATTTTTGGCAATGGTAACATCCTGCTTTCGTACAATTGAACCCCGCCATGAAGTCAGCCCCATATTTGGCACATCGGGATTACACCGATTTTCAATAAGTTCAGCAGCGGTTTTTCCGGTAGTAGCCCAGAGCATTTTATTTTGTACTTTCTTAAAAAAAAGCTGTGCCTGTTCAGAAGTTTTATCATAATCTATGGCAGTGGTGTAAATATCACGGATTTTTTGATAAAATCGCTTTTCCGAAGCCCGAATATCCCGAATACGCGCCAACCACTCATCAAAGTAATCCCATTTATCTGTTTGTTTGAGACGTTCATCATCCATGGCAAAGCCCTTGATGATATATTCTTTCAGGACATTGGTTGCCCATATTCGAAATTGTGTCGCTTTTTTGGAATTAACCCGATATCCAACAGCAATAATAGCATCAAGATTGTAGAACTCTTTGTTTCGGGTCACCTCCCGGCTGCCCTCCTGCTGAACTATTTCCATTTTGGAAACAGTTGCATCTCTTTTTAATTCACCTTCATCATAAATATTGCTTAAATGCTTTGATATTGCAGGAATATTCACATCAAAAAATTCTGCCATTTTTTTCTGAGTTAGCCAGATGGTTTCGTTTTGGAAAATTGTATCAATTTTGATTTTGCCGTCTGTTGTGGTGTAGAGGACGATTTCGAATTGGTTTTCTGCTTCTTTCATAATTTAGACCATCCAATTTTCTTCATTATCTGGTGTTGATGATTCCATTATAAAATTTCCCTCACCGCCATTTAATTTATCTGTATTCCAATTGATGGGGTTATTTGTGATATATTCTGAAATTCTAATGCATTCATTTTTATTTCGAATAATGTG
>Ga0222695_1000617_pt1 | contig 18018 bp, 11 predicted proteins | sample AntAcemetage1398_FD_179834 | JGI IMG/M metagenome (GOLD analysis project Ga0222695, IMG submission 179834) | Saline water microbial communities from Ace Lake, Antarctica - #1398 | ecosystem: Environmental > Aquatic > Non-marine Saline and Alkaline > Saline | place: Antarctica: Ace Lake...
AATTCTGGTTCTCTTTTTATAAAAAACCAGTATCCTCCAATAAAAGATATAATTGAAATAAGAAAAGCTATGGACAAAAACTCCAACGAAGGTACGCGCCCATCGTATAAGACCTGACGATACAATACAATATAATAGGTCAGGGGATTCAATAGACACATCCATCGGTAAGGAAAATTCAACATTTGCAATGAATAAAATACCGGAGTAACCCAGAACCATAGCATTAAGCCAACAGACAAAAAATGTACTAAATCGTCATGAAAAGTATTGAGAGTAGCAAAAATCATCCCTAATCCCACGATAAAACCTAAATGCAAACTGAGAATCAATATTAAAAAAGGAAGAGCCTTAATTATATGCGGGTTGGCAATCAAAAAAAGAGGCAGAAGAAAGATAATTCCTATTAAAAAACTTAGAAAATTCGCGAGGACACAAGAGATTGGTATAAGCTCCCGTGAAAATACACCTTGTTTTAAGATAGCAGAATCTACTGCAAACGAATTAGCTACATCCATTACTGTATTTGAAAAAAACAACCAAGGAATAATTCCGGAAAGTACAAATAACGTAAAATTATGAATATTGACCTTAAAAACATGCTTAAAGATTATATCTATGCTAAAAGCTAAGATTAGTGGCGTAACAACGGCCCACCAAAATCCAAACATTGCCTTGGAATATTTGGCTCTAAACTTCCTTATCACCATCTCTTTTAAGATGGCCCTTGTCCGAAATGCTGTCACTATTCGATCTTTAATAATCATGATATGCCTTTCGCTGTCTTCTCTGCCTCAAGAATAACATCTTCCATGGATAAATAGCGCCAGCTGCCATACCTGCCTCTGGAGACAATATTATTACTTGATAAAAAATTTAAGATTGTTCTACGCGCTAATACATAACTTTTATCGTAAATTGGATAACCGTATTTTATATCATTTATGTGCTCACAGCATATCTCGCTCTCACTTCTTATAATGCCTGTAGAGAGTAGGTGTTTTACGACTCTAGAATATATCTCCTGCTTGCGTATTGGCCTGTCTTTTGAATAAGAGACATCCGCATAAAGAGCGCCTCGACCAGCAGGCGCAAGATAAGAAGAGAAATTATGAAAAAAACCTACTCTGAAAAACGGAATATTTCTCTGTGCGAAATATATCCAATGTCTATGTGGGCTGCTTTGCATCTTCACGCCTAGATTAATATTATATATAGATACCCATCGTAACAGATTAAAACTTTTTCTTATGTCACTTGGTAGAAGGGTTATTATTTTGCCAAGCTCGGGCAAGGGGATAGTAGATATAAGTTTATCAAATTTTTCTTCTCTTCCATCTTTAAAAAATACTGTCTTCTTCCTTACATCTACCTTTATCGCCTGGCTATTCAGATAAATATTCCTTGCTTTGCCGGAAAAGCCCTTAACAAGTTCCTCTATCCCTCCTCTCTCAGGATACCAAAAGGAATCATTGTAACCTAAAGGCTTGCTCCTCTTATTTGTAACGCCTCCCTTAACCTGACTAATAGTAGGGGTAATGACAAATCTCTCTGCCCATTTGTATTCCAATTTTTCCAATGGGGTCCTCCACAATTTTACATTGTAAGGAACCATAAAAAAATCAGCTATGCCTTTGCCAAACTTATCATGCGCCCACTGCAGAAAGTTATCGCTCTTTCGAGATTTTTGTTTTCTTGCTTGGATAAACCCTGATAAACATTGTTGGGCAATCTTTTTTGGCAGGTAATCAAAATTAAGCTGGAACGGAAAGGGTATGCATTTATTAAACGCGTATACATAGGAGTCTCTTTTATGCTTTACAAGGTTATTCTTTAATATTTTTTTGACTAATAATAGCGCATCTTTATCTCTAAAGTGCAACAGGTGCCCGCTTGAATCAAAAGTAAACCCTTGCTTGTGTACTGAACGGCAGAGACCTCCGATTTTTGTATTTTTATCAAAAATCCTTGGTGCTATATTATTTTGCCTTAAAAAATACGCTGTTGATAATCCTGATAAACCTGCTCCTAAAATAAGTGTCTCGTCTTTGCCCATCTAGAGATTATCTTTCTTGTTCAGCAATGTGTAGTATTAGTTATATATTTATACATATATATGGAGAAACCTATTGAGTTATTTTTTGTACGCGTTTTTAGAAATAAAAACGCTCTATCGCATATTGCTCTTACAAACTATGTTGCATTGTCAGTAGTATATCAAATCCTGCCGGATTATCAATCATTTTCTAGATATCTGTTAATGAGATGGGGTGTGTTGCACAATCAAGATTAGTCGCACTGAAGATAGCGCCGCCAGCATGGTAACTATAAGAAAGAGCGGATTTAACCCAAATATAAGAAGAACTCCGCTTATACCCCATAAGAGTGTGACTAGATAAATCTCAAACAGCGCGGGTTTCATCCCTTTGCCTGAAGATAGGAGATTCAAAAATATATGATCCTCACTTTTTCTAAATGGGAAGATTCCTTTTTTAAGACGCACTACAATAAGATAGAGAGTGTCCATCATAGGAAATGCCAATATAACCAATGGGATAAGGACTGAAAGCGGGTTATCTAAGGTAGCGTAATCACCATGCATACTCAAAGTAGCGAATAAGAAACCTAGGAAATGACTCCCTGAGTTGCCCAACATGATCTTGGCCGGAGGAAAGTTAAATATTAAAAACGCGGATAGTGATCCACAGAGCGCGGCAAATAACCCTGCTGTAATAATATTGCCACCTATAAACAGGACTGCGAAAAACGCTACACACGCTATAAGTGACACGCCGGCACAAAATCCATCCCCAATATCAAGAAGATTGAAAATATTCGTAATGCCCACAATCCATAAGAAAGATATAATATAGTTTGTCCAAAGGGGGATACAATATATCTGTATCGGCTTACCTTTTATAAGAAAAAGTCCCACAACAATTACCTGGATGAGTACTTTTTTAAAAAGTGAGAACTCCTTAAAATCATCAAATAGGCAGGTGGTAAAAATAAAAAAAGCAAATAGTAATATATGGGTCAGTTCGCGCGACACATATACATTCTTATAAAAAAATAATGTCGCGGAACCCAATGCAAACGATAACAATAGACCAGTGCCGCCTATAAAAGAGGCCTCATCATTGTTCCTAAAGATAGATTGTCTACAGGAAAATCTCTTTAGAAGAATGAGTAAGATACAACATGAAAAAAACGAGATTAGAAAAGCAGCTAAGTAGAATTTCATAAAGACAAAACCTCCCGATAAACTCTCTCTGTTGACCTTGCCATCCTTCTATCCGACCAATATTCTAAATCCAATTGCCCTCTAGTGGCCATAACCTTTTTATACCAGCTATTATAGTTATCTATTATAGAAATAGTCGCGTCTGCTATAGATTGTATGTCTTTGCGCTGAAGAATAATGCCATTGTTGTTGTCTTTGAGAATATCCAGCACACCGCCTGTATCTGTAGCAACAACCGGCACACCGGATATTACCGCCTCAATCACTGCCAATGGCAGGCCTTCCCAAAGTGAGGTAATAACCATAACAGATGCTCTTGAAAGAGCCCCTGCAGTATCGTCTTTCCACCCCTCTAAAGCAACTTCTTTTTTTAGTTTGCGCTTTTCTATCTCCTGCTTGATTTTTTCATTCAAAGGCCCGTCACCTATAATCGAGAAACGCGCGTCTCCTCTTTTGCGCAGTATTATTTCTGCTACATCCAGAAAATAGCTCAAGCCTTTCTGGGGCTTCAAGCAAGAGATGTTTATAATTAAATTAATAGCGGGCGGACTGGTCTTTCTCTTTAAAAAGATCTGCTCTGCCCATTTGATATCTACGCCATAATGTATTATAACACATTTGTCAGTTGAAGAGACCTTGTTTTTTAGGGCCTTGCCCAGGTCTGATGATGAGACTACAATTATTTTTTTTGTAATAAGGGCTGTGATCTTCTCTAAAAGAATATAGAGCTTAGCCAATAATGGATTTAATTGATCATGAAAGGGCCAGCCATGCGCTGTATAAATAATACTTTTTACTCCTGCTAAATATGCTGCCCACCTGCCTAAGATAGATGCCTTTGGCGAATGGGTATGAACTATATCAAACCCGTTTTTTCTGATAAAAAAATAGAGTTTTACAAAAGCAATTAAGTCGTTAAGCGGGCTTATTCTCCGTACCAGCTCCGGAACAAAATAGACTTTTAAAAAAGCAACTGCCTTAAATTTACTCTTAAAGTATCCATCGTCTCCGGCACATAAATACAAGGAATATTTATCCCTATCCAGATTCTCTATAAGAGAGAGTAATTGTTTTTGCGCCCCACCTAATTCCAGGTGAGTAATTATAAAAAGAATCTTTTTCTTCATTCTTCCTTGCTAACTATCCGCGCTATATCGCGCCTTAGCAATCTGACCGTACCGACTGTACTCCCTATATCCATCTCCAGGGTAATGCTATCTTTGGTCTGCCTCTTTATTATTCCTTCAAAGCGACGATTATTCTTCATATGTATTACTGTAGTTGGAAAAAACTTTAATTGCTTTACGTTATCCATAGCTTTCTTTATAAAATAGGGGTTATCAGGGGATAATTCGTTTGCGCGTTTTAGCGCCCCCATAGAGCTTTTAAAATCACAGAGATTATTTTCTATATTCGACAATGTTAAATACGCCTCGCGATAATCCGGCTTTGCAGCTAGAGCTCTCTTCGCGTATATCTTTGCCTTTTCATATTCTCCGATTCCATTGTATGCGCATGCGATACCATTTAACAAAAACGGGTCATTAGGCTTTGCTTGTAATTTCTCCAAGCAGAAATCAAGCTCTTCTTTGTATTGCCGGCTCGCCTTCTCTTTATGACCTTCCCGCGCATAAATATCCGCTAAATCATTATGTACATTAGGATAATCAGGCTCTTTATTAATTATACTCTTATACTCCTCGGCGCTTTCTTTTAACATACCTGCATCCCTGTATACGCTAGCCAGGCTGTATTGAAAATTTATATTTCCCGGGTCTAAATTAAGAGCCTCTTCTAAATATTTAGCTGCCTTATGGTAATCTTCAAGATTCATGAAGCAAATCCCCAGATTATTCAACAGGACGGCATCATTAGTATTTATAGAAAGCGCTACTTTATACGCGTCTGCTGCCTTGGAAAAATCTTTTTTCTCAAAATAGATATCTCCGAGCAACCTGTGCGCGGGTAAAAACATAGGGTCCAACTGTATAGCTTTTTTAAGCTTCTCCACTGCCTTGTCAAGCTTCCCTTCAAAATAGTAAAAATACCCAAAAGTGTAATAGCCTAAAGCAAAATTCGGATTAAGCTGCAATGCCTTGCTCAGCAACTCACGGGCTTTTACCTTGTCGCCATTGTCAAATGCAGTCATTGCGGCATTTATAAGGTTTGCCATATATTCAGAAGAGACATGATTGACCAAGGGGTCTATCTCATCATTATGAACACCATTAGCAGTGGCTTCTTGTAAAACAGCGATCGCCTTGTCGTATAATTTCTTCTCAAAGTATATGTTTGCCAAGGCCTCATAGCCCCAGGTAAAAGAAGGATCCAGACTAATTGACTTTCTGTATTCTGATATGGCCTCTTCTTTTAATTGCGCCCTATCGTAGGCCTTTGCAAGATTGTAGTGGACTGTACTGACTGAGGGGTCAAGCGTGAGGGACTTTTTAAAGGAATCTATTGCTTGTTCGTATGAGGCGTTTTCATAGTAATCAAAACCTTGGTTTGAATAGAACATTGCCAATTTATCCTTGCCGAAAAATACAAGGACTCCTAGTAATACTATAATAATTAGTGTTTCTATAAGCTTTTTCACAATAGTACCGATAGCAAGTGCTCTGTTATGCGTTTATTAATGTATTAATTATTATACCATAAACAAATAACTGACAAAACTAAAAAGGAGGTAGCTTAAAAAAAGGGGACAGGCTACTTTTTTAACGAAAAAAAGGGGTCGGAGCGAAAAAAAGGAAAAAACGAAAAAAAGGGGTCGGAGGAAAAAAAGGGGTCGGAGTGATTTTCCCATTTCGCACTGCGAACGAAAATCACTCTGACCCCTTATTAGGCTTTTTCATCGAAGACAAACTATATAGAAAAGATTACGCTGCTATTAATGTGTAGGCAGCTATCTTCTCAAGCACCGCATAGTGGTTCTTATCAACCGGAACCACAGGAGGCAGATTCAGCTTAAATACTCCTTTAATCACAAAGTTCTCCATTATTACATCTGTAATGTGAATCTTTGTCATATTGTAGTATATGCTAGATATCTGCTTAATAATCTCAGGATTTGACTTATTTATATTATGCAATAGTAACAACTGTGCCAATACAAGCGTATTAGCTGTAGGCATAAAACTATCTGAAACATTATGCATAGTAACTTCGATTCTCTGCATACGCTTAATATCTCTATTGGAAATAGCTATCATATTAGACTTTTTATGCTTTGATGGGAGATAATGGCTGTATAATATTATATCGACATTAAGCTTATCTTCCAGCGCTTCACGTATAAAGCTTTTGGGGCCATACAGCTCCAACAACACCTTTCTTTGTGTATCACTTATATCCATAGCCATATCATCTATTAATATGCCACCTATCCTTTCATCGGAAGCATCGGCAAGTATGCCTTGAATCTTAGCGTCATTATTGATAAGCTCCGCGGGTTCAGAAGAAAAATTCATTGCCCGTATCATATGCTCGGCTTTCCTGCGAATCTTTTCCTTAGCCAGGATATCTTCTGTAGGCAATTTATCTAAGCCATCAAGCTGATCCTGCATAATACCCTTGATATTTCGCATCTTATCGGATGTTATCTGCCTTGGATCTGTAATATTCGATACATAATTACTTGCTATATCAAGCGTTAGCTTTACCTGTTTAAGTGTCTTACCTGCTGAAGAGGATTTAGGATAAAGTTTTTGCGATACTAATCTTAATTCCTGTATTGGAACATTCCATACGGTAGTTCTTAGCCCAAGCTTGGCATCTTTTATAGCTCTTGCGATATCATCTTTAGACGATATATTTACGACCTGTGCTTGATATTGGTGATCCGATGCCATGGGCTTATTTCTGTGTATTGATACAGAGTCGTTGTAAGCTTCCTCATCTATATCAGCGTAATCAATGCTAACTTTTCTTAACTCCTCTATTATTCTGCTTCGATTTGATTCATTAAGATCGGTTGGCATGAGAACAACGCTTACTCCTGCTTTTTTAAGAAACTCTACCGGCATATTACCACAATAAGCACCTTCTGGGTATTCTCCGATGCCAGACTGTGCCGTAACTGCTAACAATACCGGTGAGGCAAAGATCTTACTTCTGTCAGCAAATAATGGGCTAACATCTGCTCCGTTAATAGCCTGCTGCCATGGGATATAATCTGCCATGCTCACAACATGGGTAATATTAACCTTGTTTGAATCTACTCCCAACAGCTTATAGGCATCCAGATGATCTGCCGGTGTTGTCCACATGGATTTAGAATTAAAAAGCAAAGTTAACGGAACAGGTGACTCCATAGCCTTCTTTGCTATGTTCGATGTAGAATTTTGGCCTTCTTCTGCAAAACCTAACGCCGATGCCCTGCCAATAAACGCGCCTGTATAACCTGCTTCTGCTAATTCAAGTACGTTGCTGATGCTTCCTCCGCCGCCGTAGATAATATCGACATCATCATCTTGAACACCTAGCTTGAACGCGAGGTTGCTCTGGATATAACCTCTGCGGTATCCGGCCAATTCTATTGGTATAGCTGTCTCTCTTATAGCTTGAACAGGCTCATAGGGTAATAACATCTGATCTAGATATTCCTTGCCTATGCTGTCAAATAATACATCTATTTCATACAATATCTCCGTTTCCATACTTATTTCTTTAATAACCTCTATCTTTGCCTGGTTCAAGGTTATCAAGCCACTATCCAAAGCCTGCCACAGGCTTATAATATCATTATCTTTTAATTCTGTCACCAAAGGCATATTATTATACGTAGCAACAAATGCCTTCCTTGGCATTCCTCTGACAATATCTACTTCACGGTATAAATCCAACAATTGATTATAATAGTCTAAATTCTTCGATTTTGCATCTGCGAGCATGTCCTCCATGCCTTCTACAGTATCAGGGAATTTTCTTATCCCTGCAGCTAAATAATCCTTGCCCTTATACTCCATAGGGAAATCGCCAAAAGCTACGATAGCATTATACCCAGCCTTAAGAAATGCCTTTAGCTGCTCATTAGACCTCTCTGTTGTTCCGCCTAAATAATCTTTATACTCTGAGTGGTTGATAAGTACTGTAGGGGCTTCTCCTGCATCGCGCCAAGCAAATGCCAGATCACCGGGCTCTGTTTCAGGCGTAATCTGAATAGCTACCTTGATGTCACCTGCTGAGGAGGCCTTTACAGATCCCGATTTAATTAAGGGCTTAACTATCTCTCTAAGATCGCTAAGCTGTACTAATGTCTTGTGTACGCCGCTAGGAATATCTCCATCCTGAAAGCGTTTTTCGAACCTCTCAACAATGGAATCTATTGTATCTATTGTCGCGTCCGGTGAAACTCCTTTTAATCTGGATAATTCTTCACGTAACTGCTCTCTCATTACAACCAAAAAGTTTGCTCTATCCAAAGGCTCATTCGGGAACTGCTTTTTTGCCACGAATCCGAATTCTTCATCTTTCTGTAATGTTACAGTAGGCGGACTATCAATTATTCTCTGAAAACTTGAACTTGAAAACCCTCGCAAGGTAATACCTTCTGAACTTATTGTTGTATATGCTCCGAGATCTTTGAACTTTTTATAGCTCATGCCTTTATCTACTGAAAAATGCAGCAATAAATCCTGCTGGGTCTTAAAACTTATGCCTTTAGAGGCCAGTTTATTTAATGGATTGTGACATGTAAACCAGCATTTTATGCCGAGTTTGCTATATATCTTTTCTAAGCCTACCTTTTCTACGTAAGCCTTAATATGGTCTGGCTTGATTTTTGTTGTCTTGTCCGCATACCAGGAATTAACCAAGCTAAGTGCCTCATGCAATTCTGAAAGCGGCTTGTCTAAATCTCTTACATCATTCTGCATGACTTCCAAGCCATCCCAGACAGCCCTATCTTCATATACTATTCCATTGTATAAAAAAGATATGCGCCCTGTATCCATATCAACAGGCAGCCAGCCGTGCGTAAATGCATTTCCATATGCGTCTTTCCGATATAATGTAAAATTTTTTCTATAAAACATGGCTAGATCTTTAAGATGCTGATTTTCAACATAGTTTGCCTGGTTCCAGGTGCCGTTATTCTCTAACAGGTTTAACTCATCTATAACACTTGTCCCCCATCCTTTATGCGATGACCAATCCTTGCCCCACCATTCAACTGATGTGTAATTCTGGTGGTTTATATCATTAAGAACCTGCCACCACCACTCTCCTTGAGAAAGAGAATCATCCAACCGCGTCTTTGCCACAAAAGCAGCCTGATTAGTATACTCCTTTAACTGGTACCATATCCCTATCGCTACAGATTCAGGGAAAGTATCTTTTAAGTGTGCCTGAACAATCTTATCTAATTCCTGTGCCTTATTTTTCCACCATTGCGTTGACATCATACCTACCGCACGAAAACCCGTATATACATCCGTTGTGCCGAAGTAATACCCTATAAGATCCTCCCAAAGCTTTCTTTCTGACTCTGTAAGCATATGCTTTATTGTTAGATATGTCGATTTAAGCTCTTCTCTAACAGCAGACACGTCTTTCTTGCTTCCATGATAATTAAGCACAAGATCCTTTTGAAGCTCTGTCTGTGCAGCGTTATATTCAGCAAGCTTATCTGTCCACCAGGCCAGTCTGTTCTCTTCTATATCCGCATCATTCCAGTGCTCGCCAATAAGTTTTTCAGATTGTGTATGTCCATAAAAATTATACCCCTCGTAAATAGGCAAATGAAATCCCATGACATTAAGAAATGCCCATAAATCATGATTTCCTGTAACATATTCTGCTATTCCTAAATCCAGCATCTCTTCAGCAAGCCTGAAACATTTGACGCCATAAGCACCCCTGTCGAGAAAATCTCCTAATAAAAAGAATGTCATGTTTATCTGATCTATGTCTATCCCCTGGTCCTTAAGCTGCTCTCTTAATGAGCGCTGCGGAAAGATTTTATAATCCAAATCAACTTTTTTTCCTGTATGCTGTGATACTGCGTCAGCAACATACTTGAGAAAAAGATTAATCTCACCATGATAATCAGATATTACCACAATCTCCGGCAAATGGCCTGTTCCGGGAACTTGGATATCCTGTTCGATCTCTGCAAGCAGGTTTTCTATTTCATCAATTCTATTTGCAAGTTCTTCTTTTTGCAAAATGTGGTTTTTATTCTGCGAACCTGTATTCTCATGAGCCCATACTATTAAAGAATCTATAAGCCTTCTGACAGGGGGCTTCAAATCCGGATTTTTAAGCATGCTTTTAAGTCTTACTAATGTCTCTGATAGCTCTCCTGCAGAGGATGTCTTAACGGGTAAATAATGACTTGCCTTTGGTATATCTAAAAGCCCTTGCTTTGGAGGCGCAGCTAAAAGTGATTGCTGCAAATCACTAGTTACGATCTTATTCGCGGACATACTTCTAAGTGCGTCTTTGTCGCTGCTTATATACGAAGATATATAGTTTAGGTTTGTACTAGTAGATATAAAAGCTAATACTATTAAGGTTGATATAAGTTTATTGACTTGTCTGCCCATGGCTTGCCCCCTTGTTTTCCGCTATCTAAGAATATCACGGAAAGGTTTAGATGTCTTTAATCTTGTTCTAATGATATTTTAAAAGGTATAAAAAAGATTTTACCAAAAATTGTTTATGTTGTCAAGAAAAAACCGGGAAATTGAATTTTATTTGCTGGTGGGGGGTTATTTCAGGTATTTAAGAACCATAATAGTAATATCATCTGATTGAGGCATATCTTTTGCAAAATCCTTTATTTTCTCCAGCGTACCTCTAACTATCCTTTTAGATGAGTCATCTTTGTAGGCAGACACTTCATCCCTTAGCCTCTTTTCAGAAAACATGTCTCTTTTCCTGCTAAAGGCCTCTGTAGCACCATCGGTATACATATAAATAGCATCACCAGGAAGCAGTACTAACTCCTGCCTTATAAAGTCTGCTTCTTCCATAATGCCCATAGCAGGGCTTTGTGCTATATTTAAAAAATTTACGCTGCCTTCATTCTTAATTATTAATGGTGGATTGTGCCCGGCATTAGTATAGCAGAGCTTTCCTGTCTTTAAATCCAGAATGCCGCAAAACACAGTCACAAACATGCATGAATCATTGCCCTGGCATAGCTCTATGTTGACCCGCTTAAGAATCTCATCAGTATTGCCAAGCTCATGGGCAACCGTCTTAATCATGGTTTTTGCCACAGCCATAAAAAGGGCTGCCGGAACACCTTTGCCTGAAACATCCCCGATAACAAAACAGAGGCAGTCTTCGCTGATAAAGAAAAAATCATAGAGATCGCCGCCGACTTCTTTGGCAGGCTCTAAAAGCGCGTAGAGATCGATTTCTTTACGTTCAGGAAAAGGCGGAAATATCTTAGGCACAATATTCATCTGGATATCGTGGGCTATCTTTAATTCACTCTCTATCCTCTCTTTAGCTGCTGTTGTCATTTGCAAGTCTTTTATATATCTCTTAAGGGCTTCTCTCATGTATCTAAACGAATCCGTAAGCTTGCCTACCTCGTCTCGGGATTTGATAACAGGTAGATTGAAATCTAAATTACCTGTTCCAATATCTTTGGTTGCCTTATATAGGCCCCTTAGCGGTCGAGTTATAGAGCCTGCTATCAATACAATGACCGCCAAAAGAAACAAAAAACCAAATATGCCTAAGAAAAATACAACCCAATTAAGCCTTGTTATATCAGCCATTAGCTCATCTTGCGGAAAAAGCACACCTAAGCTCCAGGCCGTAGAAGGGACCTGACTATACGCCATCCAACATTTATTGCCTGTAACAAGGCTCTTAAAAGGTATAAATCCGGACTTGCCATTTATCATATCCTTGCCTATTTGGCGCAGTCGGGTATCACCGCGGGATTCAGCTACGCTGAATATCGTCTCATGCATAATAAAGTCCTTATGCGGATGGGTAACGACCCTGCCATTATTAGACAATAAAAATCCGTAACCTGTATCACCTATCTTTATGGATGAAACGATATCCTGAAGCCAGGATAAAGAGACATCAGCGGTCACAATGCCTGTAAATATCTTTTTTTCTCCGTCGTGTCTATAAAAAGGCACTGAATAGGTCGACATTATGATATTGCCGCCGCCTTCATCGTAATACGGCTCACTCCACACAGGACGCGCTATCTCTTTAGGGATCTGGTACCAATCCCAATAAAAGTACTGGTAAGCGTCGCCTCCTAAATAGCTGAATTTTATCGTATCATTATCACGATAAAAATAAGGCGCGAAATACAAAAAATCTTTGTCAAAGGCATGCGGCTCAAAAGCTATGGCTGCTCCATATATCTCAGGGTTATTTGCTACTAAAGAACGTAATACGCTTAGCAGGTCTTCTTTCGCGGAGAGAGACTGCTCAAGTAAAAATGCCAGGCTCTGTGGAATCTTTTCTATCGGGCGTAGGGTTGCCTCTATCTTATTTACCGTAAGCTGAGTAAGATCTCTGGCATGCTCTTCAATGCCTTTAATAATAATTCTGCGGGTAAAGAGATAATTATATCCAAAGGCAAGTGTAAATATAAGCGTGCAACTAGTAAGGATAAAAAAGGTAAGCTTAAGGGCTATTCCTCTATTTTTTATCATAATAAGCACCACAATATTTATAGAATACGTCAAATGAAGGAATTGTATCTATCATACCTGCGTTCTTTAATTCATCTGCTACCCGGTAATAATCGTCTTCCTGTAAGATGCCTGATATCTCAATGCTGTTATTAATAAGCATCAGATCCTGCATCCTCTCTAACATCCACTTCTGGTGCATCCTGTTAGCGGGAATATTGGCCTCTTTAGTATATTTTAATACAATATCCAGGGCTTCCTCAGGATGAGTAAAGGCATATATCCATCCTTCGATCGATGCCCTGACAAAATCACCGCAAAAATGCGGCTTGCTCTTAACTGTCTCCTCCAGCGCATAGATACCATCTTCCGGAAAATTTAAATCGTGGTCAGCAAAAAAGAATGTAGTCAACTCATCAGCGTCATAACCGGAATTGAGAATAGTGTGGTATTCGTTGTACCACATAGCTGACGCCACGTCAACGCCGTCGCGGAGAAAGAGGTTTACAGAATAGGTCTGCGGCACAACCTCTACATCAAGATTATACTTTTTTATAAAACTTAAGGCCTGAATCTGCGAGATTCCTGTCCAGACCCCTACCTTTTTGTTATTTATGTCCTCGATTTTTTCTATGCCGCTGGATTTTTTAGCTACAAGTAAAAGTGCTGATCTTTGCACCAACTGTCCGATATTAACCAGGCTCAAGCCATTGGCCCTCGCCTCAATCGCGGTGTTAAGTCCGATATTAATAAAATCTGCTCTTTTCTCCTCAAGAGAATCGCATGGAGAAACATGCGGCCCGCCATTGATGATCTCTACGTCCAAACCGTATTTTTTGTAAATTCCTTTTTCGTAGGCAAGGTAATATCCCGCGAACTGTGCCTGAGGAACCCATTGTGAGATAAATGAGGCTTTTTTTAATTTATTTTCTAAAGCATAGGTAGGGAGTATAGTATAGAAAAAACATGCTAATATAGCTATGATTAGAAATATTTTTACGAATGTTTTATGCATGATCTCCTGTCATATCAATACAGATATATAGACAACCCGAAACCGAACACCGATATCAGTTCTCCTCGCTCTGTATCTTATCGAGATAATTATCCAGTTCTTCTACACTTGCGAAGACCTCCTGTTCGGGCAAAGCGTTTACCACATCAAAGACTTTCTTAACAGGCGGTGTAAGATTTACAAGATAGACCTTTCCCTGATTCTGCCCAAGCACCTTCTTTGTCTTAAAAACAACCCCTAAGCCGGAACTGCTTATATAGTGCACACCACGCATATCAAAAATAACTACCTTAGGACGATTTTCTAAAAGAGCCTCTACCTCTTTTTCTAAAACCAAATAAGTATCCGAATCAATGGAACCTGTTGGAGAGACAACAAACACACCTTCTTCTTTTTTAACCACCATTACCTCAAGCGACATATCCCCTCCTTTTTTTAAAAATATATTTACACTATCTAATATTCTATATGCTTCTGTAATACATTTCAATGATAATTTAAGTAATGCCCTTTTTATGTTGGGTAAAAAACATCCTGACCCTAGGCAATGTGGGGGTTTAGGGGGTGCAAAAATAGAATTTGAGTAGATATTTTTTTTGATCAAAATAGGATGTATCTTAAAAGAAAGATTGCACCCAGGAGATAGACAAGCCAGCTCGCATCCTTGAGCCTACCAGAAAATACCTTGCACATAGGATACGCTATAAACCCGAACGCGAGCCCGTTTGATATTGAACACGTTAGGGGAATTCCCACAATAGTCAGGAAAGCCGGGATCGATTCAGTGTAATCATCCCAATCTATTTTTACAACATTCTTCATCATCATAGCGCCTACTATAACTAGAGCAGGCGCTGTAATAGGTTTGAACATGCCTATCATCTTAACAAGCGGGCTAAAAAATATAGCAAGAACGAAGAAGAGCGATACAAACACAGCTGTAAGCCCTGTTCTCCCGCCTGCCTCCACTCCTGAGGCACTCTCTATATAACTTGTTACCGTGCTTGTTCCAAGGCATGCCCCGGTAATTGTTCCGATAGCATCGGATATAAGCGCCTTGTTGGCCCTTGGGAGCTTATTATTCTTTATGAACCCTGCCTGCTCGCCAACCCCGACTATTGTGCCTGTGGTGTCAAAGATATCCATAAAAAGCAATATAATGATAAATGACAAGGCTTCATGTATAGGGACTAATTTAAAGACCCCTATTATATCCATCTTAAAGAACGTAGGGGCTATGGAGGGCGGAATAGAAACAATCCCTGTAAATTTTATCTTTCCTAATACCATAGAAAAGACCGCAGATAAAATGATCCCGATAAATATCGCACCCTTTATCTTTCTTATGAGAAGGATTGAGATTACAACCAAACCAAAGGCAAAGATACCTGTCTCTACATTGATTATATTATTATTAAGCTGAACTAAAGTACCTGGATTTGATATAAGAATATTCGCGTTCTGTAAACCTAGAAAAGCAATAAATATCCCTATGCCTACGGCGATACCGTTTTTTAAACTTGGGCTTATGACTTTAATCAGGGTCTCTCTTACATTAAACAGGGAGATTATCAGAAATAATAGGCCAGCGATAAAAACAATGCCTAATGCTACCTGCCAGGCATTGGCAACTCCCAGTGCTGAGATGGCCCCTATAACAGATACAAAAAAGAAATTCTCGCCCATGCCGGGTGCCTGAGCTATAGGATAGTTCGCATAGGCGCCCATGATAAAAGTCGCTATAGCGGCAGATAGACACGTGGCGAGCATAACAGCGTTAAAATCCAGTCCTGTAGGGGTGCCGTTAAAATTAACGGACAATATCGCGGGGTTGACAAAGATGATATATGCCATCGTCAGGAATGTCGTAATCCCGGCAATCAGCTCTGTCCTTACACACGTTCTATTCTCTTTTAATTTAAAGGTTCTTTCTAGCATATCTAACTATAAATTATACACTTCTACCTAAAGTATTTAAAGGAAAAAATAAACTGGTAGAGTGCGGGGCGGGATATATTGACTCTTATTTGTTATCTGCTAATACGACTTGCTTGCTGTCCTCGAAACTAATCTCCGCAAGGCGTGAATATGCGCTATGTTTAAGAATATAGCTAGCAAGGCCTTGCATGGAAGTCGCCGTGGTTCTCTTAAGCGTGGTATTATCAAACCACATATAATGGCCTTTTTCCTTAAAAGCACACACAGCGTGGCCCTTTCGTGTGCCACGCCTTAATAGCGCTACTACCTTAGGCTTGTAACCTAATACCTGTAAGAATGTTTTGTTCAAGAATGCGATATCTTCACAATCACCTGATTTCTGAGCAAGCGTCTCCTCTGGTGTGGACCATGTATCAGAATTACTGTCTTTTTTATATTGAACTGTTTTCTTAAGCCACTTTGCATAGTCATCAATGGATTTCATATTAGAAAAACGTATAAGATCTAGGATCTTTAGATCTATCGCAACCGGCCCGCAGACAGATATGCCATTAGTCGTCTTTGTTTGTTGTCTTACAACAAGATTGTTAGTAAAACATAAGCCTGTTTCACTCATACATGTCAACTCAAACAGGTTGAACAATATAATAAAAAACAGACAGAAAAACAGTCTTTTTTTCAGAATCATGCGGGGCCCGATTAATAATATATTGGTCTTCATCTCTTCTCCCATTACTAAATACTTAGCCTTTGCTCGCTACTATACTTAAAATGTTTTTTAGTGTATTTTCAGTAAGTATACCATTAAAATTGGCATAAATCAATATTGGGGCACTATTTAGGTGTCTTTTTTTACGCGGGTTACCGGGCGTGATAAATAGCGGTTCTTTATACTGGCTACTTCCTCTTGAATAAGGCGATGGATTCTATGTGCTTTGTGCGGGGAAACATATCGAACGAGCTTACGCGGTCCAATTTCCATGCGCCTGATTGTGTAAGAAGCTTTGCATCGCGCGCAAGTGTTGCCGGATCACATGATATGTAGTACAAGCGATTTACCTCTTTTATATCAATTAAGATATTAGCAAGCTTTTTACTTATACCTGTACGCGGTGGATCAAGAAGAATGGTATTTATCGCGGAATGCGATCTATCATAGCAGAGCGGGAAAATCGTATCTATATCTCCACAATAGAATTTTATATTATCAGCTGAAATATCCTTTTTGGTAGTCTTGGCACAATCTATGGCCACACTATTATCATCTATGGCGATAATGTCTTTAAACAGGTTCCTAAGAAGTATACTAAAAAAGCCTACGCCGCAGTAGAGATCAAACAAAGTATCGCCTTTCTCTTCTTTTATCCACTCACGAAGTAACTCAACTATAGCGGAAGCGATATACTTATTGGATTGTGAAAATGCCAAAGGCGAGAATGTAAGCTCTGTACCCAAAAAACTATCCTTAAAAAATCTATGCCCCTGCTGGCCGCTAATCCATGTATTGCCTGAAGTATCGCTTTTAATCGTAACGTCTTTTTTCTTGCTAAGGATGGGTGTGCTTTTAATAAGGGCATTTATGCTATCAGCAGCAAGCGGGCACTCTAGTATAGGGATTATAGTTTTATCGCGCTTGGCGAAATAACCGTAACCATTTTCTGATCTATGCAGTGTAACCGATGAGCGATAACCATATTCTACAAGAGAAGGGGTAATGCCTCGGAACTCAAATTGCTCAAAACCACCGATACGCCTGAAAATCTCTTTTACCTGCTCTGCCTTGAAAGATACCTCTTTTTCATAATTGATGTGCTGATACTGGCATCCGCCACATTCACCATAATATTTACAGATAGGCTCTGTGCGGTCGTTGGACGTTGTCAGAGCTTTTGTAGCCACGCCTTTTATAAAACTCTTTTTCTCAATCAGTTTTTTAAATAGTACCTTTTCACCCGGAAGGGCGGCCTCTACAAAGCAAACCTTGTCATTGAGCTTGCCAACGCCATCGCCTCCGTAAGCGAGGCCATATATATCTATTTCATATTCTTTTTGCATATTTTTCCTACTTGATTAAGATTTTTTGATATCTCGTTCCATCTGGTTGATTACATGCAACCCGACTAATCTGGCGATAAGTACAGCAAGATACATCTGCCCTACTACGGCCTCCAGGCTTGCCAGAACCATCGCCATCTTATCCAGCG
>Ga0222695_1000622_pt1 | contig 17875 bp, 14 predicted proteins | sample AntAcemetage1398_FD_179834 | JGI IMG/M metagenome (GOLD analysis project Ga0222695, IMG submission 179834) | Saline water microbial communities from Ace Lake, Antarctica - #1398 | ecosystem: Environmental > Aquatic > Non-marine Saline and Alkaline > Saline | place: Antarctica: Ace Lake...
GGTCCGGTTAATTGAAAAGGTTTCTTTGCTTAAAAATGCGGAACAGCTTAATAAACTTTTGCTGGAAACCTAAGAATTAATTAAGATTTTCGTGACAAGCATTAAAACAGCTGAAAAGAAGAAAAAATAACCGTTTGTGGTTGGTTTTCATTAAACGTTGGACGTTCGATGTTGGATGTTGAACGTTCATTTTAGAATGGATTCAAGTTTGCCTAGTTGAACAGCCTATGCTCTAAGCACCAGACTATACCCTGTCATCAAGAAGCTTTTTAAGACCGGCATTTGACGAAGGTGAGGATCCAAGCGTCTGATCCCACACAGACTTGCTCTCCATGCAGTAATACACCAGGACATCCTCTGAATAGTCTTTAAGCCACGAACACATTTTTTTATACATCTCTGTTCTGTGAACCTGCAAATAACGCATCTTTCCGTCAAGCCCGGAGATAAATTCTTCTGCATATATGGCGGTATCAGAAAAACGCTTTTGTGCGACATTTTTAAGCAGGGGCATATAACGAAGCGATCCAAGGCTTATCCACATGATCTTTTCAGGCGGTATATTCTGTTTAAGCAACTCCACGGTCTCTTTATAGTCCTGTTCCCATCCCGGATAATATATTAAAGGATCAAAATGAAAACTGACCCGGTATCCTTTTTTCACAAGCAATGAAGCCGCCTTAATCCGCTCTTCTATTGACGCCGCGCCCTTTTCTTCTGCCATTCTTACTTTTTCAGCATTTAATGACCAGGAAACAACAAAAGAACCGCCGTGATCAAGATCAATAAGATTTTCGATATGTGTTGTCTTGGTCTTAAGCTCTAAAATAATATCCGGCTTTTTCCTTAAAAAGGGAAGAATATAAGGGATAAAATCAGTAAGATGCTCAAGAGCAAGGCTGTCCATGTACTCACCGGTTCCGACCCTGGTGATCTTTCCTCTGCCGAGCAGGTCACCGGCCTGCAGTTCATCCATCATTTCCTGCCGGTTGACAAAAAGAGTAATAAACGGATTGTTGAGATAGGCCTGCAAAACACAGTACGAACAGTCCAGCGGACATCCCGTACCGATATTTAAAATGGAATACAGGCAGCAGAGATAATCTTTTTTTGTGCCCGGACAGGGCTCAAGAAAACGTCCTCTGTTTTTGCATAACAGAAGGTTCTTTTTTCCCTCAGAAAGAGAAAATCTTTTTTCCCGATAGTTAGCGATGAGATCTTTTGAACGGGTTACCGTCTCAACAGGAATACCGGCACACCTGTCAATCACCTGTTTCGTCAGAGCAAGATCTAAAACCTCCTCTTCCACAAATATTTTTTCAGGATAAAACTTTTTCATAAGCTTTCAATCAATTATGGGTAAAAAGTTATTATCCACGGCTAAAAGCCGTGGCCTTATTTTGGTCCCCAAAGGGGACCGTAGAAAAAGGATACTCTACGCAGCAAGCTGCGAAGCGCATCTCGGTAATTATTTTATTAATTTTAGATTAGTAACGTTCAACTTTGCACTAAAGTGCAAAGTCTAAACGATACTGATCCGACCGGGGCCCCATTTTGGCCGAGCCGCAGTTATAAGTTTTTTTGTGGATCTAAGGCAACGCATGTCTGAGTCCCGACGAATCGGGACGAGTTTGTGGTGCCGACCGCAAAAAATCTTATAACAAGAGGATCCCGTTTTACGGGACCGGACAAAGGGTGCCTTTTCTTTGTTAGTTGAGTCACCCAATACCGGGGTGACCGCTACAGCTCTTTGGAGAAGTGAAGAGTGCAACATTCGCCAATGCGAATCAAGTAAGTAAATATTTTTTTAAAACAATCAGTCTAATCCCCGAAACGCTAAAAGCTCTTCGGATCGCACGGCTAAAAGCCGTGGTTTAATCTTATAATTATTTAAAAATAAACGTCCAGCGTTGAATAAAAAAACAATATCAAAATCGAATAATTATTTATGTGTTTCATTCAAAATTCGATGTTGGACGTTCGATGTTCGACGTTCTTCTTTTGATCACTTTTCATTTTACTTCCCCCAGGAACTCCTTTAGTAAAGGACTTTCTGATACTCTTTTCAGGTGATCTGCTGAAGACTTAAGTTCTTCAACGGTCCTTAGATTTATCTGCAGAGAATACACATCCCCTTCAAATGAGGGAGGAGACTCAAATCTTATATTTTTCGTTAAGCCCAGACTCTTTTTAAGCTTCAAAAACCCATCCTCCAGACTCACAAGCCGGGGAAAACGCTTTCTTCTTAAAAAAAGCCTTATTTTGTCTCCCTTTTGAGAAAGGGTAAGATCCTCTCGTGAAAGAACCGCACGTATCTCTTTTGCCGTTAATATTTCCGCGATTGAAAGCGTATCCCTCTTTGAGATATCACAACAGTTATCAATAATTTCGGCCTGTTTACTGGTAGAAAAGTTAACCTTTAAAAAAAGACGGAATAACGGCAAAGCGTCTTCGCCCATCCGTGAAAGACTCACTGCATTTTTTCTAGCCACAGTATTCTCAACGATTCCCTGTTTTATCTCAGGATCAAGCGCTGAAATCAAAAGTGATTCTTCAAGACTGTTAAAAACAGGGGTCATATCAAGCAAGGAAAGATACTTTTTTATCACTTCTTCTTCAGAAAAATAGTTTAAAAGGCTTTTTACGATATCCGCCTTTTCAACCGGGTTGAAAGAAAAACCTGAAAGATTATCATAAAGTGCCAGAAGAAAAAGTTCTTTCTCACCGGGACAGTCATCAATGACATTGGCGGTTATCTCTTTCCAGCCCAGTTCAAAAGCGGCCTGTATCCGCTTAAATCCGCATATAATTTTATATTTATCAGGAGCATCTGATAACATGAGATATGGACTGTTTATCATTCCTGCTTTATTTAATGATTTTTTAAGAAGGTCATCTCCTGACCGCCTTCTGACTTCAAAGGCTTTGTCACTTCTATCAATTAATGAAAGTGATATTTTTTTGCTTGTAAATTCCATAACATAGCACCTTTTTAAATATTTCTTCTTGATAAACACCCGTATATAAATTATTCTATATATTCTACACGAAAACAAGTTATACACAAATAGTTCTGTAACAAGTTAAGTTAAAAGGAGACTGATGAAACAGGTAATAAACCAATTAATCCAGTTGCAGGATTTAAACTTTTCGCTGGAAGAACATAAAGCATTAACCTCAAAAACACATCTCAAAGACCTTGAAAAATCAATAAAAGCACTCTCAAAAGACCTTCCGCCTGATATTAATAAACTTTTCAGTGACCTGTTGGCCCATTATTCAACCGCTGTTGTTCCCATGGCAGACGGAATATGTACCGGATGCGGAATGGCTATACCCACCATGCGGGCATATGACGTTCAGGTCGGGGAAAAGATGATACAGTGCACCCGCTGCACCCGGATACTCTATTACAGGGAAGCCCTCCCCCGCCAGCTGAAAAAAATCACCAAAATAAGTGCTGCGCCACAAACCGGAATCGCCCGCTTTTCATCAAGCAAACTGATGATCCCCGAACTTGAAGCCGAAACAAGGGACGAAGCCCTTGAAGAAATGATAAACAAAATGGCTACAGAAGGTTATGTGGAAAAACCAAAAAACCTGTTAAAAGCAGCCCTGAGCAGAGAATCTATTGTACCCACCGCAGTTGAGCATGCCCTTGCCTTTCCCCACGTCCGCGGGGTGGAAGGCGGCGGACTGATCTTTGCAACAGGTCTTAAGAAAGACGGTCTGAAATTCGGCGCACCCAACAACCGACTTACAAAAATCGTATTTTTTATCGTCATTCCTCTCGCAGCAAGCGCTTTTTACCTGCAGCTTATCGCGGGAATGATGGACACTTTTCGGGAAACCAAGGGTAGAACAAGACTCCTAAACTGCAAAACTCCTGACAAGATGTGGGATGCGCTAAGCAAACTAACCAAAAAAACCATCCCGTAGCAAACCCAGGACCATCCGGTAACGAACTTTAATAGGATAGATATGAGCGCTAAAAAAGCATCTGATTATTTTCATGGAGAAGAAGGCTACAACTGTTCCCAGGCCGTTCTGAAAGCCTGCCAGGAAGAACATGCTGTTTCTCAGGAGATGATCGACACCTACTCAGCCTACGGCGGCGGACGCGCGGAAGAAGGTCTGTGCGGCGCTTTGTATGCCGCAAAAAGCCTGCTGAATGACCCTGAAAAAACAGAACTGCTTAAAAACATATTCCTGAAAAAAGCGGGTGCGATAACCTGCGAGAAAATTCTTGGGTTAAAAAAACTGCCCTGTCCCGACTGTGTTGATCTGGCCGCGCAGATCATGGATGAAGCTTAGCAAGTAAACACCCTCTACATGTTTAACCCTTTCCTCTTCCGGATAAACATTTTCCAAGACAGAAAAAAGAGACAAAAAATAATGGATAGAATACTGCTTAAAATATCCACCTTACTTGTTATTCTCTTTACCGCACTCAGCCTCTATTCATGCGCAACAAAGGAGAATCACTTTGACGGCACCTGCACCGGGTTCAGCATGAGCGGAAGCGGAGAAGATGTTCAGATCGATCGGGAACAGGGGCTCGCCTATATCTCTCTGTTTGACCGGCAGGGCAGTGCAAGCAATAGTGATGTGCCGCCGGGAGACATCCTGGTTCTGGACCTGACCCAAGCCCCTCTTAAAGCTTCATCCGCGCTTATTGACGGACCCGAGCTGCATCCCCACGGCATCAGCCTTTTTATCGACCCGACCGGACAGCGGCACCTGTTTGTGATCAACCATCCCGAAAACCGGGATAAGGGTACTGAAAAAATCGAGCGTTATCTTGAAGACAGTCCCGGTCAGTTTGAACACGTTGAGACCTTGACCAGCCCCCTGATCACCCGGGCCAATGACCTGGTGGCTGTTGGCGAACGTCAGTTTTACGTGGCACAGGATGTTGACCGCTCCGGTGATGAAACAGTGACCGACCTTGTTTACTTTGACGGAGAGGCATACAGCGTGGTTGTAAACGATATCGAGTCCGGCGGCGGCATTAATGTTTCTGATGACAACACCACCCTGTATGTCGCTGAAACCAACGGAAAAAGAATACGGTTTCTGTTTCGAAATCCGGTTGACGGAAGTGTCTCTCTCATCAAAAATATCAGTCTGGACTCCTCGCCGGACAATATCGATGTTGCCGAAGATGGCTCCCTCTGGGTCGGCGCGCATTCCAATGTCCTGGCGCTGGTCCTCCACTTTATCACCGGCAGTAATTCCCCCACCCAGATTCTGCGCATTGACGCAGACGAACCGGAACCGGTGATTGAAGAAATATACTTCAATGACGGTAAAGAGATATCCGCGGGCAGCGGCGGTACAACACACGGCAGCAAACTTGTGATCGGTTCAATCACAGCCAAAAAGCTTTTGCTCTGTGACATGGACTAGGCCTATCGCAGAGTCCGCAGGGAACACAGAGCTTTAAAAGTACTTAAAGATTAAAGTGTCCAAAGTTCTTGATGTATAAAAATTCGGACTTGTCAGAGCCATGGTTTGTAAATATAATCATTTAAAATTGCACATCCAGCGTTGAATAAAAACCCATCTCAAAGATCGAATAGTTATATTTTTTGCTTCTCCTTTTTTTCATTCATAATTCAATGCCTGTCCTGAGCCTGGTCGAAGGGTTGAACGTGAGTTCATCCCGATCCAGAGAGAATGTTTGTATTTTCTTTGTTCGTTGTTCGTCTTTTTATTATTCGACGTTCGATGTTCAGCGTTCAATGTTCAGTCTTTTACTTGTGTTCGACGTTCATCTATTTTTCAGCGGCTCTCTGCTCTCTGCTCTCTGCGCTATGCTATACCCCTACCCGTCCAGCGGACTTTTAACCCCCAGTTTATTCTTTTGGGCAACATGAGTATAGATCATTGTGGTCTGCACACTGGAATGCCCCAAGAGCTCCTGTACTGTCCGGATGTCATACCCATTTTCAACCAAATGCGTCGCAAAGCTGTGCCGGAGAGTATGGACAGTAACTCTTTTTACAATACCCGCACGGTTAACTGCCCGTCCCATTTGCTTCTGCAAACTCCCCGAATATATATGGTGACGTCTGATAGTTCCCGAACGCGGATCTTTCGAGAGATCTTTCGCGGGGAACAGCCAGAACCATCTCCATTCTTTCCCGGCATTCGGATATTTTCGATCAAGAGCGCCTGGCAGAGCCACCCCCGGCAAAGCATCTATTCTATCCTTTTCATGTATTTTGTTTACAGCTTCAATATGTGCGATCAAACCATCCTTCACCCTGTCCGGCAATAAGGTCTGCCTGTCTTTATCACCTTTGCCGCATCGCACCATCAGCACACCCCGCTCCTGATCAATATCCTGTATGCGAAGCCGCAGACATTCCATAAGTCTTAATCCGCTTCCATAAATCAATTCAGCCATAAGCCGATATACGCCTTGCAGTTCCTCTATCACCAGATTGACCTCCCTGCGAGTCAGTACAACAGGCAACCGTTTTTTTCTTCTTGCCCTGACTGTATCTGAAACATCACCGATATCAATACAGAGCACCTTTCGGTACAAATACAGCAACGCATTAAAAGCCTGGTTTTGTGTCGCAGCACCGACACGCCTTTCAACAGCCAGAAAACTTAAGAAATTTTTAAAAGCCTCTCCGTCAACGTCATCAGGGCGCTTTGCTTCGTAAAACAATGCAAAACGTTTAATCCAGTGCAAATACGTTTTTTCCGTACTCACACTTTTCTGCTGCAGCCGAAGCAGTCTTTTTGTCTGATCAAAAACGTTCTCCCACACAATTTTATTATCATTTTTTTCACAGTTAGAATCTTTCTTTATATTCGTTTGAAAATACTTATAAAGACGTAAAGCATACTCTGCCTGCTTGACCTGCCAGGGTTGCTTTACCTTTTCCAGATGATAAAGATATTTTTGTACATTCTCCCAAACAAGCTGATTCCCTCCGGAACAGTTTAGAAAACCATAACAGTCCTTAACCCATTTCACATAAAAAGGTATCTGTTTTAACTTTATTTTGCATTTAGCGGTTAAATATTTTGAAAATTCTTCCATTGATTGTACCCGGAATATTATTATGTGTATTACATATAAGCACACATATAGACACAAAAAGTGCCCTTTTGTCTATAAGTATAACACACGTTATACTTATATCAATACATTTATCCACTTATTTAGACATACTAAGTATAATATTATTAATCTAAACAATATTAATTTAATTCATTTTTATTATTTTATTATTTTAGTTGACAATCTATTTTTACTCGTTGTATAAAAATATTTATGAAATTGTGTAATACATTCAATTAATAAGTTATGCTTTCAATAAGGAGAGTATCATATGACATTTATAAACAATTGTATTTTGACATTGGATATTGATTGGGCTCCAGATTTTGTAATAGACTACGTAGCTCAAATATTGATTGAAAACCAAGTCAAGGCGACATGGTTTGTGACGCACCAATCCGATGCAATAGAAAGACTCAGAGAAAACAATGAATTGTTTGAGTTAGGGATTCATCCGAATATGCTCTCTGGTTCAACACATGGAAAAACAGAAGATGACGTACTTGCATATATCAAGAAAATCGTTCCAGAGGCAATAAGCATGAGAACTCATGGTTTGTATCAAAGTTCCAATTTTTTGGTTAAGGCTGCTACAGAATATGACGTGTTAATAGATGTCTCCTTGTTTCTTCCAAGAGCGACACACTTACAGCCTCACAAATTAAAGTGGCATGGTTCATTGCTATGGAGAGTCCCCTATTTTTGGGAAGATGATTCGGAGATGTTTGAGGATAATTCTATATGGAATCTTTCTGATGTTAGGCTGAATACTGATGGGCTAAAAGTGTTTGATTTTCATCCAATACATATTGCTTTAAATACAGAAAGTTTTGAACGATATGACAGTCTTAAGAGGATACTCCCGCTAAAATTTTGGGATAAAACATTTATTGAAGGGCATGCCAATAAGGGGAGTGGTCCCAAAAATCTTTTTCTCGACTTAGTTTATGAGTTATCTGGTAAAGGTAAAAAAATAAAAGAGCTTATTAATGAGAGAGAACAGATATGAGAGTAGCTATTATCGGACGCACCCAAATCTTATACGAAACTGCATTGAAACTCCATGATGCAGGGCATGAAATTAGCTGTATAATCACAGCGAAAGCGGCTCCTGAATATACTCGCGATGAAAATGACTTTAAGGATCTCGCAAAGAAACTTAATGCCTCATTTTTATTGACAAATACTCTTGATAAACCTGAAATTGAAGTATGGTGCAAAAACTTAGATATAGGAGTAAGCATAAACTGGGTATCGGTAGTTAGGCAAAGGCATATAGACTTATTCCGTATAGGTATCTTAAACTCACATCATGGCGATTTGCCTAAATATCGAGGGAATGCCTGTTCAAATTGGGCTATCATAAATAACGAGAAAAATATAATCAACACCATACATTTCATGGAAGGCGACAAACTTGACTGCGGAAAAATTATCTATCAAGAACGTTTTAAATTGAATAAGGATTCTACTATAACCGAGGTCTATAAATGGTCTGAAGAATCAACTCCAATGTTATTCGTTAAAGCCCTTCAGGTGATTGATGGTGATAATGATTTCATCTTGAAATTTGCAGATCCCAACAGCCTCGATTCATTTCGCTGTTATCCAAGATTACCAGAAGATAGCCTGATCAAATGGGAGCTTCCTGTCTTAAAAATTCATAATCTTATTCGTGCTGTATGTTTTCCATTTTCAGGTGCTTATACATACCATTGGCATAAAGGGAAAATAAGAAAATTAATTATTTTAAAAAGTCGTATTTTTCAATATGAGACAAACGATGTAGCCATTCCTGGACATGTTCTTGAAAATAATAGTGAAACGAGTGAAAGTCTTGTGAATTGTGGTGAAGGAATTATAGCATTACTAAAATGTCGATATGATGATGAGTACGAAGAATTTTTTCCTGGGCAAAGATGGAAATCAATCAGAATGAGATTAGGAGTAAAAACAGAAGATTGGCTTTGGGAAATTTATAAAAAGATAAAGGCATAACAAAACGCTTCAGGTGACGGCGGGAACGGCCAACTTTTTTCAGTTAGTTACTCGCCGCCGCACCTGAGCTTGGCGTTATGCTTCTAAAGAGAGACCGACATATGCAAAAACTGATTATCTTAGGCACGGGTGGAAACTGTATTGATATTTTAGATACAGTAAATGATATCAATCAATGTACAGGACAAACCGTTTATGAATGTATTGGTTTTCTTGATGACAACAAAGAGAATTTGGGAAAGGTTCATTATGGGGTTGAAGTGCTGGGACCTCTTGATAGTGCTTCCATCTACAGCGAATGTCTTTTTGTAAATGGTATTGGTAGTCATTTCAATTTTTGGAAGAAGAAGGATATCGTATCAAAGACGCAAGTTCCATTAGAAAGATTTGCTACAATTGTTCACCCATCTGCAAGTGTATCAATGATGGCTAAACTCGGTCATGGAACGGTTGTTTTTCAGAATGTTACTATTGCCTCAAATGTTACTATTGGTAACCATGTTATCATTTTGCCAAATACTGTTATAAGCCACGACGACTCTGTAGGTGACTACGCTTGTATTACCGGCGGAGTATGTATATCTGGAGGGGTGAAAGTTGGGAATTCATGTTATTTGGGAACTAATTCTGCAATAATTGGCAACATTTCTATCGGTGATAATTGTTTAATTGGGATGGGAAGTGTCGTAATTAACACTATTGAAGAAAATAGTGTCGTTATTGGCAATCCTGCAGAGTTTTTGAGAAGAACTATTGAAACCGAAGCATAACAGGGCGCTTGAGATGGACTGGGCAAAGCTGTGCCGCTTTTGAAAGGCAGTATTTGGCTGGTAGTTTTTACCTTTATAATAGTTTTTCGGTTATCGTTGCCCAGCCACTCAGCTTTACGTTATACCAATAGAAGAACATAATGAATTTGAGAATTGAAGAAATTAAAAAAGGGTAAATAATGGATAAAGAGCAGAAAATAACCAACAACATAAAAGTACCAAATAAAGATATGGAAGTGCTGAAAAAATACTTTTCGCATTGTTTTAATAAAAGCGGAAACTTTGATATTGAAAAATTCAAGCAAGAACTTTCTGAAAATGAAATTGATTTTTACAAAGAAAGTTACGGAATGGATTGGCTTGGTAAATCGTATGCAAGACTTTTGGCAAATGATAGTGCTACCACCCTTTTAAAAGAAGACGAAGAATTTAATAAGAACGATGAAAACAAAAACTCTGAAAATCTACTTATAAAAGGCGATAATCTGGAAGTGCTGAAACATCTATCAAATGCTTACTATGAAAAGATAAAGATGATATACATTGATCCGCCCTACAATACAGGAAGTGATGGATTTGTGTATGAAGATGACCGAAAATTTACAATTGATGAATTTAGAAACCTTGTAGGAGTAGATGCAGATAAAGCAAAAAGAATTTTAAGTTTTGTTGACAGCAAAAGCAATTCTCACTCTGCGTGGCTCACCTTTATGTACCCTCGACTTTATATTGCAAAACAACTTTTAAAAGATGATGGAGTTATTTTTATTTCTATTGATGATAACGAAGTTGCTCAATTAAGGCTTTTGATGGATGAAGTTTTTGGGGAGGAAAATTTTTATTCTCAGGTTATTGTTAGAGCAAATAGTCGTGGACAGACATATAATCAAATTGCAAAAACACACGAATACATCTTTGTGTACACAAAATCTAATATTGGTGATTTGTCTGAATTAGAAAAGAACGGTAATAATTCAGACTTGAACCTTGTAGATAATATTGGTAATTACAATATTAGAGAGCTTAGAAATCGTAATCCTAAGTATGGAAGACATAATCGTCCAAATCTTTTTTATCCAATTTTCATAAATCCTAATAAAGTCGATAAAGATGGTTTTTACCCTGTATCCCTCAAAAAAACAGATGAATACAATATTGAAATAGAGCCATTAAACTCAAAATATGAAGAATCATGTTGGAGATGGGGAACAACAAAATTTAATGACAATTTAAATTCAAATACCCTGAATAGTAATGTTGTTGGTAAGAAAAAGAACAGGGGAAATACCTATGGTATATACGAAAAGTATCGTAAAACAACATATAAACCTAAATCCGTTTGGGATGATAATACTTTTCTTACAGAAACAGGCACTGTTGAATTAAAGGCTATGGGGTTGGAAGGTAAATTTGATTTTCCTAAACCAGTAGGCTTAATTAAACGTTGTGTAGAGCTTTCTGTAAAACCGGATGACCAAATCCTTGATTTCTTCGCAGGATCTGGCACAACCGGCGATGCAGTAATACAACTAAATGCAGAAGACGGCGGAAACAGAAAATATATTTTGGTGCAACTTCCTGAAAAAATTGACCCCAAAAAAAATAAACTCGCTTATGATTTTGTGAAAGAAGAATTAAACGTTGAAAAACCAACCATTTTTGAAATCATCAAAGAACGTCTTATTCGTTCGACAAAAAAAACAAAAGAAAAAATCATAAAGACAAAAATTACCGAAAAACAGAAAGAAATAAAAGAACTTGAAAACCAATTAGATTTAGATAATAAAGAAGAAAAAATAAAACAACTCAAAGCTGAAATAAAAGCACTTAGAAACCAAGATTTGGGTTTTAAGATTTTTGAAACAATGCCTATTTGGGAAGATTATAATTTTGAGGCTGACGAGTTAGATGAACAATTGACTCTTTTTGATGAAAGCAAACTAACCGAAAATGATTTAAAAGCCTTGCTTGTTACTTGGAAAACTTACGACGGTATTGCACTCACAAACAATCTGCAAGAGATAGATTTGGGTGAATATACAGGATATTATGCAAGCTATAAATTGTATTTAACCAATAAAGGCTTTAAAACAGAAAATTTAAAAGCCTTATTAGAGAAAATAGATTTTGATAAAAAGTTTAACCCAACTTCAATAATTGCATTCGGATACCATTTTGAAAGTAAAAACCTACGAGAAATTGCTGAAAATATAAAATCGTATGCCAACAAAAAGAACATTGATATTGATTTTATAACAAGGTATTAATATGAAGGGATTTAATTTTGAAAAAAATCTAAACCATCAAACCAATGCGGTAAATAGCACTGTTGCAGTTTTTGAGAATTTAGATATTAAAAAAACGGTTAGTGTAGATAAAAACTTTATCAATCCTGAGCTTGATTTGTATAGTAATTATTATGCAAAAAATATTGTAAAAGTACGCAACGAAAATGGTATTGACGAGAAAGTAAAAAGAAACAGCAATATCATAGATATAATGATGGAAACAGGTACAGGAAAAACATACACCTATACCAAAACTATTTTCGACCTCAATAAAAACTTTGGTATTTTCAAGTTTGTTGTAATTGTTCCAACTCTTTCTATTAAAGCAGGTACAATAGATTTTCTGAAATCTGATAGTGCCAGAGAACATTTTAAAGAACAATACGGGAAAACTATAAAACTACATATTGTAGAGAGTCAAAAAGGTAGAAAAAACAAAAAATCTTTTATTCCGCCCGCAGTAAGTAGTTTTGTAAATGCGGGTAATTATGAAAAAATCAGTATTCAAGTAATGGTTATTAATGCAGGAATGATTAACTCTGAAACAATGCAAAAGAGTTTTGACAAAGACCTTTTTGATAAATACACCGTTCCTTTTGATGCAATTAAAGCTGTTAACCCATTTTTAATTATTGACGAACCGCATAAGTTTGCAAAAGCCAACAAAACTTGGGAAAATATTCAGAAAATGAAACCCCAGTTCATTTTGCGTTATGGAGCTACATTTAAAGAATATGAAAACCTTGTTTACACACTCGACGCAGTAGATTCTTTTAATAGAAATTTGGTTAAAGGCGTTATCGGTCATATTACTGAGTTTGAGAGCGGAAAAAATGCTATTGTTAAATTTGTTAATTCAGACGGTAAAGAAGCAAGTTTTGAGTTAATAGATGGAAATAAAAGACAAACAATTAAAGTAGCTAAAAAGGAAAGCTTTAAAAAAGTACATTCCGAAATGACTGACTTGTTTATTGAAAATATAAACAAAAGCACAGTAGTTTTATCCAATGGTTTGGAAATGAAAAAAGGTGATAAAATAAATCCTTATTCTTATGCTCAAACTCTGCAAGAGATAATGATTAGAAAAGCCATAAAAAATCATTTTGAAATTGAGAAGCAGTTTTTAACAAGAGAAGTAAAAATAAAACCACTTACTCTGTTTTTTATTGACAACATTGAAGAGTACAGAAAGAAAGACGGATATATAAGAACTACGGTAGAACAGCTAATTGAAGCAGAAGTTAAAAGCCTATTAAAAACCGAAAAAAATGAATTTTATAAAAGTTTCTTGAAAAAAACATTAGAAGATATATCAATAACTCACGCAGGATATTTTTCAAAAGACAATTCGGAAAAAGATGAAGCTATTGAGAAAGAAATAAATGAGATTTTGCACGACAAACAAGCTATGCTTGATTTAGAAAATCCAAGACGATTTATCTTCTCAAAATGGACTTTGCGTGAGGGTTGGGATAATCCGAATGTATTTCAAATATGTAAATTAAGAAGTAGCGGAAGCGAGATTTCAAAATTACAAGAAGTTGGTCGTGGTTTGCGTTTGCCTGTTAATGAATACGGTAATAGAGTAAAAGACGAACAATTTTATTTAAACTATTTTGTAGATTTTACAGAAAGTGGCTTTATTGATAATCTTATAAATGAAATAAATGAAAAATCTGGCGCTGTATCAATCGAAGATATACCAGAAAAACTTACAGATAATATAATTAAGAAGATTTGCGATTTATACGAAACAACAGAAGGTGAATTGTTGAAAGTGCTTGACGAACAAAATATTGTAACTCGAACAAATAAATTTAAAGAGGGTGGTTTCGATTATATTAAGAAAAATTATCCTCGCATATTTGAAGGAGTAGGCTCTAATAAAGTTCGCAAATCAACCAATGTTAAGAAAAAAATAAGCGTAAGAACAGAAAAATACAAAGAGTTAAAAAACCTTTGGGAAAAACTCAACGAAAAAGTAATTTTGGAATATAAATTTGATAAAGAATCTACCTTTCAAACATTGCTTACAGACTTTTTTAATGCACAAAAAAAGAATTTTTCTATTGAAGGAATAAAAGAACGCAAATCAAAAATTGAGATAAAAGATGCGCAAGCTATATCAACGGAAGAAATATCTGTTTTAGATAATGAAATTACGCCTGTTTCCGTTATGAAATATAGTGAATTTTTGAAAGAGCTATCAAAAGCATTAAATATTAATTTGAAGACTATAAATAAATCTTTTATTGCTTCAAAAATTGAAGTCAATCAATATTTAAACCCTACAACTATTAGAATTATAAAACAGAATTTTAATAATTTCTTGATGTATAATGCTATTGATAAGTTTAGTATCGAATATCAGAAAGTATCAAACAGTATTCATCCAACAAAACTAACAGACGAAAAAGGGGAGATTCTTTCCGAAATCACAGCTTCTGATGTTGGTGTTTTATATTCAGATGAAAAAGTAGCAGATACATACTTGTTTGATGAACTATTTTATGATTCCGAACTCGAAAAATTCAATATAGAAACAAAAATTAAAGAAGTTGTTGTTTTCACTAAAATTCCTAAGAATTCAATAAAAATACCTGTGGCAGGCGGTAAAAGTTATTCCCCTGATTTTGCTTATGTATTAAACTTTGAAAATGGTGAAAAAAAATTACATTTTATAGTTGAAACAAAAAATGTAAGTAGCGAAAACAGTTTGAGAGAAGAAGAAAAACAAAAAATAAGACACGCTGAAAAATTCTTTAATGGAAATGTAAAAATTGAGTTTAAAACGCAATTCAGTAATAAGAAGATTGTAGATTTAATTGAAGAAATAATTAGAGATGAATAGGAAGAAAAAAATGTATAACAAATCGTTGCACCTGACATTTTTCCGCTGTCGCTCCAAAATGCAGGTGAACTCAAGGTTAGGCAACAAAAACAGAAGGTTTGGTTACTCTCTCTAAAGTGATAAAATGGGCTAAAAGAGTCCTAAGGAACAATATGCCTGAAAAATTACCAAGACTGTTCGGATTAAACAAAACCAACAGGAATTTTAGTAAAAAAACATCATGGGGGAAGAATCAATTTAATTCGTCTTTTCCTGCCTCTTTATGCTGTTATTTAGCATCAAAAAATATTGACGCTAACTATCTGGCTATAAAAGACGGTAAATACACACCAACCACAATCGGAATAGATAAGGTTTTTGGCCTTTCGTCAAAAAGCCCTGATTTATATTTTGCATTTGAGTCACAGCACACCCCTTTTCAAAAATATGTTATTGGCACGCTACCTAGAACAGATGTGGTAATACAAAAAGAAAGTACAGGTGAATGCGTATCTGGATTAGAGGTTAAATTAACCGCCTTACCCGATAACACTACATGTGAGTTGAATGACAATTTATATGGAAGTGAAATAGTAGTAAGGCCAGACACTATCGTCTATTTGGCTTGCGCATTAATATTAAGTACGGGTAACAAGCTTAAAGGATACTTTAAAGATATTAAAATCAGTGATTGGTCTGATGCAAATGCGGTGCTTCCAAAAATAAAGCATATTGTTGATACTATAGAAAAAATATCTTTAATCGCAGAAAAGAAACAAACTCCCTTCTTACTTCAGCCCGTCTGGAAAACGATTGGTAAATCTCCAGTTCTAGCAGATAAATGCTTAGATATATTTGTGTGGAGTGACGCAGGATTTTCAAGTTTTATTTCTAAGATAGCAAATAAAAATCCTGATGCTAACAGTATTACTCGTCAAACTAGAACAGCTATTTGGCTCTATAAAATGCTTAATGATTATTGTGATAAAGGTAAATTTGATCACGAAGACATAATAGACAGCCTCTCTTATAACACTAAAAACGATAAAGCATTTGCTTCAGCAGGCAATGTTACAAATAAATATATGTCGTGTAAGAGATTGGAAACGCCTGTGATTTCTAAAACAGAAATAAAAAATATAATTCTTGGTGGCGGGCAAAATCTACTTAGCCCAGAACGCAGATTTGATGCAATTATATTCAATTCTCCGGAGTTATTTACATAATGAAGTGCGTCGATTTATTTGCAGGCTGTGGCGGTCTTAGCTTAGGGTTTGAAAAAGCAGATATAGATGTTGTTGCAGCAATAGATAATTGGAATAAATCTGTAGATGTATACAACGATAATTTTTCACATCCATGTCACCTACATGATTTAAAAGATGAAGAAGGCACATTAGATATAATAAAAAAATATATGCCCGACATGATTGCAGGTGGACCACCATGTCAGGATTTTTCCTCCGCAGGAAAAAGAGATGAATCGCTGGGTCGCGCTGACATGACTTATCATTTTGCAAATATTGTTTGTGCGTACAGACCTAAATGGTTTGTTATGGAAAATGTAGAGCGAATCAAGAAAAGCCATATCCTTACCGATGTTGTTAACCAGTATGAAGAAGCAGGATACGGCCTAACTGCGGTAATACTTAGCGCTGAGTATTGTAATGCGCCTCAGGCAAGAAAAAGATTTTTTCTTATCGGTGGCTTAGGAGAGAAGCATAACGCATTAATATCTACTTTAAAAAGTCAATTGACTAACAAGTCAATGACAATACGAGACTATTTAGGTAATACCTTAGGCGTGGATTATTACTATCGACACCCTCGTAACTATAGTAGAAGGGGTATTTTTTCTATAGATGAACCAAGCCCAACAGTGAGAGGGGTTAACCGACCATTGCCTCCGGGGTACAAAAAACATTCAGGAGACCCTAAAAACATTAAACTATCAGATATACGTCCATTAACAACAATTGAAAGAAGTTACCTTCAAACGTTTCCAGCTACATTTAAATTTAATGGTACAAAGACAAATTTAGAGCAGATGATTGGTAATGCAGTCCCTGTAAATCTAGCCGAATTTGTTGCTAAAGCTATTTTAGATTTTTGTAAAAATGGTGAAATTAAAGATATAAACCAACAAAGCTTATTCCCTGAAGCACAGCAATTTAAAATGCCTAACAAGGCGCTGCACGCGGACAATTTTTACGCTGCGCTCCAAAATTGCCGGTGAGCTTAGACGTTAGGCTCATAACAAGGAGAGTATTAAATGTATCTATGGAAAACTGAAAAACTTATCGCCGATTTTCAAGAAAATAAAGTAAGTGAAAAAGAAAAGCTTAAATATGTCATTTTTGCTGTTGCAGTATGTTCGTTACTTACAAATCCGATAGTAGCGATGTCGGAAAAGTATTCACATCTCGGTTTAGTTCATTTAGTCTTGATAATTCTTATGAACGTATATGGTACGCTTTATACATTCAGAAAAAATAGTAAAGGAGACAATATTCATTTTGTCACAAGGTATATATGTCTTATTGTTCCAATCGGCATAAAAATGTTTTTTTTAGCAATATTTCTATATACCTTAAGTTACTTTATTGACGCATCAATTCTCGGTAACGTTTTTGTAGGCTCTGAAGGAGAGGCCTTACCAACCACTACCGTTACAATGATTCTTTGTACAGTAACAATTGCTTTTTTGTATTATTACTTTTTGGGTAAAGCTATAGGAGAAGTGGCCGGAAACAATAATAAGCCTAATCAGTCGCTTGAGAATTCGAAATGACAACCAAAAATTGACCCACGGTGATAACCGAATTTTGACCCACCTTAGGTTATTGTCAAAACATCCTTCAGATGCAAAACTTGATCTTCAATTGTTGTCGATATAGTTACCGGGGAT
>Ga0222695_1000628_pt1 | contig 17737 bp, 16 predicted proteins | sample AntAcemetage1398_FD_179834 | JGI IMG/M metagenome (GOLD analysis project Ga0222695, IMG submission 179834) | Saline water microbial communities from Ace Lake, Antarctica - #1398 | ecosystem: Environmental > Aquatic > Non-marine Saline and Alkaline > Saline | place: Antarctica: Ace Lake...
GTCAGGTCTTCAAATACCCTTCGGCCCTCCATGACCTGAAATATGCCCATGCGGACGATTTGCTCGGGATACTTTCTGTCTATTTGTTGGCCTTTAAAGGTGATAGACCCATCAGTAACCTCTCCATTTTCGGATTTCAGCAATCCTGAAATTGCCTTGAGGGTAGTTGTTTTCCCTGCCCCGTTGTTCCCGAGGACCGTAACAATCTGACCTTCGTTAACCTGAAGAGACATTCCCTTCAGCACAAGGACGACATTATGATATATGACTTCTATGTTATTGACCGCTAATAACGGTTCCATCTAAATCTCTCTTGCAGAAAACAGAAAAGGTCTCGCGCAAAGACGCAAAGGCGCAAAGGAAAACAATGAAAAAATTCTTGTGCTTTTTGAACAAGATTTAATTAGTAACTAATACCCAATACCTAATACCCAGTACCCAACACCCTACGCCCCCAATCTGGAGTAGGTTATATCTTCTTCACCAAGATAGGCCTTGATGACATTCTCGTTATGTCTTATCTCCTGCGGTTCCCCCTCTGCGATCTTCTGGCCGAAATCGAGTACACATATCCGGTCTGATATGTCCATTACCACTCCCATATCATGCTCGATCAGAATAATGGTCGTTTCCCATTCTTCGTTGATATCCAAGATAAAACGGGCCATGTCTTCAGTTTCTTCAAGGTTCATCCCTGTGGCAGGTTCATCCAAGAGGAGGACTCTCGGTTTCATAGCCAAGGCGCGGGCCAGTTCCACACGCTTCTGGAGTCCGTAAGGGAGGGCATGCACGACCTGTTTCCTGATAGGCTCTATTTCGAGTAGATCTATGATCTTTTCTTCTATCTCTTTCCGGAGGAGGATCTCTTCGGTTCGCGACTTGCCATAATAGATTCCGCCGGAGAGGAATCCTGATTTCAGATGCACGTGCGCGCCCAGCTTTATATTGTCCAAGACGGTCATATGGGCAAAGAGTTCAACGTTTTGAAACGTGCGTGCGATACCCAGGCCTGCAATTTTATGCGGCTTCATCTCTGAGATATCCCGGTCTTCAAATATAATGCGACCCTTTTCGGGATGGTAAAATCGATTGATACAGTTCAGTAGGCAGGTCTTACCCGCCCCGTTGGGACCGATAATGGAAAATATCTCCCCCTTTCTCACCCCGGTGGTCACGCCGTTCAGGGCCATGAGACCCCCGAAACTGAGGTGGATGTCTTTGACTTGAAGCTGGTATTTTTCCCTGTTTTCCATTCAAAATTCGATGTCGGAGTCTTCGCTTACCTGGACGTTCGATGTTCGATGTTTATTATTCCAAGGATTCAACCTGCTTTACCCTGACGGTGGTGTCCATGCGGAAGCCTTTTCCATCCTGGTAACGGATATCCGCTTCAACCTTGAGCTCCTCTTCCTCGCCATACAGGGCTTCGATCAGATCTTTGTACCGCTCGGCAACGAATTTTCTCCTCACCTTTCTCGTCCTTGTCAACTCATCATCATCCGCATCAAGCTCTTTGTAGAGGAGGACAAATTTCTTTACCTTGGCCACTTTCGGCAATGACTCATTGGTCTTTGCTATTTCTCCGGCAATCAGATCATAGGTCTCTTCCTTCTGTGAAATATCCGTAAAGGTCGTATATGGGATCTGGTTATTTTCAGCCCATTTGCCCACGTTGGCCATATCTATGGCGATCATGGCCGTGATAAAGGGTCTCTCCTGACCTATGACCACTGCATCTACAATGTAGGGGCTGAATCTCAATTTATTTTCTATGAGCTGTGGGGAAAATTTACTCCCATCAATCAGCTTCATCACATCGGACATACGATCAATAATAATGATATGTCCATCGTCTTCGATAAGTGCCGCGTCTCCCGAATGAAACCATCCATCTCTGAGGGCCTCTGCCGTGGCCTCGGGGTCTTTGTAATAACCTTTAAAGATGGTATCTCCCTTAGACAGGAGTTCCCCTGAATCGGATACCTTGAATTCAACCCCGGGCAGGGGCTTGCCCACAGTATCAAGGCGTATGTCATCGGTCCGGTGAATGATGGAGGCAGCGGTCTGTTCGGTCATGCCGTAGGCCTGCTTGATATTGACGCCCAAGGCCTGAAACATATTAAATATCTCCGGTCCTAATGGGGCGCCACCCGTGTACACGTGACGCAAACTGGAAAGACCAAGATAATTTTTTAGGGCTCGAAAGAGAAATATATAGCCCAGCCAGTTCAGGATTCGCCACCCCACGGGCGGGCGCTTTCTTTGCAGGTTAAAATCGGCCATCTTGTATCCCACCGGCTGGAATATATTGTAAATTAACCTCTTAATCCAGACCGCATCCTGGATTTTCACCTGAATATCCGAGCACATCCTCTCCCATATACGGGGAGGTGCTAACATGATATGGGGGCCGATCTCCCGGATATTTTCCTGGACCGTTTCCACTTTCTCAGGAAAATTCACCGTAAAGGCCTTATACAGGGACCAGTAGACGCCGAATTGCTGTTCCCCTATCCAGGGAAAGGGGAGGAAAGAGATATACTCGAAACTGTCTTCGGCGGCATCAACGTCGTCCTGGGCTTTGGCTACGGAGTACATGTTCTTTTGGGTGATCATGCTCCCCTTTGGAAGCCCGGTGGTCCCGGATGTGTAGTTGATCATGCCTACGTCGTCGGGGGTCACCTTACGCCACATCTCCTCAAAGAGATGGGGTTCTTTTTCATTTAATTCACGGCCCTGTTTCTGTATGTCTTTGAAGTACAAAAGAATTGGATCATCATAGCGTCTCATCCCCTTGGGATCATCCACGATCACTTTTTGAACAAGGGGGCATTTTTCTTTGATGTCCAGTACTTTGTCGGCCTGTTCCTGGTCGCCGGCCACGACAAAGATGGAGTCTGAATGGTTGATGATATATTCAACCTGATCCAGATGGCTGTCCGGGTATATCCCCACAATGGTCCCGCCCAAAGATTGAACGGCTAATTCCGAGTACAATCCTTCAGGTCGGTTGTCCCCGGCATAGGCGAGCTTGTCGCCCCGCTTGAAGCCGAGGATGTGAAGGCCGAGTGCGAAATCACGCACATTTTCGTAATAACCCTTCCATGTGACAGGTTGCCAGATTCCGAATTCTTTCTCCCGAATGGCCACACGTGTATCGCCATACTTTTTGGCATGTTTATGTAACAGGGCTGGAAGCGTTAATATATTCATAGAGGAGATCTCATCCATTCTTCTCCTCTCCACAAGAGATTCTGTGGAAAGGAGAAGGCCGATGCGGAAATGTTAATCTAACCAGATCCAGTCGGAAACCGGATCAAACTGCTTGGTCTTTGCATTGCCCCGGACGATTCTTCCTACAGGGATACTGTTGTTTTTAATGGTAACGGGAGGCATGAGACCTCCCACATTAAAATCCTTGATAGACCGGAGCGCCTTGGCAAGACTGGGTCCGTCGATAGATCCGGTCTTGTCTGCCCGCCTGAAGGCCTCAATGAAAAGCTGGGTCCCCATAAAGACCTGCATATATGCCTGGGAGCGATACTCGGCAAATTTGGGGTGATGCTTTTTGGTCCATGCCCTGATCTTCTTTATCATCGGGTACTGGTCCTGATAATAGTAGGAATAGCAGGTTACACCCATGTACTCATTCGCCAACCCTTTTAACTGATCTAACAGGTGCTTCTCGGTCGACCAGAATGTGCCCATGAACTTACAGTTGAGTCCATAATCCTTGGACTGTTTGATAACATTCTGAATAGGCGTGACCACGAATCCATGAAAGATACAGTAATCGACCTTTTTCCGTTTCATATCAAGGATCTGGGTCGTAATATCCACGCCACCCACCTTTGCAATCTCTTCGGCAACCAGATTCAGGCCCATCTTTTTGCACAACTCCCTGCCGGCGGGAATCGGCTCCCGTCCGAATTCGGTGTCACTGTAGAAAAAGGCGATATTGGCCCCTGGCTTTTCCTTGGCGATATACTTCAGAAGGATCCCGAACATTTCGGCATATGTTGGCCCGGGAATGAACATATAAGGGTTCTTTTTGGGATCGGCGGCAAATTCGGCAAATGTATAGGCAGAGTAAAGGACCTTGTAGCGGGTGTTGATCTCCGGCGCAAGGGCCTTGGTCATGCCTGTGCTCTGTCCCCACATAGCCTGTGGTTTATGCTGGGCATAAAGGCGCTTGAATGCGGCGATACCCACATCATTCTTGTATTCACCGTCGGCCCAGTAATATTTTATCTTTTTTCCGTTGATGCCCCCGGCCTCATTGGCCATTGCTACGGCATCTTCCATGGCATCAGCCCCATGAATACCGGCAAAGGCAAAGCGCCCTGTGAAAGGATGCACTCCACAAATAGTGGGATCCTGTTCGGCCATTGCCTTGCTCACGGTGAACAATCCAATGCATAAAACCAAACTGAGCACAAATATAATCGTCTTTTTCATAATAAACTCCCCCTTTGTTCAATTAGATGGTTGACTATCCTTTTCTGAAAGAGACGTACATTCACCTCCTTTCAATTATTTCTTAATACGAAAACGGCCAGAGCCTGAAGAAATTCTTGATCCTGTTCCAGATCTCTGCAAGACCACGAGGTTCAAAAACAAGAAAAAGGACGATGAGCAGACCGAAAATAACCTCTTTCATGGGAACAAAGATCTCTTCATGCCCGGGGGCGTACGCCTTAACGACTTCTGACAAGTGGTTAAGGAGTTCAGGTGTCAGGGTTATAAATATGGCACCGAAGATAGAACCTAAGGTGCTCCCCAATCCCCCTATGATAATCATGGCGAGGTACTGGATGCTGAGAATGAACGGGAAATGGTCCGGGGTAACGACTTTTAGAAAGGTGACCCATAATGCCCCGGCAACGCCGGCATAAAAAGAGCTTATTGCAAAGGCGCTGAGTTTATATCGAAACAGGTTTATGCCTATGATCTCGGCAGAAAGGTCCCGGTCCCGGATCGCCACAAATGCCCTTCCCATGCGGGAACGCACCAGGTTTCTCGCATAGCCCACGCCAAGCACAACAAAAAACAGTGTTATCCAGTAAAACTCTTTTTCAGTAACAAATTGAAGACTACCTATGCTGGGGGCCGGGATATTGATGCCGGTAATGCCCTTAGTCAAAGATTCCCAGTGGATAAAGACAAATTCAAAGATAAACTGGGCTGCTAAAGTGGCGATGCAAAGATAAAGACCCTTAACCCGGAGAGATGGTATGCCAATAATCATGCCTGCGAATGCCGCAATTAGACCGGCAAAGGGGATGGACAACCAGAAAGAAAATCCCAGGCGGGTGACAAGGATGGCCGAAGTATAGGCCCCCACACCCACAAAAGCGGCATGTCCAAGAGAAATCTGCCCGGTAAATCCAGTCAGGAGATTAAGGCCAACGGTCCCTATGATGGCAAAACCGATCATATTGGCCACATAAAGGTAATATGCACTGGCCACAAAGGGAAAAATGATCAAAAAAACAAAGAAGAGTCCTAACCAGAATTTCACAAAGAGGGACTGAAAAATCTCTTCGTCCTTTATGTATGTCTCTTTAAAATCACCGCATCGCATGGTCTGAAATCAGTTCCACCGTTATGGGTCAGTGGCCATTAGCCAGTGCCTGAACGAAATAACTTCCCTATTTCATAATCTTACTCAAAACGATTATGATTAAGATTACGATTATGATTATGAACCCAAAAACAACCCCGCCTGGCGGGGTCAAATGTGGCAGTTACTTCGTCCTAATTTGTGTGAGTTTTTATCCCGCCCTGCGGGACCAACATCGCGCTTGACCCACGCCAAGGCGGGATTTCTGCTCCGCTCCAACAATCGACAATCATCAATCAACAATCATCAATCCTCAGACCCTCTCAATCAGCTCTTTACCAAACAGCCCATAGGGCCTCACCATGAGAATAATCACTAAAATAATAAAGGGGGCCATCCCCTTGGCGCCCCCTCCTATGAGGGGATCAATATAAAGACCGGTTAAATTCTCCAAGATCCCGATAATAAAACCACCTAAGATAGCCCCTCCAATGCTGTCGAGGCCACCCAAAATAATAACGGCCAATACCTTCAGACCAATATCTCCCATATATACACTTATACCGCTGATGTTTCCGATAACAATCCCGCCTATAACAGAGGCCATGGCGCCGAAACACCAGGCCAAGGCAAATACCCATCTCACGCTGATGCCCATGGAAAGGGCAGCCTGCTGGTCGTTTGCCGTTGCCCGCATGGCAATACCGGTCCTGGAAAATTTAAAGATCAAGAGAAAAATTATGGTTCCAATAATGGCAAAGACAAACCCCCACAAGAGCCCCGAGGGAACTACGGCAAAACCGAGGAGCAGGGGTTTTGGTGGAAAGATCTCTGGAAAAGTCCGGAAAGAAGGGGTCCATATCATGTACATGAGCCCTTTAAGGATCAGCCCCAGTCCGATAGTAACCATTATTACCGAAATAATTGGCTCACCAATAAGGGGTCTTAAAATAAGTCGTTCGATTACAAAACCGAGGGCACACGCCATAAGAAGGGTAAGGATGAAGGCAAGATAGAAAGGGGCTTTCAATTGCAGCAGGGCCGTCAAACAAACAAAGGCGCCAAGGGTCATAAACTCACCCATGGCCAGATTAAGGACACTGGTGGCCTTATAAATAAGCACGAAACCAAGGGCAATCAGGCCGTAAACACCACCGGTGGCTAAGCCGGTAACAATAACCTGGATCAGGATATCCATATGAGTTGGTCCCTTATCTTAGGTTTATTTCTAACAAAGCTAACATTCGTGAATGAGTTGTGTCAATAGACAAGCCATAAAATAGGTAATTGCCGGGGTTTTTTACAGCGTGCTTGCTATCACCACCTTCTGGATCTGGCTGGTCCCCTCATATATCTGGGTGATCTTGGCGTCACGCATCATCCTTTCCACGGGGTACTCCTTTACATAGCCATATCCTCCCAACAGTTGGACTGCATCTGTCGTGACCTTCATGGCTGTTTCTGCTGCTAAGAGCTTTGCCATGGCTGAATAACGGATTGTTTCCTTGGGAAGTCTGTCCAGGTTCTTGGGGAGTTCCTCAAAGAGAGAAGCTGCCTTATATGTCAATTGCCTGGCCGCTTCCACCTGGGTCGTCATGTCCGCCATCATCCATTGAAGGCCCTGAAAAGAGAAAATCGGTTTGCCAAACTGGACCCGTTCTTTTGTGTATTGAATTGCATATTCGAGGGCGCCCTGGGCGATACCCACCGCCTGCATTGCAACCGGGATCCTCGTGAGGTCTAGGGTTTTCATGATGATCGGAAAGCCGAGCCCCTCCTGGCCCAGGATGTTTGCGGCCGGGACCCTGACATCTTCGAGGATTATCTCCACAGTCGAAGAAGCCCGAATGCCGAGCTTATTTTCGTGCTTCCCTATGCTAAATCCGGGAGTTCCTTTTTCCACGATGAAAATGCCGGTGCCCTTAGTAGCGGGCACGGATGTATCTGTTCTTGCTGCAATACAGATCACCTCAGAAACATCGGCATGGGAGATGAACGTCTTGGTGCCGTTGATAACATAATCATCACCATCTTTGACGGCCTTTGTTTTAATACCGGAGACATCGGATCCCGCATTTGACTCTGTCAATCCAAAGGCCACAAGGTGTTCACCCGTTGCTAATTTTGGGAAATATTTTTCTTTTTGATCGTCGGTTCCGGCAAGCATGATCGGCATGGTTCCGAGTTCATGCACCATGAGTATCACGGAGGTGGATGCGCATACCTTGGCGATTTCCTCTATGATAAGACAGAGTGAGAAAAGGCCCATCTCAGAGCCCCCATATTTCTCCGGGAAATCAGCGCCAAACAAGGCGTTTTCCCTGAGGACCTCCACCATATCCCAGGGGAACTTTGCCTCTTCATCCCGCTTTTCAGCGCCCGGCGCAATCTGCTCTTTGGCTATGCGTGCAACAGTATCTTTGAGCATCTGTTGTTCTTCAGTAAGGTCGTATGACATTTTCAACTCCTTTCTCAAAGTTAGCAATAAGCTCCAGCGCCCATCGTCATGACCCCGTCTTCACATGGGGTAGGAATAGATTCTGAGAACTGATTCCATCAGGCTTTGTTATCTGATGTCGTCTGCGGAGCACCATAGGGGACGGAAATGATTTCGCGGTGGGCGGAGGAGACCGCAATATTAGCAATTTCCTGGACTTTTTCGTATGCCTGCTCATTCTTTCTCGACAACTCGGAGATCTGTTCCGCCTGACTCTGAGCCAGCTTTTCAAGCGACTCAATTTTACTCAACAAAACATTTTTTTCACCCTCAAAAGTCGCCTTGAGAAGTGCTTCGTTTTTGTCAAAATCCGCGGTAATGCGGAGTGTGGCATCCTTGACTGCCGCTTTCACCTCAGCATCAGACTCTGAAGGGAACTGTTCCACCCTTTTGGTCAATTCGTCAAATGCCTCTTCTTTCTGAGCCGCTTCAATCTCTTTCCGCTTCAATTCCGCGCCCCTGGAGGCTGTTTCTCGCTCAAAAGTTTCCTTCTTATCAGTTATTTCCTTTTGAAGCCCTCTCAGCTCATCCTCCAATGCGTTACGTTGTTGCTCACGTTCGCGGTTAAGATCATACTCGTAGGCCTCCTCTTCCCGGTCGCGCTCCTTTTTGCGTTGTTCATTCTTTTCCTTGAACTGTGCATCACGGGCTGCTTTTTCCGTATCCCAGGTTTCCCGTGCTTCTGTCATTTCCTGCTCAAATTCACTTTTCCAGAGGCTCATCTCCGTTTCAAACTCTTCCTTTTTCATCTGCTGGGCCTGAATCAGCGCTGCGAGGTCTGAAGCTTCTGTTTCAATATCATACATATTTTTTAGATCTTCCTGTTTCGCCTGTACTGCAGCCTGTACTTTGCGGTATGTCTCTAATTCTTCGTCAAACTTTTCGGCAAGAGCCGCTAGCTCCTTACTTACTGAAGAACGGAGGTCATGGATTCTCAGGATTGGATCCTGGGCCGCCTGTACTTCGGCTGCTGCCAGCGCAGCCTTCTTCTCAAACTGTTTCTTCGCCTTTTCGACGCTGACAAGTTCTCTTTCTCTCGCCTCTAAGAGTTTCTTCATGGCCCCATAGGCCTCAATCATCTCCTTTTTCGTGTTTGACATGGCAATCTGTGGCAGACCGTTTACGTTGGCAGTATCAGTCATTTCATTTCCTCCTGTTATTGATTGGCCGTGCCTGAATGCGGCTTTCGTTCAGGCACTAAATATCTGGATTGCATGCTATCTATTTTACGCAAGATATTGATAGACCTCAAGACAAATTTCCCGCCACAGCCGCAGGAAACCGGAGCATCTCATCGTTCATAAACCCGTAATCAAGGCCGTATTGCCTGATAAAGCCCTCTCTTTTCCCCCATCTTCATAGCTACTGGATGACTGAATCCAACTCCTGTTTTATGCCTTCTGCCAGCCAGTGTCGGATGAGTGTTTGATAGGGAATCGACTTCTTAGTGGAGAGCTTTTTGATAGCCATGATTTGAAGGGGATCAATTTTGATCGTGACGTTTTTCAAGTTCCTTTTTCGCTTGCCCGATAAGATTTCCTGACGAAGGCCCTCGGCAAGAACAAGATCGGCGGGGTCATCAGTAACCTCATTTAAGATATCCCTTTCCTCATAATACTTGATCCAGTCCTTATCCTTCTTTCCGTTTTTCATCTCCTAACCCCTATGCTGTTTATAGTATCGGATTTCTGCCCGGTCCATATCCCAGACGATTATGGGCCTGGCAACACCTCCTGATTTGAGTTCAAAAACAATTGTCAGATATCTCCCTCCCAATGTCCTTTAAGTTCATCACCCCCAGGCGTGACATCAAGAGCAAGCTTGCCATCGATGTGGACGCCCAGGGTGCTCTTCATGTTGACGCAGGCTACCCCCCTCCCCTGCAGACAACCCAACCAAGGGATCATGAAGACCCGGTTAAAGTGACGGCAAGCACGCCGTCAGCGCGCCGGCAGCGAACCCGCGGGCACTACCCACTCCCGGGCGAACAAGTGCTTCTTAACGCTGCCAGTGGCCATTTCCCAGATCTGCCATGCTTTGTGGCGACTGGTGATATCGATGCGACTGCCCATGGTGCCCGCAGGTGCAGACGCATCCAGAGGTTGCTGAATCACCATCAAGTCATGGGGCCCGCGAATAGGTGCGTCGGGTACCTTACCCCCGGCCGGATAGCCGCGAACCACCGCTTGGGGCAGCAGGAAACGATGGGTTTCGGCCACAGAGCGAAATTTTTCCGGTGCCCACACCACGCGATCAGCGGTGGCCTTGATGACGTCGGTGTCGTAGGTTCCCAGAGGCGCGTCGAACACCGACAGAAAGCTGGACAGCACCAAGAACACCGACAGCACTGCGGTTGGGGTGCACATGGCGGTCCAGCGCGGCCGTGCGATGGCCGTCACTGCAAACCCGATGGCAGCAACCACCAGTGGGAAATGCCACCAAGAGAAGGCCTGCATACCCACGTCCCACGCCAGCAGCAACGAGATCCATCCGATGCCTCCCAGCACCGCAATGACGCCAGCCAGGCTCAATACGAAAGCGTAGCGCCCCACATGATGGCAACGCGTGGCCATGAGCACCGCCAGCGCAGGCATGCCCTCCAGCAGATAACGTCCGCTGCGCTGACTGGGAATGCAGAACACCATGAAGATGGCGAACACCCAGATCCACAGCAGTCGCTCCTCATCGAGCAGGGTGCGACGGTGCTTCCAGCATGCCACCATCAAACCGAACAACGGAAAGGCCAGCAGACCGGCGTTGAAAAACCAGCTACCGGCGAGGCTCCAGACATTGTCGCCGCCCCACAAAAACCCCGCAAACCAGGATCCGATGCTGCCCGCCATTTTGCCGACATTCTCCCCCATGACGAACTCGCGCCAAATGGCCGCGGGTTCAGGATCGAACACGAACCATAGCGAGAACATGCCCAGCGACAGCAGTCCAGTCCAGACAATGCCCGGCAGTGAGTCGCGCACGAATGAGGCCACGCGCCACCCGCGCACATGCAGGTGCCAACACGATAGCCCCACGCCAATGGGCAGCAGTTGGGCGAAACTTTTGGTCAGCAGCGCCATGCCTGCCAGCACACCCAGGATGGTCGGGAAAAGGAAGCGCGAATCGAAGGATCGCGGCTTCCACCACAGCATGGTGAAGAAGCATGCGAACACCCAGAATGTTTCAGGTGGATTGGTAAGATAGGGCCGCCCATAGCGATAGGTGCTGAAGAAGGCCAGATAGAAGAGCGCCGCCAGCGCGCCCTTGAACACGTCACGTCCGGACAACCGCCACCCGAGCAGGCCGCAGAGCAGCGCCGTACCGAAGGTCCACATCACGCAGGGCCAGCGCAACGCCGCCACCGACCAGTGATTCCCCCAATCTGTGCTCATCAGCCCCTGCCAGAACAACAGTGGGGGCTTGGTGTTTTGCATGCCCGGGATGCCCTGGAGGGGCAGCCACTGTTTGGCGATGCTGGTCACGCGCGTGATATGCGCGTACACCAATTCGTCGCCGTTTCGAAGAATGTGCAGCGAGCCAAGACCATGCAGATAGGTACACAAAGCAAGAAAGAGCCCACTGATGGTCAGCGGCATCGCCAGCCGCGCACGCTCCAGTTGCCTGGCGTCGGGTTCGATGCCCTCGGTGTGCACATGGCGGTAGGTCCACTGATCATTTAGAATGAAGTTGACCACACACCCCACACCGATGCCGAATAGATTGGCCAGCAGGTAGGGCATCCACCTTATCAGGAGATTGGTGATGGCCACCTGCGCCAGGATACCTGCCCAGTTGGCGGCGGCGTACTGCAGGTACAGATGCACAACCGGCAGTTCCCGGGCGCGCTCGCGATCCTTCCAGGTCCACCGGCGGTTCCAGTGGAAGTTGTTGGTCATGCTCAGCAGGATTCCAACCGCCAGGGAGAGGTTGAGACGAAGCGAGAGGTTCGGGACGGTCGTGAACATATGCTCCTGACACATCCAGACGGTCGCCTGATTGATGACCACACCGCTGAGTCCTACCATGCCGAACTTGAAGAAGCGGTGACGCTGGCGCCAACCCCACGAGATTATCGAAAGAATGGAATACAATGGTCTGTTCATAAGATGATAGAAGAAATAGTGTCTATTTTCAGTAACTCGCAAGCCTTTTTAAACACTTCCTCCGGGCCAATGGCTTGAAGGCAGACATTGTTCCCGTCACACGGAGAGTTTCTATGGTTATAGGCGGTAAGACACGGAGAACAGGGCAATGACACATAAAAAGTTACAGCCTTTTCATCCAGCGGGGCATACAGGGCCGGGGTCTCCGGGCCAAAGAAAATAATGGATGGAATCGGCGTCAACGACGCAAAATGCCCGGGACCCCCGTCGTTGGTGATGAGAAGGGATGCGATATGAAACAGGGTGATCAACTCCATTATGGTTCGGGTATAACCGGTGAGATCAATACAATATTGACTTTGACACCTTGACGAGATGACTTCCGCCAGGGGCGTATCTTCTTTCATTCCGATAATACCCACAACATACCCTTTTGTAATCAGGTTCATGGCAATTGTGCAATAATTGTTCAAAGGCCATGCCCGTATGGGAAGCAGGCCGCCTCCCGGATAAAGTAAGACCAGCTCTTTTCCAACGGTTTCCGGAAAATCGCTTTTCAGTCTGATCTTCAGGTCTTTTTGTTGATCCGCATTCGGATTCAGAGTTGGGATACAAAAAACGTCCTCATCCACGTTCCGTTTCACCACGGGGAAACCATTCCCATTTTCCATTGCTGTCGCCAAAGTCACAAACTGCCGGGATATGTGGCGGTAAGGGTTGTAGAGAACGGGCCGATTGATAAAATCGCCCCTGTAAAGACCCTCCTGGGTGTGAGGATGAAACCCTACGCGCACCCCGGCACCGGTTAGAAATGCGTAAATGCTGCTGATCCTTGAAAAGAGTTCACAGTCGATCACCACGTCGATTTTCTCTTTTCGCATCTTTAATATGAACCGGATGCTGTCCTTCAATAATGCCGTCAACGAATCCCCATGGACAGTCAGGATGTTTCTTTCGGGAACGAGCTTCAGGGTTTCCAGGCATTCCCTGTTCTTTTTAAATACCAGCACAAATATTTCCGCACCGGGGTGTTTTTCTTTCAAAAAAGTAAACATGGGGTGGGCCAGCACAAGGCTCCCCATTTCAGAGAGAAGTATGACCAGAATTTTTGGCGATGGCGGCGTGATCCCCGCCTTCTCCTTCTTTCCAGGAAACAGGGAAAGCAGACGGCAAAGGGCTTTGCCCACGACCCTGTCTATTTTTCGCTGAAACTCGATTTTCATTATTTTATCCGGCAATTTTACTTTCAGCCCTCCTCATTCTTAATACACCGCGAAGACGAAATGGTTATCCATATCCGTATAGATGGGAGCGGGCAACTGGTCTCTGTAGTTCTCGTAGTGATCCTGGATCAAAACCAGAATCACCGGACGTGTTCCCGCGTTTTCCCGTATCAATTCCTTTAAGGCGTCAACACTCAGAAATTTCCCCGGTTTGTTGTCGTCATGTTTCAGACCATAGGTGAGTTCGCCCGCTTTTTCCAGCACTTTCACGTCATCCCGCTTGAAAAACCAGCAGACCGCACGAACCACATTGTCATTGGAGACCAGTATGGCATCGGGAGTCACCCTGGATAAATTGCGTTCGAGAAGCCCTCCCGGCGTTCTGCGATCCATGGCGCTGTTGGGAACAGCAAAATTCACAATGAAAAAAAACGTCAGGATACCTGCACAGTAAAAAACCATTCTTTTCCGGTAGTCTTTCATCCTGGTGGACCATATCATCAGGAAAGCCCATAAAAAGGCCCCCAGAGAACCCAGCAGCCATTTGCCCCCTTCGTCCGGTTCATAAATTTTGATCGCCTCATAAGCGCCCCAGTTCATTTGCACTAGGCCGGAGAGCAGAAAAAACAGACCCCCAAGACCGATAAAGATGGCCAGCACCCAGGCGGCAACCGAAAAAGCCTTTCTTTTTCCGGCTTCAAAGTATGCAGCAAGACCCATGGCAAAAACGATGGCAAGGGGAGGAAAGCACGGCAGGATATACGGGATAAGCTTGCCGCTGCAGACGGAGAAGAAAAGAAACGGGAAAAAGAACCAGCAGATGGCAAACCGTATGAGCGGGTTTTTCATTTCAAATTTGAGAACCGTGGGAATGGCAGCCGGGCTCTGAACCACCCATGGCAGCGCACCACCCACCAGAATGGGCAGAAAATACCAGAGAGACTTCGGATGCTGTCCACGGACTGGATCCAAAAATCTTGCCACATGCTCCGTCCAGAAAAAATAGTTCCAGAAATCGCCTTCACGAAAATGAATCATCAGGGACCAGGGCAAAATTATCACAACAGCCGCAACGATGGGAATCCATGGTATCTTGAGCAGATCTTTATAACGGCCCTCCCAGAGCAGGAACGGCACCACCGCCAGCACAGGTACGGCGAAGGCCAGGAACCCCTTCGTGAGAAATGCCAGCCCACAGAAAACACCCATGAGGGCGAGGAAAAGCGCCTTCCGCCGCATATTTTGCGCCATGTGCGCAAAGAAAAAGCAGACCAGAGCCCCGGTCAGGAGCATGGAAAGCAGGCTGTCCAGAAGACTGATTTGGCCGATAACCAGCACGAGAGGACAGGTTAAAAAGATGGCCGGGGCCAGGACGGAGGCTGACCCCTCAGGTGAAAACCGTCGTACCAGCAGAAAAATCATGAGGGCGGAAATAATGACGGAAAGCGCCGATGGTATCCTCAGGGCAAAGGCATCCTCGCCTAACGTGAGAATGGAAACAGCATTCACCCAGTACCCAAAGACTGGTTTTTCAAAATATTTCAATCCGTTCAGACGGGGAACAACCCAGTCTCCCGAAGTCAGCATTTCCCTGGGTATCTCTCCGTATCGGGTTTCGTCAGGAATAGTCAGCGGTCGGAAACAAAGGGGAAGGATATAGACGAATACGAAGAGAACAAAAAGTGCAATGGAAACTCTTTTCATCAGTTGACCCTCTCAGATTTTCCTGAAAAAATGGTGCTTCCCTGGCACGCAATCCAGCCTTCCCTGCCTGGAGACGTTTTCGGGACAATCGAGGGAAAAAACAAGAATGATTTAAATCGGTTGGCCGAGGCCTCGGCGTACGCCGTACGCCTGAAAAGCTCAGAAGTATGCAAGAATCCCGAGGGTTTAAAAGGCGGTGTTTCGGGAATGTGCAAGGCCATGTATTCCGGCATAGTAGCGCATCAGATCTAGCGGTTTTTTGACCGACAGCGACTCAACTGGAAATCAGTCTGTTTAAGCATTCTTTAAATTCGTCGACCCCGGGCGTGACATCAAAAACAAGATTGCCATTGATATAATATGGACTGAACCGGCTTAGATCGGCATTTATTCCAGACGGCTTCTTCGCCGAAAAGCTCACAGGAAATTTCCAGAAATCGCTCCCTTCCCGGACTTTGCATGAAATCGATTCTTTGATAATCGATATATCCATTGTATTCGGGCAGTATTTCGCGGACCGTTTCATCCATATAGGGGCAAGGCAGGCAATAGTCCGCCTTGTAAACAACCGCTATGGTAATTTTTCCGGATTCGGCAAGCGGCACCTCCATCAAAATATGAAATAGTTTTTTTCTGACGCCTCTTTTCCCAAAAAATATCAGATTTGACGGGCCAAAGCAATGATTTTATGGGCCGATGCCAGGGGTTCGACATCCTGTCTAATCAGGATTGGTTTCCACAGCCTTCAAAAACTCGTGCGACACTGATTTTTCAAAATCAGGCAGGGCAGGCAATTTGTTATGGTTCACCAGAAATCGAGCCGTCGGTTGCAGGCTGGTATGACGTCAAAAAAAAGGCCCGGTCAATCAACACACCAACGGGCATAGTCTGCAATGTCGATATTTGGGTCGCTCCAAAAAAAATCGGCCCTAACCGTTGGACCTTTGATAAACTCAGCGGCATTCAAAACACATCTGGCCCCGTCCGCACAACCGGTTAACACCTGGTAAAGATCCGTGTCTCTTACATCTCCGGCTGCAAACATGCCGGGAATGGAAGTCATCAGCTTTTTGTCGGTCTTGAGGTATCCTCCGTCACTGGTTTCAACCGACGACTTGATCATCTCTGGCGAGGCACTTGAACCAGGCTTGAAGGATCCCGTTGGCTTCCACTACTGCTGGAGGTTGTTTAGGGATTAAGATTATGTGTACAACAGATGAAAATAACAGGTGGGTTACAAATCTTCTACCTTTGTGCAAAACGATATAGAAGGGAACCTCGCAGGATCACAGCATCATCCGCACACATCTCGTGACAGCAGTAGCAGCGAATGCATTTCTCGTCGTCTATTTGGGCATAGGTTTTTTTTCGGCCTTTTACCATGGAAATGGCCTTCACAGGACAGGCCTCATGGCATGCGCCGCATGCAATGCACTTTTCCTTTGATATCCGGGGTTTCAGGGTCAGGCTGTCTTTGAAGAGCGGCTGCAGGGGCCTCTGCCACCAGGTCAAATGATCAGCCTGACCAGTACCCTGACAAATGGTGCGGGGAAGTTTGAAATCAGGGCTTCGAAGCCCTGAGATGTCTGCTCCGATGAGCTCCACCTGGTCCATGTGGTTGGGTTTCATGCCACGATTTTCCGCTTCTAACAGGATCGGATTGCTTTCCCGAGGCAGGCCGATGATCTCACCGGCAACCACGTCTAAGGCAAGCGGGTTGGTGCCTCCGAGAAGCACCCCGACTTGTTTAGGATCGCCCCCACTCGGGCCGTCACCCTCCATGGCTATTACTGCATCCATGATAGAAATCCGGGATGAAACGATATTCATGAGATCAAGGAGCATATTTGCAAATCGGCCTGTATCCATAAGCTTGACATGATAGCCCGGTTTGGCGCGTCCCGGTATGACCCCGAAGTGGTTTTTAACCGCACCGGTCATGGCGGCGAAGGTGTGGGATTTGAGCTTACAGAGATTCAGTATCCCGTCTGCCCTCAGAATCGGTGTGATGATCTCAAAGCGCTTGATCAATTCCCCGTCAGGAAAAGAAACAATCTCAAATGTGGTGTCAAAATTGAGTTTTGCACCGGATTCATCTGCTGCCCTCGCCATGCCGTTGGTATGATAAATCTTGGTCAGGACCTTTTTGGTAAATCGAAATCCAGCCCCCGGACTATCTACAATGACCGGTTCAGCGCCCGACTTCTTTACCATTCGGGCCACTGCCGATACTACAGCCGGATGCGTTGACACGGCCTCATCAGGTGTGCCGGCACGCAACAGATTCACTTTAAGGGCGATTGTCTCCCCCTTGTTTACAAATGAGTTCATGCCCCCCATTAGATCTACAAGTTGCACAAGCCGTTCTTCAGCCTGACCGTAGTCCGGGCACTGAATCACATAAACCCTGTTATCCATCAATCTGCCTCATCATTCCATTTCTCAATATATGCTGGTGGCGAAAACTCAGGAAAAGCCCAAAAAACATCCATACTTTAAACAAAACCGATCATAGTTTCAAGCACAGAAAGGGGTCAAACCTTGATTAGTGATTATGCTTGACACCTGGTATTCATTCTGGTAAGTCCCTATCATGGCACGACCTTGGCGAATCGAATATGAAGGCGCCCTGTATCACGTCTTTTCCCGGGGG
>Ga0222695_1000632_pt1 | contig 17698 bp, 15 predicted proteins | sample AntAcemetage1398_FD_179834 | JGI IMG/M metagenome (GOLD analysis project Ga0222695, IMG submission 179834) | Saline water microbial communities from Ace Lake, Antarctica - #1398 | ecosystem: Environmental > Aquatic > Non-marine Saline and Alkaline > Saline | place: Antarctica: Ace Lake...
AAGACCGTGACAAACTGTTAAATTTTTACAGTTATCCGGCAGAGCATTGGAAACATATCCGAACTTCCAATCCGATTGAGTCTACTTTTGCAACGGTTCGCTTGCGGACAAAAAAAGTAAGGGGCTGTTTTTCAAGTCAGACGGTTGTTACGATGGCATTTCAGTTATGTCGCTGTGCTGAGAAACGATGGCAGAAAATAAATGCGGTTAAAAAATTAGCAAAGGTTATTGAAGGAGTGCAGTTTGTGGATGGAGTTGAAAGGATCGCCGCCTAAACCTCTAAACACAACATTTGACAATAACTCTCCGGTACAATATCAAACCCGACAACTGAAATTTTCTTTCCAAACTCAACAGCAAGTGGCAGTCCTACATAACCCAGGCCAATTACAGCAAGTCTCATATCATCAATTTTTAACATTCAGCATTCTCCAGTTTATTGATTTTTAATAGTTTTTATAATACGTTCCGAGGCATTTCCATCCCAGAATTTTGGTCGCTGCCCTGTTTTCAAGTCATTGTTCATTATCCTTTTAAATGACTCAAGGATCTTTTCTTTTGATGTTCCCATGAGTTCATTTGTGCCTTGTGTAACAGTAATCGGGTGTTCTGTATTATTTCTGATAGTAAGTCACGGGATAGCCAGAGCGGTTGTTTCTTCCTGGAGACCACCGGAATCTGTTAAAGCGACTCTTGCATCTTTCCAGAGGTTTAAAAACTCCATGTAAGAAAGGGGTTCTGTAAGTTTAATATTGGCTCCCGGCTTTATGCCAAAGGCTTCCATGTTTTTTCTGGTTCTGGGATGAATTGGAAAAATAAAGGTAATGTTTCAGAAATAATGTTCAAAGTTTCAAAAAAGTTTCAAGGCTTTCTTTGTCATCAACATTTGAAGGCCGATGAAGTGTAACCATACCGTATTGTGTGTGTGATTGTTTAGATAAGGGGTCAGTGAAGTTTGACTTTTGTTTGGTGAAGAGATAAATAGTAATTTTGTCCAGACCCTTAAGAATAGAATACCCAAATGCCTGGTATCATGTCATGAGCCGAGGCAAACGCTCAGAAATGATCTTTTCTGATAAAGAGGATTATACAGGTTTTTTAGAACTGATGCAGGAAGCCTGCAGTATGTTTAATCTTCGAGTTTCAGCCTACTGTCTAATGTCAAACCACTACCATATTCTTTTGCAAACACCCGAGGTAAATCTTTCACGTTGTATGCATCACATTAATGGTATTTAAACCCAGCGCTATAATCGCCGTTATCATACAGATGGCCAATTGTTCAGGGGACGATTCAAAGCAATTCTTGTAGAAAAGCTGGGGTCAGACCCGGCTATATTATTATAGATGTTTTAATGGATGGAAACCTTTATATGATTATCACGGCTACACTCTTGACATTTAACTAAAACTATCTGTCAACTGTGTAGCCCTGACCCTATGTTTCTTTTCAAATCCGTGTTTAATCCGCGTAAATCCGCGGCAAAAAAAACCTAATAATCACAATAAGAAAAGCTTGACCCCGGAATTAATAAGGAAAGCCTGACCCCCACACCAGAAAGCTTAAACACCACTTTTTGACCCTAAAAAGTGCACTCTAAGACCTTTTTAGACCCCTATTTCAGGCAATATTCTTTGCAAAAACAGCTACTTGCTGGGGTCAAACCCCGGTATCTCGGTCTTTTTAACCAGCCTTTCTCCGTGTGATCTGCCTGTCTTGCCGTAGCTTTAGCAAAGGCAGGCGAACTCAGTGGTGAATACGTTTTTGACTTTGCATTACCTCGCCATGCCTTCAGGGTTGCTCTTTTTAACCCTCTGTACAGCGCTTTTCTCACAGCAATTAACTTTAACCTTAATTGCTAACTTTGGAATGAAACCATAATCTTTGGATTATGAGGAAGAAAGTTAAATCTCCTCCTCGTTTCTGGATCCCAGTATTTCATCTACTATTTATTCTGAGAATCTATTATCTTTTTTTTTGGGGTGTTCAAATATAGCATATTGTTAATGAATGTGAAACCCTATTGCATGAAGGGTGGGCCGGTTACTTTTTGAGCACAAAGCACATGCCGGGCCTTAAGCTTTTTGGGAGCATTGAATAGAAAAGATTAACCATGCGATAGCTGCTCTTTTTAGTTAACTGACCATCGGCATGTTCGATATATCTATAATCAAAATAGTTTTCAAAGGTCATATCTACAATTTCAAGACCTGCTTTACGGCAGTAGTCGGAAATTTCTGCGGCAGTGTACTCCCTGAAATGTCCCGGTTCTGCAGTATCTTCAGAAATTAAGCCGTAGGGATTTTTGCCGGCCAGAATCTGAAGTTTTCTATGCAATGCAACGGCATTGGGAGTCTGGAGAATTATGATACCCTTTTCATTTAAAAGTGTTTTTAGAAATTTAAGCACCAGAAGAGGGGAGGTATGGAGATGTTCAATAACTTCTGCAAAGAGGATGATATCGTATTTCGGGAGATCTTTTCGCCATTTTTCAGGATCCTGTGCATCGTTAAGGTCAAAATTATAGTTGAATCCTGTAAGCGTTTTTTTATCTTCCCCAAATCCAAGACCGTCAATCTTCACGCCAAAAAAATTATAAGCCATTTTAGCAAAGCGGGAGCGTCCTATCTCCAGGATCTTTGAGCTTTCGGCGTGGTATTCGTGAATTTTTTTCATTAACACGTCATATCTCGGTGCATGATAAAGAAAATAACCGCTTTGTTTCAGATCATCCAGATCAAGATCAAAAAAAAGTTCCCGGTGATTATTCATCCACTTTGCTGGGGTTTTGCAGAATTCCTCATACGCGGTCAAAACCTTATCCGGGTCTCCCTGCATGACGATTCTTCCCTTTTCAAGCCACAGGACCTTATGACACAGTTCTTTTAACTGGGCAGGACTGTGTGAAACAATAATTGCGCACTTTGCCATGGAATGAAGGTTTTTCATCCTTTCCATGGCCTTGGCCCTGAAGGAATTATCTCCGGTGGCCATGACTTCGTCAAGGATCAGTATGTCAGGTTTTATAGTGGTGGCAATGGCAAAGCCCAGGCGGCTGCGCATACCGCTTGAATAAGTGCGCACCGGTTCATTAAAGAAATTGCCGATATCAGCAAAATCTTCAATTTCATCCATTCGTTCTGTGATTTCTGATGTTTTAAGGCCTAAAAGACTTCCGCAGATATAAACATTTTCTTTGCCGGTCATCAGCTTCTGAAATCCTACACCCAGGGCCAGAAGCTGTACCTTGCCCTTAATTTCGACCTTTCCCCTGTCCGGCTGGTAAACTTTTGTGCAGACAAGAGAAAGGGTGCTTTTGCCTGATCCGTTTCTGCCAACGATGCCCAGAGAGTCTCCCTCATTTATTGAGAAGGAAACCTCTTTTAAGGCCCAGAAGTCCTGATCCCTGTCCTTTTTAAAAAAAAGCTCAAAAAGGTTAGCATGTTTTCTAAAACGAAGACTTACCTTGTCAAAGGAGACCATGGGTGTTTCTTTTAACTGGTTTGATTCAGCTATCGGTGGAGGAGTATTTTTAGCGGGTAGTTCGCTCATGGGTCATAATCTATATAGATTTCATTATTTTTTATAGTTCATGCATAGCGCATGGAGCTTAAACCTTAAGTGCTTTTTGAAAGTTAGTTATCTTTCTGCCTAAATGATCAATGTCTTCAAGAAGAGAATCAAGTAGTTGTTCTGTAATCAGTCCGCGTTTTGATATTAAAATGAGAATATTGGCATTTTCAAAGCTAGACCTTTTAGCGATATTCAAAAACTGAATAAATTCTTTTTTTGAAGAGGATCCGGATCCTTCTGCAATATTATTTGATATGCAGCATACCTGCACCGCGCAGTTGTTCCGCAAATCTATACAAGTGTTTATCTTCAAGGCTGTCTGAAATATCAAAGAGCTTGTCAGCAATATTAATTGACATCTTCCATATCTCTAAATCCTGAAATCTGAATTTCACCATATTATTTCAGCCTCTGACTTTTGCTTGCCCTCTGTCCATTGCTTCTTGCTCTGCACCATGCTTTCTGCTTTCTGCACCATGCTCTCTGCGCTTTGCTATTTGTTTAAAGCAATTTGGGCACATACGGTGATGCTTTACGGAAAAAAACCAGGCCCAGCTGCATGACAACAAGCACAACCATAAAAATAATCAACAAAGGAACAGGATCAAACATTCTTCCATAAAAAAGAATGTCTTTAACAGCGGTAAGGATATGTACCATAGGGTTCAAGGAGTAGAGTATTTTTGCGTATTGGGGAATAACGGGATTCTCATAAATTCTGTCAGCAGAGTATAATACCGGACTCATGTACATACCAAAACGCAGCAAATAGGCGATCATTTTTCCGGTGTCCTTGATATATACCTCAAATATGGATAGAAACAGTCCAGCTGTAAAGGTAATTAAAATAGTCAGGATTAAAGGAAAGACTATGGCAAAAGTATGGAGTCCAAGAGCAGGGTAGTTCCATATCATGATTACCGCAAAACCGATCATGCAGAAAAAAGCCTGAACTAATGGTGAAATCACCAGGTAAAGTACCATGGGTAGTGAGGCCTGTTTTATGAGACCTTCACTGAGGATCAGGGCACTGGTGCACAGGGATACGGAACGGGAGAAAAACTGATAGGTTACAAGTCCGCAGAGTATAAAGAGATGAAAATCAGGTCCGCCTCTGTCAAAAACTACTTTGAAAACAAAATAATAGATCATCATAAGAAAGATAGGGTCCAGAATCCACCAGAGCATTCCCAGTTTTGTTGATGCTACTGTGGTACGGGTGTTTACATAAAACTGGCTGCGAAGGACATGCCGGTTTCCCCAAAGGTCTTTAGCGAGTGTTTTCATTTGGTGTTCGTAAATTTATAAATGAGTTGTTTTTGTAAATAGTTTTTATTAAATTAATTGTGAGATCTCTGGAAAAAGGTTATTAGGAATTAAGGGTTCCATGGTTTAAGTGAAACCTTTGAAACTACTGTATATGCGAAATAAAGTTTTACAGATACAATCTATATGGTATTTTGGTTTTACCCTTTATGTCTTTATGAAAACTTAGGCAGTCGGAAAATATGCTTAGCCGAAAATGTTTTTCAATTCAATTGTCTGTCTATGCCGTCGATCATAGTTTTTACAGCTTTTATCCTGGCTGATGAGCGTTTCACTTTGTCTTTTTCAAGGCAGTTTTCTCCTGAAGTTAATCTTGCGACCCATCCGGCATACTTAAAAGAACCGGCCTCTTCTGTATATCCGGGAATGGGAAGGTCCCAGGGTTCCTGTTCCCAGCTGTCCCATGAACCGGGTACGCCCAGTTTCCATAATAATTCAACTTTAGGCCTGCGTCCATAAAAATATGATTCATTAAAGGAAAGCGTGCTGTCTTTCCGGAAAATAATCTGGGGTTCCTCTATGGCTTCGGGCTCATAATCCGGTCTTAACAGAAGCTTATTTTCTGTCACACGGGCCATGGGTACTATAAAATAAGGCGATTCGGGAGATGTCTTTATAGATGAAAGAAGTTTATCCCAACCTCCGTCTGTCATAAAACAGTTGCCATCCCAGGGCAGTACCCATTTGGCAAGCTGTCTGCCCTGTGCCAGAGCAGCGTTCCGGGCGCCGTTGTTGTTCATTACATAATTGTTTTTATGCTGGTAAATTTGCATGTGTATTCGGCCCTGTTCGTCAGGGCGAAGTTTTTTGAACCGGGGGGTGCCCGGGGCGAATTCCTCAGGGATCCCTTTTGTATCCCAATCCAGCTTTAAATACTCTTTCTGTTTAAAAGGGATGTGAATGTAAGGATATCTTGCTTTTTTAAGAATCTCAATTATTCTTTTTTCTTCTTCAGGATCAATGATCCGGTTTATAACAAATCTTTTTTCACATCCTTTAAATTCCGGTTCATTGTCAATGATGAACTGAATGTTATTCCTGCTTTGACCGTTAAGGTGACGGGGCGGCAGATCATTACCAATGATACGGTACAAAACAAAAGTGTCCGGTTCAGCTGATATCGGGCTTCTAAGATAATCCGTTTTTAATCTGCTAAAATCGCATGGCGGGCATTTCCCCCGGTTTAACGGGCGGCCCAGTACTTTATCCGGAGATATGATTCTCATTATAAAGCGGTATAGCTTGGCTGAACCGGGGATCAGGTTTATAAGTTTTTTTGTCTTGTCCCAGAAGATCATGAAAAGGTTATTCCTTTAACAGTAATGAATGTATAGAGCATGGAGCGTGGAGCATGGAGCATAGAACATAGAGGTTATATTATATTTTTTTTAGTGATTTTTGAAAGTTAGTTATCTTTCTGCTTAAATGATCAATGTCTTGAAGAAGAGAATCAAGTAGTTGTTCTGTAATCAGTCCGCGTTTTGATATTAAAATAAGAATATTGGCATTTTCAAAAGCCGACCTTTTAGCTATATTCAAAAACTGAATAAATTCCTTTTTTGATGAAGACCCGGAACCTTCTGCGATATTATTTGACATGCTCATTCCTGAGCCGCGTAGTTGCTCTGCGAATCTATACAAGTGTTTCAAGGCTGTCGGAAATATCAAATAACTTATCAGCAATATGAATCTCCTTACACACCGTAAGTAACTTCCCGGTAGTTAAATTTAATATCAGAGTTTGTATTGCTCGGCATTGCCCACAGGGCTGGCCATCCGCAAAACTCTCCTGCCAATTGACATCTTCCATATTTCAAGATCCTGAAATCTAAATTTAACCATTTATTTATGTTTTATGAATTTAGTTCTATTTTTATGTTCTTGGCTTTCTGCACTTTGCTCTCTGCCTTATGCTATTAGCGCCATGCCCTATGCGCCATGCTCCTTGCTAAAATATGCATCTATGGATGAGTTTTAAACCATTAGTATAGAGACGCCAAAAAAAAGTTTAAACAAAGAAAAAAAGTCAATTGCTATTTTAAAAGTAATTTTCTTTGTTGAGATTCAAGACCTAGCTATGATGACAGCTTTTCCAATAATATATTTTCTTATTTTCTTCATTAATTCTGATTGTGAAAGCCCTTTTTTAAGTTTTAAATTTCTTTTTAATGCATATAATCTAAAATAATATTTTGTTTTACCCTCTCCTGGGAATGTACCAATATAACCTGTAATTGCGACTTTTGTTTTTATTTTGGGCAGGTTGCATCCTTGAGTGATTCCGTTTTTAAATTGTTCATCCTTTGTGATGCCTTCATTTAAGCATGTTATATAAGCGGGGATATTATATATCACCCAACAAGCCCACGGTTTATTTGGAACGTTGCAGATTAAAGCAAAGCTTTTAGTTTTTTCGGAAGCATTTTCCCAGATTAACATTGGTGACAAGCCCTCTCCACCAATTGTTGATAAACCATCTCTACCAGGCCAAATCATTACGTGCCTTTTAGGTATTCTTTGATTATTTTTAAAAGCATTAGACTTTATTACAAATTTATCACTTTTAGTGAAAGTATATAAGTTTGCTATTATGATTATGCAGACTGTCAATACAATAGAGATTGGAAGTAAAATATTAGTTTTTTTCATGTTGAATTATTCACTTTGTGTTTTGCTAAAAGAACCTGTATTAAGAGAGAAAAACTTGTGTTGTGACTTCGTAAAATGATAAAGTTTATAACTAAAAAAGGACTGAAACAATTCAGATGAGGCCCCTTGGTGAGATATCTTTTTAATATCGTACTTTTTTTATGGGTTATATCCATACCTTTTATGAGCCCGCATTATAACAGCTACACTGAGTTACTTATCGTGGCTGGTTTAATTTTTGCAATAATTAAAAAGCAGGATTACAGCACACTAAAAGATTTGATTAAAACATACAAAGGTATTTTTTTTGTTTTTTTATCGATTATTTTAACAATGTTTGCATCAAATTTTTTTGGTGTAGACACATCAGAAGGCTACAAAATAACTATAAAATTACTATTCAGATATGGTCTGGTTTTCTTAGCGCTTTTGTATTTTTATAAAACAAATAAATTTTCAAAGCAAACACTTGTGAAATTTATCCTATTCTCACTTTTTATTCAAGCTGTTGATGGTGTTTATCAATATATATATGGGGTTGATTTTATTAATCACAGAGAAATACTTGGATATAGATTGTCAGGCGGAGTTTATCATGTGAATCCATTTGGATTTATAATGGCTATTGGTGCTTCGATGATGACTTTTATTATTATCAATAAAAAATATTTCAAAAAAAGAAGTCACTTTTTTTTATTAGTTCCATTATTAATGTTGTTTTTGTTTAATATGTTTTATTCAGGTTCAAGATCTTCATGGATGTTTTATGCTGTATTTATCTTGACACAACTTATATTTATAAATCATAAAAATAAAAAATACTTTTTCGGCTTTTTAGGTGCTTTATTTGTGTTTACTTTTAGTTATATTTTATTTGATGATGATTTAAATAACCAATTCCTGAGGCTGATATCCTTTGATAGTTCTGGTCGATATAGGTTATGGAAAGAGGTCTTAAATGTTATTGCGCAAAAGCCAATGCTTGGCTATGGCCCAGAAAGTTTTAAGTTGGTTGTTGATGTTAATGTTGCTTTTGTACATAATAGTTTTTTAGAGGTACTTTTATATACAGGTACCGTTGGTCTGATTTTGTTCATATGGTTACTATATAAAGTCTATATGGAGATTATTATCGAAAAAAAGTTCATATATTTGTCTTTTTATTTCTCTCTCCTGGCTATCTCGCTTTTTGATTACAGCATCTTCGCAACAGAAATATTGTTATCAATATTAACAATTTTTGCCTTTTTTGTTTTTTCACAAAGAAACATTACTCGTAAGGTTGACTGTGTTTCATTAGGGGGAGATGTTGCATGATCCGGTGTGAAAGATGTCTAGCTGAAAAAGCAGTCGTTTGATCCACGCGTGAAAGCCTAAAGGATAAAAAAATCAGGAGACTGGTAACTTTCTTAAAATTAAACCTGGCAGGTTTAGTTCACTTCCTCAATAAACATTCTAAAAACCCGTTTTGGATGTTTTAAGCCGTTTTTCTTTTTTACAGCCCAGTACTTTATGTCATAATAATTTAACTTTGTTCTGTTAGAAGGAAAATCATCAAAATATACCTTTATGAATTTATTCCTTTTGGCAAGTTCTGACATGTAGTTATGTCCTTTAATGCTTCCCCTTAAATTAGTTGATAGAGTTGTCCAGGAGGATAAGACCAAAGGTGCAAGTGAAAAGAATATGCATACTATTAATGCTGTATTAACATATGGTTTTTCTTTTTTTGTAAATAATTTATCATGATAAATAAATGAAAAAAGTATTATTGCGATAGGTATAAACCAAACTTGAGGTGCAAATCTTGCCCACCAGCTTTCAGGATTTATGAGTATGGAGGCAATAATAGTTCCCAGGATGAAAGTGTAAGAATAGAATGCTTTTCTTTGATTCTTATGTAACCGGATACCTGTAATGATACCCAGTAGTATGGTAAGACTTAAAACGCCGCTAAAAAATATTCCAAAGCCGCTCGTCGTGTTATCCAGGCTTGCATAGCTTTTAAAATCTTCATTAATGATTGTGAATGGTATTTTAAGATTTGCATAAGTTTTCTTGTAAAATGTGGGTCTTGAGGTCGTAGCATACAGGGAGTAAAAAAGTTTATATACCCTGTTTTTTCCTACAAAATTAGTTGGGGTATGATTCTTTATGATACGTGGTATTTTGTCCTTACCGGCTACCGGATAAAAAGGGTGTCCGTGATCTCTTATATTTGTATAGTAAGGATTGAACCCTAAAAAAAAAGTTCCTATAAGCCCGGTAATGCTGCATATCAGGATATATTTCTTAAGAAGTTTGTAGTCCTTTTTTATTAAGAGGATATATGAAAACCCAAAAAACAATATTACGACTGTATATACAAGTCCTGTGAATTTTATATTAATACCGGATAATATTGCAGCAATTAGAGTGTACCATAAATATTTATTTTGCCTGGAAATTAGAAGAGAAGTTAAGGTCAGGATAACTAAATATGATGTACCAATAAAACCATCTACATAAAATGTAAGGCTTTGGGTTATTACGGGAATACTGAAAACAGTTATTATTGATAGAATGCGGGCTCTATTAACAGTTAAGGTTTGAACTTTCAGCAAAGATGAGTATAAAAGCATGAATGCAGCGACTAAATATAAAATATGATAGCTTTTTCCAAACTCAATATTTCCAAAAGTATTATATAAGACTGCGCTATATAACCATGGACCTTTAGAGTAATGATCCAGCAATAAGTGGTTTGTATCTCCATAAAAGGGGTTCCATCCCTCTTTTGCCAGTCTGACAATCGCTTCCTGGTGATAACACATACCATCATATGATAAATCAAAAATATAGCCTGCAAAAGCATAAATTACTGTGTAAATAAAGGTAAGAATCAGGAAAGATTTTAAGAAACTTGTTTTATAATTTTTATTTATTATGAATAAATAAAATATCGAAATTGTATGTGAAAGTGCCAGTATTGGCCAATCAAGTTTTAGTTTTAAAAACAGTGCTGCTGCTGAGATCAGCATAACAGCGGATATCTGTATGATTATATAAGAACTTAGAATGAAGTTTTGATTGTATTGATTTTCTTTATAAGTCATCAAGATTATTTTTAAGAAATATTTTAATATGTTATAAAAACTTGTTTTTCTGGATCATTCTAAAGTCCGGTCATTTAAAAAACACATCTGTTAATGATTTTTATCCCGTTTGTATACAGACGTAAAATATAAAAAAGAGCAAATAAAGTAAAAAAATCAGCTTTTGGTCTGGACAGTTTTAAAAGTACATTGGGACTGGCAATAGGTAAGCACTGTATTAAGCTTATAAAAATATCTTTTGGAATGTTTTTTTTAAATCTTTCAGGGAAAAGTCTTCTTAGTTCTATCTGTCCCAGAGTCACCCGTTTTTGTTTATTCAGTAATGATGTAAAAGATGATCGTGCCGGATGATACATAATGTTGTCCGGATCATAAAATATTTTAAAGTTATGATTTCTGACCCGGTTGCCAAATTCAACATCACCGCCGGATAACAGCCTGTCTTCGAATTTTCCAACAGTATCAATTACCGTTCTTCTGACAAACAGGCCTGCGGTGGGGGCATAGCCGTCGATCTTTATGTAATCTTTTACCGGAAATCCCAGAGCAATGTTATACCTTTCGCATAAAGACGGTTTCATCCGGCTCGGTCTGATCTGAATGCGGCAGCCGAGATAATCTGCTTTTTCCATGAGCATACGGTCAACTCCTTTTTGAAGCCAGTCGGGTTTAACCGTCATATCTGAATCAATGAAAGCAATGATCTCACCTTTTGAAATCCGAAGTCCTTTGTTCCGGGCGGCATATGATCCGGTTTTTTTCTCATTTTTAATTACAATATTTCCGTCAAATCCCAGAACCGTTTTTAAAATAATTTTATGTGTATTATCTGTTGAGTTGTTGTCAACAACGATTATCTCAAATTTATCTTCGGGATAATTTTGATTAAAAAGGGATAAGAGGGTATCCTGGATTCCATTTTCATCATTATATACGGGAATAATAATGGAAACATATGGGTGGTGAGTCGTCTTTTCCTTTAATTCAGGGCTTATATTGTTCCCCATTCTATTTTCAGGATTCATTCGTCTTAGCCTTTACTCTCATGACTTATTTTTTTTTCGTACAAAAACAACTTTATCCCGATAAAATCTTCTTTTCTTTTTATTAGAAATTCTTTTTTCATTTCTTCGTTGATTAAATAAGATTGTTTCCCGCTGTGGGATAAAATAAGCCAGACCCGTTTTCTATCTGTTGTTATATTTTTTAGCTTTTTAATATTATTCATATTGATGTCTCGGGTATTTACCGGGAAAGATTTTTTCACAAATTTTTGTCCTTTTGAATAGTAATTAAAGACCCGGTTAATACATCTGCCTGAATTAAAAAGAACGAGATCATTTGGCTTGGCCTCGTTGTCAATTAATGCGGCGATATCTCTCCACTGTTCTTTTTGAGGATTTGAATAGTAGTTTAATAATACCCCTACGCTAATTAATATAATTAAGGCAGTAATTATTCGGTATGAGTACTGATATTTATAATATACTATGATTCCTCCCAGCAAAAGATAGAGAGCCGGAGAAGAAACAATAAGGTATCTTAAGTGAAATATGGGTGTTGAAACATTTGAAATAGCAAAGGGCAGGACAATGGGAATGAATAACCACAAAAATAGCAGATAAAGACTACTTGATCTGTTTATATCAATCTTATTTTGGCCCTGCTTGAACAACATGAAAAAATTTGACAGGCTAAATGATGCTCTGTTTTGCCACAGAGTGAAAATAAATGTTAATAATATGATCAGGTATAAAAGAAACAGATACTTTGAACCGGTTAGTGCTGAAAAAGAATTAATTAATGTAACTAAACCCGGTTTAGAAATCCAGAACCCTTTATTTACCACACTGTTGGCCTGGGATAAAAAAACATTTAGCCAGGGGAGAAAGAGAATAAGCAGACAGAACTGAAGCATTCCCCATCCAAAAAGCTCTTTTGTTCTGTTTTGGTATTTATATGTTGTTAGTATGTAAATGTTTTGTGCAAAAATAATAAAAAGTCCATAAATATGCGAATACATTAAAAGTGAACTGAAAAAAAGATAACCAAGGGCGCCCCAGTTTTTCTTTAGCAGGTTTAGCCTGATAAAAAAATGGATGGATAAAAGTGTCAACAGTGCGGTTAGTTCATAAACTCTTGCTTCCTGGGAATAAAAAATGTGGTATTTGTTTAGTGACAGGATGAGTGCTCCTGTCAGTGCCGCTTTTCTATTTATGAGAATTTTGCCGTTTAAGTAAATAAACCAGATCGATGCAGTGCCAAATAGTGCAGAGGGTAATCGAATTGAAAATTCAGAAGAACCAAAGAGTTTAATCCAAAAGTGTAAAAACAAATAGTAAAGGGGAGGACTTTTGTCTTTTTGAAAGAAAATATTATTTATTTTTTGAACCGCAACGTTGAGAGAAGCTCCCTCATCATACCAGATACTTTCACTCCCCAGATCATAAACTCTTAATATAAAGCCGGCAAGCAGTATGCTCAGTATTAAGAACTGATTAAAAGAGTTTGAAGTTTTTGGTGTATCATTAATTAGAATTTTCATTTAAGATCCGGGCGTATTTAAAGATAGAAATAAATGGACAGCTGTATATGGCTCTTTCTAAACACAGGTGCAGTATTTACCCGCCTTTTTTATAATGTCGGCATTGTTAATGATCTTAATGCAAACAACATACATAGAGGTTATGATGAAGTTTTTTGATTGAATTTCTGGTTAACCTTGAAACGGATGGGTTTTTTCCTGCTTAGAATATTTTGGATGGCATCTGCTGCGGTTTTATGCGGTTCTTCGTCAGCTAAAATGTTAGCATGATGGTGAAGGAATGAAGTGCTTCGTTTTTTAATATCACCGCCGGATTCTATAAATTTTAATTCCTTAATAATGGCATTTTTAAGGGAAATTATGTCGTTGGAGATAGTGAAAATTCCCATTGGCTTCATGAATTCATCAATTTTATTTTGATCGGGGATGTGATTCACAACCGGTCTACCTAAGGCCAATGCCTCTAAGATGGTTGTGATAAAGCTGCTGATTATTATTGTGCCATTAGTAATAAGTGTGTTTAAGGATTCATTTGATACTATATATTTGTCTAAATTAGTCTTATCTGCCGGATGCTGCGATATAATATAATCCAATTCAAGTTCTATACATGCCTGAACAGCGCTTGAAATATATAAATTTTTATATTCCTCTAAGGGTTCATAGGGAAAATTTAAATCGATAATAACTTTTTTCGTAACTGGGGGAAAGTACTTCTCTTTGTAAAGATTTCTAACACTGGATAATCCTATAATATAGGACTCTCTGTCATCATAAATTAAAGATTGATAATAGCCGGGGACCAGCAGATAGTGGGTGCTTCTGTATGGTTTGCGTAAAGGCTTGAGACCTTCATTGAAATTGTTATTTAATGCATCATAAAATCCGATCAGCGGAATTCCAAAACCGTAAAGTTCAAAAATAAAGTTTTGGGTATAGTTTAAATCATTCATGAAAATATAAGCTGCGGCGCTGGTTGCGCAGGGTTGAGATTTATCCGGATCAACCTTAATGAGCTCAATATCCGCATGCTTTGCGGATTCTTCGGCCTTTAAACCTGCTGAGTCAGAAGAATCAATTATAATACAGTTAATCCCTCTTCTTTTTAACTCCCTAATGATTGGCGCGGCGTTTTGTATGTGGTGATCTGTATTACAATAAATGATAATTTTATCTCTGAAAATTTCTTCGTAATCCTTACCCCAGGGTAAATATTGAAAACTATCCTTAACTTTTTCTGAAGCGTTATCTCCTTTTTCTTTATTTAGTTTATTTTTATCAATGAATTTCCTATGCACTGATAAATTAAAATTTTCTGATCGCAGTGTTTTAAGTGTGGAAAAGGACTCTATTTGCTTCCACATTAAGTCTATCAGCTTTTCCCGATCGCTATCATTAGAGCTAAACATGATGCTGCGTCTTACCATTAAATTTAGCCATATTCTGGATCTTTCAAACCAAGCATCTAGATGAATTCCTTTTTTAGAAATTAGAAATTCAGTTACTTCATTCACAGCAATTACAGCGTCTTTAATCTTTTGTTCACTTATAGTGTTTACGGTTGAATTTCCCATCTGAATATAATAATAGAGTACCTCATTTAACACCTTGAACTTTTCTAAGCAAAAAGAGAGCCGGACAACGAAATCAATATCTTCAAACTGCACCCTTTCTCTAAAACGGATATTATTATTATCAAGTATTGATTTTTTTATGAGCAGGCCAACCGGCCACCAGCCTAAAGCGTTATTTGCTGCAGATTTGCTAATATCATTACTTGGTTTGCGGTTACTATTTCTGAACTCAAATTTTTTCCTATAACAAACAAGTTTATGCTGAAAAATAAGTATGTCTAAATCATTAGCTTGATCTAATATCAACGCAAGAGTATCAATCCTTAAAAAATCGTCCGAATCAACAAAGGTAATATATTTTCCTTGTGCTGCATCAAGGCCTTTGTTTCTGGCTGCGCCCTGTTTGAGATTTGGTTTTTGTTCTATTACCTGGAGGTTATCGTGTTTATCTGCATAATCATTTAAAAGCGTTAGCGTTTTATCGCTGGAGCAGTCGTCTATACAAATAATCTCATAAAAACGGGTCGGAAGAGTTTGATGAAATAACGATTCAAGACAAATATCAAGTGTTGCTTCACTGTTATAACAGGGAATAATTACAGAGATTAAAGGTGTGAACAGTTTCTCTTTGTTTTGGTGAAATTTATCTAAACTATCAAATGCTCTTTGCTCGGTTGGTAAAATTAATCCGTGGTTCTTATCCCAATAATTTCCTAATTTATGTGCAAGGGCCTGATTACGGGTTGCTTTCAGCCATAATATAATATCTGCAGGACAGTCAGCTAATTCTTTTATTAATGGTAAAATTATACGTGGTTCATCTCCTGTGATTAGCAGATTTAAATTATCCTGAACAGGAAGCCTAAATATAGTTCCCTGTAATAATAATTGTTTAAAGTCTCCGGTATTTTGTGCTGACCACAATACTTCTTTGGTTGATCTGTGTATCAGCTTTATAGCGGAAATAATAACAGACCCATTGGTGTTCAGCGGTTTTAAAATTATTGATTTTTCTTTTAGCAGTTTTGTTTCAGGTACGTTTAGTGATATCTTTTGCCATTCATCGTTAGTTAATGGAATGGTTTTAACCTTCTCCCCACCTTTGTGGCTTATTGGAAATAAAATCTGGGTAAAGATTGAATGATCTGTTTTATCATTAAGTCTTTCAAGTTTGGCCTGTTGGTTTAGCTCCTGCTTTTCGTATTGTCCGATTATGTCGAATAGGCTCTCTATTAGATCATGGTTTTCTTTTGTTCCGGGTTTTATTGGAATTATACTTTTGGCTTGGGTAAGTGTTGTGCCTAATTCCGGTAACGGCAGCAGCTCCCGGCTACTGCTACTCGTCATTCCGGACCATTGTCTCTGTCGGATCTGTTGATAGATCCGATCATAGGGGAGAAACTTTTGTTTGTCTTTATCGGGAAGATTTGAGGCGTTATAATGCTTAAGCCCGGGCTGGACAAAGTCAAGCAGAGAGGTGGTAGTAGAATAGGGATCAATTGGCCATGACAGGTTCAGCTCTGAGCTGACTCGTATTAGGGTAGAGACAGGGTCTGCCAAAAGCTGATCAAATGTTGTTAATACTGTGGTTTGGTCCTGTAAGGCGTTTAAAGTGTCCCGTGTATGCGACAGCCATATTAGATGGGCTTTTGCCAGGTTTATGTTTTTATTTGCTGCCAGAGAAGGTGATGTTTCCCAGGGGTGACGCAGCATGAGTAGGTAGCGGGTTGAAATTTCTGATTCTTGAAAAGCGGCAGACCAAAGAGGCATAAAACGGGAGAGTAAAGGATCTGCAATGAAAACGAAGTCAGCTTCGTTTTTATTGCATTTTAGCAGTGATTTGATGCGTAGAGTAGCTCTCTCTGCGGCCGGAGTCGAAATCCAGTCCGAAGGCAAGGGCCCAGCCATGGTTTGAGTAAGACTGAGGTCTTTTAGGAGTAAGGCGTTGATAGTGGCGCTGTTGGGTTGTGCATGGTCATCAAGGGATTCCAAACCAAGGATACGCAGACATTGGCTGAGGACGTTTATACCGCTTTTATTTGTGCCTGTAATTGCAATGATGGACTTATTCATATTTTTAATTGTAAAGAGGAGCTGATTTTTTTAAAGAGTTGTTTTGTTCTATTTTGATCCGTTGTCCAGTCCTTTTAGGGCGCGGATAGTGTCGCCTTGTTGATAAACAATATCACGCAGGAGATTGATTTCTTCTTGATATCTTTCTTCTTGTTTTCTGGACTGTTCATGTATCTCCGCGTTAAGGATGTCAAAGAGGTCGCCGGGACATTCGACAAAATTTTCATGTAGTTCAAAAGATTCTGCAGCACCGGTTCTGTCGTGTTTTAGGAAGTAATCATAGGCTGAGGAGTAAGAACCATTTACTACTGCTTCATTTACTCCTTTGTTATGGAGGATATAGTTTAAACCATCAAATGGTACAGGATCATTATATTTCAGTGCAATGAACAGTGGTCGGAAAAGAGGAGTAATCCTGATATTGCGAAGGGCGATGCCTTTTGGCCGATTGTTAATGTTTTTTTGACCGGGCAGTATGCCAGTCAATTTGTTTGGAAGGTGAAAAGTTAATATGGTCATTTCATTTTTGATTTTAGAGTGATCTGCAGGAAGTACCGTTGTTACAAAGGCTGGATTCCTTTTTGTGCTAAGTGTTGTGTGTAATTGAGTGCCATCAGCCTCAATTTTTAATCCAGTCAGGATATCTTCGCTAACAGTAGAATGAATGGTTAGGTTAAGTCTGTTGGCTATGTCTCTTCGGGGAGATAGATGGATGGTGCTAACAATGTCCGGACCGGTCCAGCGAAAATAGATTTTTCCCTGTTTCTCGACTTCGTACCATCCTGTTCCGATCAGAAGATTATCCATGGTAAAGTTTATGGTGTCCTGCCAGGTATCGTTTAGTTTCATGATTTAGCCTGTT
>Ga0222695_1000636_pt1 | contig 17561 bp, 15 predicted proteins | sample AntAcemetage1398_FD_179834 | JGI IMG/M metagenome (GOLD analysis project Ga0222695, IMG submission 179834) | Saline water microbial communities from Ace Lake, Antarctica - #1398 | ecosystem: Environmental > Aquatic > Non-marine Saline and Alkaline > Saline | place: Antarctica: Ace Lake...
AGTCGTTTACCGCTAAAAGTTCAAAGAGGGCGATCCTCCCTTTATATCCGGTCTGCCAACAATTTTTACAACCTTTACCTCGATAGAAAACAAGGTCTTTTGTCCTTGTTATGGCCAGATCCTTAATTGGATGGGTCCTAAATTTGTTGACACCTTGAATAACTAATTTAATTTATAGTATCAGGATGTGTCAATCAATGAAAAAAAGAAAAACCTATTCAAAAGAATTCAAAGAGGAAGCCATTCGCCTTGTAAAAGAAGATGGCCTTACCTGCGTCAAGGTAGAACAAGATCTTGGAATCGGCCATGGAACCGTATCAAAATGGATAAGAGATAAAAAGAAATTTCAACATGATGCATTTTGCGGAAGCGGTAATGTCCGCCCATCTGAACGTGAATTTAAATCCCTGCAAAAAGAACTGGCACGTACCAAACGGGAGCTTGAAATCTTAAAAAAAGCCGTGGCCATTTTCTCGAAGGATCCGAATCCATATTCAGATTCATAGACAAACACCGCTCTTTTTATAGAGTTGAGGAAATATGCCGCGTATTAGGTGTTGTTAAACAAAGTTTTTATCGATGGTTCCAATCACCAGAAGGTATAAGAAAAAAAGAAGATAAAAGGCTGTTGCCGAAAATACGGAAAATATTCATGGAAAACCGACAAGTATATGGGCCAAGACGAATTGCTAAACACTTGCGCAAAGATGGTATACCCTGTGGTAAAACACGAGCTAAGAGGCTGATGGAAGAAGCCGGTCTGAAACCCAAAAGACGTACAAAATTTAAGAAAACAACAAATTCAAAACATAGCAGAAAAGTGTCTCCAAATATTGTTAATCAAGACTTTATGGCAGACAGTCCAGATCAGCTTTGGTTCTCTGATATAGCCTATATTAAGACATTAAAGGGAACATTGTACCTTGCTGTTATACTGGATGTTTTTTCACGTAAAATAGTAGGCTGGTCAATGCAGCAAAGAATGAAAGACAGCCTGGTAATTGATGCATTTAACTCAGCCTGGGACACCAGACGTCCGGATAAAGGCATTTTGTTCCATTCAGACCGTGGGAGTCAGTATTGCAGTAGAGATTTCATAAGAGTTCTTAGCACCAGAAAATGCTTACAAAGTATGAGCAGTACTGGAAATTGTTATGATAATGCCATAACAGAGACTTTTTTTAAAACTCTCCGGGCAGAATTAACTTATCATGTCAGCTTTAAAGGCAGAGATGATGCACGCAAAGAGATATTCAGTTATATTGAATTGTTTTATAATCGGAAACGACTGCACAGCTCTATTGATTATTGTTCGCCTGAGGAGTATGAATATATTGAAATGAAGAAAGTGGCTTAATTAACTGTCAACATTTTTAGGCCCCGTCCAATATCTGCTATGAGGTCTTTTGTTGACAATAGAATTGAGAATCCGCATGGCTAAAATCTTCTAGATGTATAAATATGACCCCCACTAAAAAATTTGTTTCCGCTCCTCCAAGAGTCTTTAATATAATAGAAAATTATCACTACATGCTAAAAATTGCAACTTAAAATTAAATGCAACAGTCTTGATTTTTATATAATATATGATTATTGTGATTGATTATGAAAGAACATAACGAAAAAATACCTGATCCCAAAGAGCTTGAAAGAGAATTAACTGAATTTCTGACTAAAAAATTTGGAAATAACGTTAAGATTTTATCTCCAATGGTTATCCCGCAAAAAGACGATCTGGAAAAAGAAAAAAAGAGTCCGGGAAAAAAGAAAAAACTTAATTTTGATTTAAAACCTGAAGAACTTATTTCCTACCTTGATCAATATATTATTAAGCAGGACAAAGCGAAGGCTGTTCTGTCTACAAAAATCTGCACACACTTTAATCGCATCAAATATTCAGAAAATGCTCTGGAAAATATCAATGAAATAGTCGGCAGCATCAAAAACAATGTCCTCATGATAGGACCAACCGGCGTCGGCAAGACATACATGATTAAACTTATCGCAAAAAAAATAGGGGTTCCTTTTGTCAAGGGAGATGCGACAAAATTCAGCGAAACAGGTTATGTTGGCGGAGACGTAGAAGATCTTGTAAGAGATCTGGTAAGAGAAAACAACGACGATATCGAGCTCGCCCAGTATGGCATCATATATATAGATGAATTAGACAAAATTGCGTCAAGCCAGAATTTAATAGGGGCGGATGTATCACGAACAGGTGTTCAGAGAGCACTGCTGAAACCCATGGAAGAAACAGCTGTTGATTTAAAGGTTCCGCATGATCCTATTTCAATGCTTCAGGAAATCGAAAGGTATCGCAAAACAGGAACACGCAAAAAACAAACAGTAAATACAAAAAACATACTTTTTATTATGAGCGGAGCCTTCAATGGCCTTTCTGACATAATCAAAAAACGTGTGTCAGAGCAGGGTATTGGCTTTGGCGCCAACATTAAAAGCTCTGAGGAAAAATCTAAAATTCTCCAGCAGGTCACTCCGGAAGATCTTATAAAATACGGTTTTGAATCCGAGTTTATTGGACGTTTGCCTGTAAAGGCTGTTTTTGAAAGATTAACAGAAGAAGACCTTTATGAAATTTTAAAAAATCCCAACAACCCTATAATTCTTGGCAAAAAACTCGATTTCGCAGCATATGATATTAAAGTTAAATTCGAAGATAAAGCTCTTGGTATCCTTGCGAAAAGGGCTTTTAACGAAAATACAGGCGCAAGAGGCCTTGTCAGTGTATTTGAAACAGCCCTGCTTTTGTTTGAAAGAAAACTGCCGTCAACCGATATTAAAAAGATCCCTGTAACTGCTTTTGTTGTTAAGGAGTCTGAAAAAAGTCTTGAAGCTCTCTTATCACCTTTAAATAAAGAAAAGTCAGCCGCAACTTTTAACAGCCTGGCAGCTGCGGAAAAAAAGTTTGTCAAGAAATACCTTGAGGGAAACAAACAAAAACTGAGTGAAAAATATAAACTGACAATGACGAAGTCGCGTATAGATATTACTGCTTCACTCTACTGTAAACAGATAATGGACATTGACAGCAGCGTTAAAATGATAAAAACTTTTTGCGACAAAATTAAAGAAATAGAACTATCTTTTTTCCAAAACAACGATATTAATATAATTATGGAAGAAGATGCTGTTGATTTTATCATTAAACAGTTTATTGATTCAGGCATTAAACTGGAAGAATTCCACAAGCAGCTTATAATCGATTTTGAACTCGGTCTTAAACTCATTAAAGAAAAAACCGGCAAAAACCGTTTTTTTATCACAAAAGAGGCCCTTTTAGGACCGGAGTCTTTTATAAGCAAGCTTACTAAAGATGAACTGAAAAATAACAAGTAATTTTTTATAACTGGAAATAGTCTGTTGCATAAGGACGAACTATTATGTATGTATTTTTTTTGCTTTAACTTAACAGGAAAGGTGCGGGACAATTAATGATTGGAATATCAAAACTTTATTGCGGAACAGTCGAACCTTCAGATGCTCTTCGTTATGAACGTAAATCATCGCAGTTACCTTCCCATCTTCTACAATTTTCCAAAGATAAAAAACCAGTAGTTGTATGGAACATTACAAGGCGGTGTAATTTAAAGTGCATTCACTGTTATGCACATGCAAAGGATCAAACCTTTAAAAATGAGCTCTCCACCGAGCAGGGGAAAATGCTGCTTGATGATCTCGCTCAATTCGGTTCGCCTGTAATATTATTTTCAGGCGGAGAACCAACTATAAGAAAAGATCTGCCCGAGCTTGCAGAATATGCTGTCAGCAAGGGGATGCGTGCTGTTATTTCCACAAACGGCACTCTAATATCCAAAGAAATGGCGCACATATTAAAAGAGATCGGGCTCTCATATGTAGGCATCAGCATAGACGGAGTGGAAGAAACCAATGACCGTTTCAGAGGTGTTAAGGGAGCCTTTAAGGCTGCATTAAAAGGAATTGAAAACTGTAGAGATGCCGGAATTAAAGTAGGACTCCGTTTTACAATCAACAAATTCAATGTAAAAGACATTTCAAATATATTCAAGCTGCTTGAAGACATGGAAATCCCAAGAGCATGTTTCTATCATCTTGTTTATGCAGGACGAGGAACAGAGATTATTAAAGAGGATTTATCCCTGGATGAAACAAGGTCTGCCGTTGATTTAATAATGGATCACACAAAAGATCTTCATGACAGGGGCAAGCCAAAAGAAATATTAACTGTTGATAATCATGCAGACGGCCCCTACCTGTACTTAAGGCTTCTTAAAGAAAACCCTGAACAGGCAAAAAAGGTGCTTGAGCTTCTAAAGATGAATGAAGGAAACAGTTCAGGCATAGGTATAGGCTGTGTAAGCTGGGACGGTGAAGTACATGCCGATCAATTCTGGCGTCATCACAGTTTTGGGAATATCAAGGATCGTCCTTTTTCTGAAATCTGGACCGATACCTCGGAGCCACTTATGAAAAAACTTAAGGAAAAGAAAAAACATGTAATGGGCAGATGCTCCACCTGCCGCTGGCTTGATATATGCGCCGGAAATTTCAGAGTTCGAGCCGAAGCAACAGGCGATCTGTGGATGCCTGACCCGGCCTGCTATCTTACTGATGAAGAAATTTCGTTATAATCTTAATTGTTTTAGACAGGATTAACAGGATATACTGGATAAAGAAAAAATATTCGTTTTCCTGTTGATCAAAAAAATCAAAATCCTGTGCTTTTGTTATAAAAATGTAGGTTACGGGGTAAACTGCTTGAGCCTATTAATACAAAATGCTGATGTTTTTTGTTGTGTTGCTGAAAATTGATATCATCAATTTATTTTTAGTTTATTAGCATATGGCTAATATTAATTAATTTTGCTCTATTTGGGATTATGATTTTATGATTAACAAGATATTATTATCCTGAGTATCCTGTTATCCTGTCAAATGTCCGCCCGAAAGGCGCTAAGTTCAAAGGAATGAATGAATGCTATTTCCAGATTACAGACCAAGACGTTTGCGTCAAAATGAAACATTTCGTAGAATGATACGGGAAACAAGTCTTTCAGTAAATGATCTTATTCTCCCGCTCTTTGTGATTGACGGCTCAGGTGTTAAAAATCCAATACCATCAATGCCCGGCCAGTATCAGTTATCAATAGACAATCTTGTTAAAACAGCAAAACAAGCCTGCGAACTCGGCATACCTGCTATTATGCTCTTTGGAATACCAAAGAGCAAAGACGCTCTTGGGACAAGCGCTTATGCAAAAAACGGTATTGTTCAAAGAGCAGTCAGTGCTCTGAAAAACAAAATACCGGAACTTGTTGTAATAACAGATGTTTGCTTATGCCAATATACAGATCACGGCCATTGCGGCATCTTAGACGGCAATATTATAGATAACGATTCAACACTGGATCTCCTTGCCAGAACCGCTTTATCCCATGCAAAGGCCGGCGCAGATATGGTCGCCCCTTCAGACATGATGGATGGCCGTGTTGCTGAAATTCGCGGCATCCTGGATGAAAACAGTTTCAGCAACATACCAATAATGTCTTACTCTGCAAAGTATTGTTCTGCCTATTACGGACCCTTTCGCGAGGCAGCAGATTCAGCCCCAAAGTTCGGCGACCGCAAAACCTACCAGATGGACCCTGCAAATGCATTAGAGGCAATCAGGGAGGTGACCATGGATATAGAAGAAGGCGCTGATATAATAATGATAAAGCCCGCCCTTCCCTATCTCGATATTATATGCAGAATCCGTGATGAAATTGATCTGCCTCTTGCAGCATATAATGTCAGCGGTGAATATGCAATGATCAAGGCTGCTGATAAAATGGGATGGATAGACGGTAAAAAAGTTATGATGGAAACACTCACATCAATCAAGCGGGCAGGAGCTGAAATGATATTGACATATTTTGCTATCGAAGCTGCAAAAGAGCTGAATGGACATTAAAGGATTAACATCGAAGTCGAATAGGAAAACGATAAAGAAACAGACGAACATCGAACCCTGGTCGCCTCTGGCGCCGCCGAAGGCGGGTAAACATCGAACGTCCAACACCCGCCCGCCTCGCCTGAACGAGACAACAAAAGGGCGAAGAGCATTGAGTATGGCTCGCGATGGCGGGCAGGAGCGACATCATTATTCGACATTCGATGTTCTAATGTTCGATGTTGGACGTTCATCTTTTAAAACAATTTCGTATGGCATAAATACAACCTTTGAAAGGTTACAAAATAACTTATCATGATAGAAAAATTAAATCATACATCGACTCCAAAGCCCCATCAACATGCTGAAAATACAGAAGCTGCCCTGCGCCTTGTCGCATGGGAAACCACACGTAACTGCAATCTTTCCTGCAAGCACTGCCGGGCATCTGCAACAAAAGGACCTTATTCCGGAGAACTTGACACTCAGGCTTCTTTCCGCCTTATGGACCAGATAGCAGAGATTGGAAAACCCATAATTATTCTTACAGGCGGAGAACCCCTTTTGCGCCCTGATATATTCGAACTAGCAAGTTACGGCACAAGCAAAGGGCTTAGAATGGTTATGGCTCCCAATGGAACCCTGATAACAAAATCCAATGCAAAAAAAATGGTTGAATCAGGGATTAAGCGGATAAGTATCAGCATAGACGGCTCTACAAAAGAAAGCCATGATGAATTCAGAGGAGCAAACGGGGCTTTTGAAGGTTCTCTTAACGGTATAAGAATGGCAAAAGAGGCTGGAATAGAATTTCAAATAAACACCACTATTACAAAGACAAACCTTGATCAAATACCTGCAATTCAAGAGCTTGCGATAAAACTCGGTGCTGTGGCCCATCATATTTTCCTGCTTGTCCCGACAGGTCGTGGCAAATATATTGTCGACCAGGCAATAAACGCTGATGAATACGAAAAAACCCTGAACTGGTTTTATGATCAAAGAGAAAAAACCTCTTTACAGTTAAAGGCAACCTGCGCTCCTCATTACTACCGCATACTGAGACAAAGGGCAAAAAAGGAAGGGAAAACCGTTACATTTAAAACTCATGGGCTCGACGCCGTCACCAGAGGATGCCTTGGAGGTACCGGCTTTTGTTTTATATCACATAAAGGCATTGTTCAGCCATGCGGTTTTCTACAGATTAATTGCGGCGACATTAAAGAAAAATCATTTGTGGATATATGGAAAAATTCAGAAACCTTTTTGTTGTTGCGCAATGCCAACAACTTGAAAGGCAAATGTGGAAAGTGTGAGTTCAAAAAAGTATGCGGAGGCTGCAGGGCAAGGGCTTATGAAGCAACCGGAGACTTTCTTGCTGAAGAACCGCTTTGCAATTATCAACCACCATCATGTAGTTGAGAAGGGGAATAAAGACAGCCGGTATATAATGATGGATTAACTATTCTGCTGGCTATCTCCTTAAAAGATGATTCTGCAAGGATTTTAAAAATGGAAATCTTCTTTTCAGGCGCATAAACAGTAGTGATCTTCCCCTTAATACCACCCATTTGACCTGCCCATTCTATTGCATCTTCGAGATTTCCAAGACGGTCTATGAGCCCGAGTTTTTTTGCCTCTTCTCCGGTAAAAATACGTCCATCAGCAATTTTTTCAACTTCAGACAATTTCATGCCTCTTCCATCAGCAATATCTCTAATAAACTGCCTGTGAATCTGATTGGATAAATTCTGGAGGATATCTCTTTCGTTTTTTGTCATCTCATGAACAGGAGAACCAATATCCTTGTACTGGCCGCTCTTGATGACAACAGGTACCATGCCTATTTTACGGAGAAGTTCCTGGAAGTTTGCAAAACCCATGATAACCCCGATACTGCCTGTTATTGTACCAGGATTTGCAATAATACCGTTAGTCCCAGCGGCAACATAATAACCTCCTGAAGCAGCGATGCTGCCCATGGAAGCTACAATTTTTTTTGTCTTGGCTGTTTTTCTGATTTCCCTGAAAATTTCCTGGGACGGCCCTACAGCGCCGCCTGGAGAATCGATCCGTATTACTATTGATTTAATTGAACTGGTTTCACGGAATCGCTTAAGATGATGTATGATATCCCTGGAAGATGCAATAGTGCCGGTCAACTCAAGTATTCCAACCTTTTCTTCTCCTGATTTTAAAATACTGTTAAAATCCCTGTTTTTTACAGCATGCATAAAAAACAGGGATGTGCTGATAAAAAACACAACAGCTATTGACGAAAACACCAGAATAAAAAAAAGAAATGGATGACGTCTGGAAAACATTAAGTTAATTCCAATATATAATATCTTATGGCATCGTAAAAAGTTCCATCTGTAGTTAAATCCGTGACTTTTTACTTAGCCATCTGTAGTTAAATTCGTGACTTTTTACTATGCCATCAATGTTTATTTAACTCATTCTGAAGATTTTCGCGCAGAATATCTCCAAAAGCAGATGTTGCAGAGCCTGCCTTATCTACATATTCACCTAAAAGTCTCTTGGCGCCTTCAACGTTAAGCTGCTTGATTGAAAGACCTATTCTTCTTTCATCACTGTTAATATTCATAACCTTTGCAGTTATAACATCACCTATATTAAATTTGCCGACAGGTGTTTTGATTTTTTCAGTGCTGATTTCAGAAACATGCACAAGCCCCTCTATTCCCTCTTCCAGTTCTATGAAAACTCCAAAATCAGTTATATTTGTGACTGTGCCTGTAATCTCTTTTCCAACCTCATAACGCTCTGCTACAGTAGTCCATGGATCTGTCTGTAGCTGTTTGATTCCAAGAGAAAATCTTTCGTGCTCTTTTTCAATATCAAGAACTATAGCCTGAATCACATCTCCTTTATTGTACAGCTCAGACGGATGTTTTATTCGCTTGGTCCAAGAAATATCTGAAATATGAACAAGACCGTCGATTCCTTCATCTATGCCTATAAAAAGACCAAAATCAGTTATATTCTTAATTTTACCCTCAATTGTTGTCCCTACAGGATATTTTTCGCTGATTACATCCCAAGGGTTTGAAACAACCTGTTTCATGCCGAGCGAAATTCGTCTGTTTTCAGGTTTGATATCAAGAACCACTGCTTCGACAGCATCTCCGATAGATACAACTTTTGAAGGATGGCGAATCTTTCTCGTCCATGACATTTCAGAAACATGAATCAGACCCTCAATACCTTCTTCCAGTTCTATGAATGCACCATAATCTGTAAGGCTTACAACTTTACCGGTAATACGGGAACCAACCGGATATCTTTCAGTAATAGTTGCCCAGGGATCCTCGGCAAGCTGTCTCATGCCTAATGAAACTCTTTCCTTTTCGATATCAAAGCTCAATATCTTTACGGTTATCTTGTCTCCTACTGAAAAAAGCTCTGAAGGATGTTTAACGCGTCCCCATGAAATATCTGTAATATGCAACAGACCGTCAACACCTCCAAGGTCAACAAAAACACCATACTCTGTAATATTCTTTACAATACCTTCAACAACAGAATCTTTCTTAATAGATGCAAGGGTTGCGGATCTCTTTGATTCACGATTCTGCTCAAGGATAACACGTCTGGACAAAACTATATTGCTGCGCTTCCTGTTGTATTTTAAAACTTTAAATGTAAATGTCTTTCCTACCATTTCATCGAGATTGCGGATAGGTCGCAAATCAGCCTGTGAGCCGGGCAAAAATGCTTGAACGCCAATATCAACAGAAAAACCGCCCTTTACACGGGCTAAAATAACGCCATCAAGAGTTTTGTCATCGTCATATGTTTTCTTGATTTCTTCCCAGATCTTTACCTTTGCGGCCTTTTCTTTTGAAAGAATAACACGTTCTTCCTCTTCATCCCAGTGCTCAACCATTACTTCGACATCGTCACCAACGGTGGCTTGAGTATTTCCGCTTTCATCCATAAATTCGCGGATCCGTATCTGCCCTTCCGATTTATATCCGATATCAACAAGAACATAATCCTTGTCGACTGAAATTATCGTTCCTATAACAAGCTCGCCCTCTCCAAAGTTCTTGAAACTTTCAGCATACATTGCCTCAGGGTTTTCCATATCAAAATCATCATCCTGCAATGTATCATCTTCATCTGTCTGTTCTGCATCTTCAACTGTCTGTTCTGCATCTTCAACTACCTGTTCTGCAATAGATGATGGATCAGGCAAATCGTTCTTTTCTGCGTTTTCAGTTAAATCGTTTTCTGTAAGATTATCCATTAACAATATTCCCCCTTAATCTGTATTAATATTGCAATTCATAAGAAATTGCATAATTTTATTCCCATAACAAACCAATAATTATAACACAACATTTAATTTTTCTGACTATTTTAGACTTGAATCCTTGATTCCTCTAATAAGCTACAGGTTCTTTGTTTACGATTTGTTATAGTAGCTTACTTAATATATTCGGGTATGCTCAAAAGCATGGAATCAACCACCTCTTCTGCAGACAGATCTGTTGAATCAATTATAATAGCGTCGCCAGATGGTCTTAATGGAGACAAAGATCTGCTCATGTCGTTCTCATCCCTTTGTTTAATATCCTTTTCAATTTTTTCTATTTCCAGATAAGTTTTTGACGATAATTCTTTATAACGTCTTAGCGCCCTTGTTTTAAGAGATGCATCTAAAAAAAACTTTATCTCAGCATCAGGGAAAACCACGCTACCCATGTCACGCCCTTCAAATACAACACTCTTACCCTGTCCAATTGTTTTTTGCACGCCAAGAAGATATTCTCTTACAACCGGATTGGCTGAAACTGCTGAGGCAAACATCGAAATTTCAGGGCTTCGTATCTGATCGGTGATGTCTTTATTGTTTGACAATAAACAAAGCTCTCCTCCCGCAGGTACAAACTCTAACTTAAGAGACATGCACAACTTTTCAAGTCCAGCAGAATCATCATGGCTAATGCCTCTGGCTTTTGCTTCAAACGCCACCCCTCTGTAAAGTGCTCCTGTATCAATATATCTGTAACCAAGCCTCTTTGCCAGATTTCGGCTTACAGTGGTTTTACCTGCGCCTGCCGGTCCATCTATTGTAATAAGAATTGGGTTCATGAAGTTGGGTTTGTTTCTCAATAATATTTAAATTACTTTCTCAAGCGCCTTAATAAAACGTATATTCTCATCAGGAAGCCCTACATTAATTCTTATGTATTCAGGATAACCATAAGCTTTCATAGATCTGACAATAACACCCTGCCTCAGCATTTTTTCAAAAACCTCATCAGCATTTTTTTTAACATTAATTAAAAAGAAGTTTGCCTGTGAGGGAAAATATTCAATTCCCATCCTTCTTAAAGAATCGAATAAAAAACTCATGCCTTCCTTAACAAGATCCATGGTTTTCTGGAAAAATTCCTTGTCTTCGAGAGCGGCTTTTGCCGCGGCCTGAGCAAGTGAATTTGCGTTAAAAGGCGGTCTTATTCTGTTCACAAGATTCGCTATTATTTGAGGCATTACTCCGTATCCAATTCTAATCCCTGCCAGGCCATAAACCTTGGAAAAGGTTCGAAGCGTAACCACCATAATATCAGAATTAAGATAATCAATTCCGTGTGCGCATGTTCTATCCTGCACAAATTCAATGTATGCCTCATCCACAACAACAATTATATTAGGAATGTTCTCAAGAAATTTTTCAAAATCAGCTTTTGAAAAAATAGTTCCAGTTGGATTGTTGGGATTGCACAGAAAAACCATGCGCGTTTTTGGGGTGATCCTGTTTTGTATGCTTTCCAGATCTATGCAGAGAGAATCATTTAATGGCACATATGCGGGAATAGCGCCAACACTGCGAACCATTATATCGTACATTAAAAATGATGGCCATGGCACAATTACTTCATCTCCAACCTGAAGTAATGCCTTTGCAAGCAGGCCTATAATTTCATCAGAACCATTTCCCAGAACAATATTCTCATGCCCGATTTCAAGGCTTTGAGAAATTTTTCTTATTAAATCATAACCTCTTCCATCAGGATAGCGATTGAGTTGTCCTAAAGCCTCTTTAACAGCCTCAACCGCTTTTGGGGAAGGCCCCAGAGGATTTTCATTTGAAGCAAGTTTTATGGAATCACTTATGCCGTATTCCCTTTCGAGCTCTTTAAGAGGTTTGCCCGGAGAATATGGGTCTATTGACACTATATAGTTTGGAATTTTCAGTTCTGTTTTCATATTCTGTTTGCTGCTTTTTTGCCCTGCTCAATTGCTTCCATATTAAGAGGTATAAACTTGGGCTTCTTTGCAAACTCCTTTTTGACCGACTGCCTCATTAAATCAAAATCAACAACTTTACTCCGCGCCACAAAGGCAGATAGAGCCACTATATTTGCAGCTTTTGGATTGCCCAGCTTTTTTGCAATATCATTAACCGAAACAACAAGTTCATCAATATCGCTTCGTCCAGATCTGATTGGAATCAGAGAACTGTTTATTAATATAACGCCTCCCGGCTTAACTGTTGGCGCAAATTTTTCCAAAGATGGCTGATTCATGGCAATAAGATGCATTGGATTTCTTATTATAGGCGAACCAATGGGTCTGTCACTTATGACAACAGTACAGTAAGCCGTACCTCCACGCATCTCGGGGCCGTAGGAAGGGATCCATGCCACCTCAAAACCCTGCTCCATGGCTGTATACGCAAGAATTTTCCCTATTATAAGTATCCCCTGCCCGCCAAAACCGGCAAACGTCACCTCACTCTGCATTCATGCCTCCTCATTGTGAGACCTTTGCAAAACGCCCCCTTTTGCCCAATTTCTACGTCAGGCCCCAGCACCATCTGCCGGAGCTACGGGGTAAACTCAAATTTCAATCCTCGAAATATTCAATATATTCCTGTGGTTGAAATTTTCACCTTTCTTGAACTTAAGCAAAATTGAACATTTTTCAAATGTCTCATTGTAATTCCAATTACTTTTTCAGCTTTCCTCTAATTTAGTTGTCTTTCTTCCGTATCCTTCTGCTATATCTTTTTTCTTTTCACTTGAACCCTTGAATCCTTGATCCCTCTGCAATCACAACCGCTCAACAAGAAATTAACCTCAACTGATTCGAAAATAATCCTTCTGTTTTAATCAGGTGTTTTAAATTCACCAAGCTTATAATAGGGAAGAAGTGTTTCTTCTGCCCACTTCACCGCTTCAATCGGAGTAAGTCCCCAGTTGGTAGGGCATGTGCTTATCACTTCAACAAAGCTAAAACATTTTCCTTCCAGTTGATATTCAAATGCCTTTTTAATAGCCTTTTTAGCCTTGGCAATATACTTTGGTTTTATCACAGTCTGTCTTGTTATATATCCTGGTGTTTCAAGAGTCGAAAGCAATTCCGCCATTTTCACCGGCATGCCGGTTGTTTTAACCTCACGTCCAAAAGGCGAGGTGGTCGTACGCTGGCCAGGCATGGTGGTTGGAGCCATCTGCCCGCCTGTCATGCCATAAACAGTATTATTTACAAATATAGTGGTAAATTTTTCCCCTCTGTTTGCGGCATGGACTATCTCGCCCATTCCAATGCTTGCCAGATCACCGTCGCCCTGATAGGTAAAAACTGCTAAATCAGGCCTGACTCTCTTAACACCTGTAGCCATGGCCGGCGCGCGGCCATGTGATGCTTCCTGAAAATCAAAGGTGAAATAATTATATGCCAGAACCGCGCATCCAACCGGTGCAATTCCCACGGTTCTGCCACTTATATCCAACTCATCAATCACTTCTGCTACGAGTCTGTGTATAATACCATGAGTGCATCCCGGGCAGTAATGAGTATACTGGTCAGAAAGTGCTTCCGGTTTTATAAATGTTTTGCCCATTACTATATATACTCCTTATAAAAAGATTTTACAGAGTCAATAACTTCTTCAGGAGTCGGTATATCGCCTCCGCATTTTCCATACCATTCTACAGGAAGTTTGCCCTTAACACATCTTTCAACATCTTCAACCATCTGCCCCATACTCATCTCGATGCTTATAACTACCCTGCAGCTTTCCTTTGAAGCAGCCTGATTTACAGCTTCTTCAGGAAACGGGAAAAGAGTCTGCGGCCTTATCATTGCCACCTCGAATCCCTCCTCTTTCATATTATCTATTGCGGTTTTGCAAACTCTGCTCATTGTTCCATAACTAACAACAAGCACTTTATAATCAGACTCTATATTATAAGGTTCGTATCTTACTTCCTCCTGTTTCATCCTGTCATACTTGGCTTTTAACAAAAGATTGTGCTCGTTCAGTTTGACAGAATCCAGAAAAAGAGACTTTACCAGATTACGCTTGTCCGTCCCGCGTGTATCCATGCCGCTTGTAGCCCATTCATCCTTGTTGGAAGGCTCTGACGCAAGATTGTCAGGAAACTCTACAGGCTCCATCATCTGGCCTATCAGGCCATCGCCTAACAGCATCACAGGATTACGATATTTTTCTGCAAGAGTAAATGAAATCATTACCATTTCAACAGCTTCCTGAACACTTGCCGGAGCCATCACAAGTAGCCTGTAATCACCGTGTCCGCCGCCTTTTGTTGCCTGAAAATAATCTGCCTGAGATGGAAGTATTCCTCCCAGTCCAGGCCCTCCGCGCATAATATTTATAAACACAACAGGACACTCTGCTCCGGCAATATAACTGATGCCCTCACTCATTAGACTTATGCCGGGACTTGACGAAGAGGTAAAAACTCTGGCTCCACATGCTGAAGCTCCAAAAAGCATGTATGAAACAGCTACTTCACTTTCACCCTGCAAAAACATACCGCCGACCTCAGGCATACGCCGGGATAAATACTCTGCGACCTCTGATTGAGGAGTAATAGGATAGGCAAAATAATTAAGACATCCTGCTCTTATCGCTGCCTCTCCAATAGCCTCATTCCCTTTCATTAATACTTTTGCCATAATATTCTCCCGTTTATTCCGGCTGTTCCACAGTTTCTTCATTTTCTTCAGTTATGGTTATGGCAACATCCGGACACATCATGCAGCATGTTGCACAAAAATTACAGTCTTCGGGCAATGCCTGATATACAGGGAAATAGCCCTTTGCGTTGATTTCTTCAGATATCTGCAAAACATTTTTAGGGCATACACTCACACAAAGCCCGCATCCTTTGCATCTGTTGGTATCAATATAAAGTTTATACGCCATCTAATCTACTCCATTTTTAAGGTAAGGCAAAAGCCTTTTTCCATGGTGGAACAAGTTGTCGCTCTATTAACAACACAGGACAAGCAAAATGTTTCATATCTATTTTCGGCATCAACTCATTCGAAACAGTAATAAATTTTAAGGACAATCCGCTCTTTTTTGACAGTTTGAGTACAAAATCATAACCTGAATATATATGCTCAACAGTTGTTTCATCTATAAGATTTGCATTGCCTATAATACCGCTTATAGATAATTTTGATGCCTTTTCTATCTCATCACGAATTTTTAAACAGCCTTCGATAGTTTCTGTAAAGGGTCTTAATGGATTTACAACCTGAAGCACATGAACTTTTCTGCCTCTTAATGCATCGCCAAGAGCTGCGAGCACCTTTACCCCTGCATCATTACCGCCTGCATCTAACAGTGTAAGCTGATTCGGCCTTCTGATCATTCCCGCCACAACAGGGCTCAGGATAGGAAGGTCCGCCTGCATATACTTTTCCGGAGGCAAAACCACCTCAATGCCAAGCTCAGAAAGCTGTTTTCTTGCCTCTCGTGTTCTAAAGTAAGGATTAACCAGATCAAGGTCCGCAATACGAACATCTAAACCTGCACGCTTGCGGTCAACGGCAAAATTGATGGAAACCTCTGTTTTTCCGCTGCCATAGTTTCCAACAATTATAACAATGCCTTCCAGATCAATTTTCATCCTTGTGGCCTCTCCGTGACTTAAACACCGCTAAAAACTTTGAATATTATTTTCAATTTTTTCTTATGTCAAGTTATTTCAAGTGTCTTATTACAATATCATAAAATATTTTTTACCTTGATGCATTATACCGCATTTTTCATCAAAATGAATTTTGGATAAAAAAATTCTTAGAGTTTAAACAGGACAACAGTGATATGAATTTTATGATTGTTTTGTGCCGTGGCGCATTTTACTTTTCTTTTTTCGATATTTCTTTCTTATTATCTCAAAACACAAGTTGATAACGGCTTCCAGCGCCCCGCCCCAACAACTGGAGTAATTCCTGTTTTATAAGTGTCTTAAAACAAAGTCCAATTATTTGTCTCTATACAACACTTTTTATCGTTCTATAGAGGTTTTTGAATCACATTAAACACCTCTATAGAACGCCTTTTATTTTTTGCCCTCTTTTAGATCATCTGTTGTTTGCCTTTAGTGCTGCGTCAAGGAGTGATCCGAGCTCTTGAAGACAGATTTTCGAGCGTCTGAATGCTTTTTTCGTCTAAAGGCTTATCAATAGCCTGAAATTCGTAATATTGGTATTCATTCATGTTTCCTCACTTTCATTTTTAGCACCCCTGTCTTGTGTGCACTTTTTTTATTTATCTATAGCACACCCAGAGATCGGATAAAATAGGCATTTCCGGATGCTCATAAGTCAGATCAACCTTACACATTATGTCGCAAATATATTTTTCATGTAAAAAAACGTAAAAATATCTTTACAAACAGTCAAATGTTTAGTATGAATGTATTAAATATCATATAAAATGATATAATCATATAATAAATTAAAGGAGTTATCATGGATTGGTTAGGGGAAAAAATTAAAGATTTGATAAAGGAGAATAATTTTTCCATAGTCAAATTGGCAGAAAAGACAGGTGTTTCCAGGCAGACAGTAAATGACTGGATCAAAGGTCAGGTTCCCAAAGGCAACCATTTAATTAATCTTTGCAAACTTTTCAATGTAAATCCCGATTTTTTCTTTTCCAAAGATTTTGACAGTTCAATATCTGTTCCCGTCCATCGCACAAGAAGGACAGCCAAGGTTACACAGACAATGCAAAAAGATGCGCTTGAAATGGCCAGAACATATGAAGTCTTTTTTAAAAATGATGCGAATTCAAGTGTTCTTCCTGTTGTAAGAGTTCATAAACGTAATGATGAAGTTGCAAAAAAAATTGCAAAAGAGTTGCGAAAAAGGGCCGGCATCGGTCAGGATCTTCCTCCTGATTATGAACATACTTTTTCTCTTTTAGCGTCCCTTGGAATTAAGGTGATATTCCGGTATTTTCCTGAAAAAATTAAAGCATATGCTTTTTACACAAAGATCCATGGACATAGAGTTATATTTGTTAATAACAGCACAAATATTATTGATCTGATTTTTCCAATTTTACATGAATCTGTGCACGCTATACGGGATGAAATCCAGATAAATAACGGTTTTGATAAGGAAGAAGAAGATTTTTGCGACAAAGTAGCAAATTATATTCAATTCCCCGATGAATATGTTCATATGGTATATGATGTCATCCATAGCTTATCTGCAGGTGCCAAGGTAAACAAACTAAAAACTTTCGGGGAAACTTACCGTCATGCTTTATTTGGACTCGTTAAGCAGATCAAAACTATTGATCCAGATTTTGATCTTAAAATAG
>Ga0222695_1000638_pt1 | contig 17522 bp, 13 predicted proteins | sample AntAcemetage1398_FD_179834 | JGI IMG/M metagenome (GOLD analysis project Ga0222695, IMG submission 179834) | Saline water microbial communities from Ace Lake, Antarctica - #1398 | ecosystem: Environmental > Aquatic > Non-marine Saline and Alkaline > Saline | place: Antarctica: Ace Lake...
CATAATTCCTTGTTCGATATTCTGCGGTTGAAAACAGACTCGTAAGTTTGATTTTTATCAAAAAGTAAAATATATAAAACAATCAAAAACTTATGTCAAATTCGTGCAAACGAGTTATTTGAAAGTCAGCTGTATTATCTGGATAGACTTTTCTTCAAAAATCGACCTGTATGGGATTCATTAATATCTGCGATCTCTTCAGGCGTGCCGCATCCAACAACATATCCTCCTTCATCACCACCTTCAGGCCCCAAATCAATAATATGATCGGCAGTCTTTATTACGTCCATGTTATGTTCTATCACGATTACGGTATTCCCGGATTCTACCAGACTTCCTAATACGTCAAGGAGCTTTTTTATGTCGTCAATATGAAGGCCTGTGGTCGGTTCATCAAGAATATAAACGGTTCTTCCCGTGCCTTTTTTGCTGAGTTCCCTTGAAAGTTTAATCCGCTGAGCTTCGCCGCCCGAAAGAGTTGTGGCTGGCTGGCCAAGATGAATATATCCGACGCCTACATCTGCCAATGTCTTCAGCTTTGATCTGATGTTAGATATGTTTTCAAAAAATTTTAAAGACTGATTCACTGTCATATCAAGTATATCAGCAATATTTTTACCCTTATATCTTATTTCAAGTGTCTCTCTGTTGTATCTTTTACCATGGCAAACGTCACAGGCCACATAAACATCAGGAAGAAAATGCATTTCTATCTTTATAATGCCGTCTCCATTACAGGCCGAACATCTGCCGCCCTTAATATTAAAACTGAAACGGCCTGGCTTGTATCCTCTTATGCGTGCCTCGGCAGTTCTTGCGAAAAGCTCTCTTATATAAGTAAAAACACCTGTATATGTCCCTGGATTGGACCGGGGAGTCCTGCCGATTGGAGACTGATCTATATTAATGACCTTATCAATATATTCCAGACCCTTTATATCACTGTGTTTGCCCGAGGGTATCCTTGCATAATTCAGCCGCTGTGACAAAGCCCTGTATAAGGTTTCCAGAACCAGTGTTGATTTTCCTGAGCCTGATACGCCTGTTACACATATAAAACATCCAAGAGGAAAGTCTATGTCAATATTCTTCAGATTATTTTCAGAAGCCCCTTTTATTATAAGTTTTCGGCCATGCCCGGAACGCCGCTCATTTGGAATCTCAATACGCTTTCTGCCGGAAAGGTATTGACCTGTCAGGGAATTCTTGTCCTTTAAAAGCGCTTCAGGTGATCCTGCAAAGACTACTTCGCCTCCCTTAACCCCTGCGCCAGGGCCCATATCAACGACATAATCAGCAGCACGTATTGTATTTTCATCATGTTCAACAACAAGCACTGTATTGCCCAGATCACGCATCTGGAAAAGGGTTTCCAAGAGACGCTGGTTATCTCTCTGGTGCAGACCTATACTCGGTTCATCAAGAACATAAAGAACACCGGTCAATTTCGATCCGATCTGAGTCGCTAATCGTATCCTCTGGCTCTCTCCACCGGAAAGCGTAAATGCAGCTCTGTCAAGGGTTAAATAGGAAAGCCCTACATTTTCAAGAAAGCCCAGCCTTTCGATTATTTCTTTTAGAATCCTTCTGGCTATAAGCTCTTTCTTGCCACTTAGTTTTATTTTTTTAAAGAATTCATTTGACTTTGACACTGAAAGAGCGGTGATCTCTGATATCGCAAGGCCCCCTATCCTGACAGAACTGCTTGCCTTATTCAGCTTTGATCCCATACATTCCGGGCAGGGACGAAAAGTCATATAACGCCTGATCTCCTCTCTTGTCTGAGATGAATCTGTGTCAATATAACGGCGCTCTAATTTTGGTATAATTCCCTCAAAAACTCTATAATAGGCAATACGACGATTGTTTCGTTCAAAATAAAATTTAATCCGTTCATCCCCTGATCCATAAAGAATAACTTCTTTAAACTTTTGAGGAAGATGCTTATAAGGCGTATATATATCGACGCCGTAGTGTATGCTCAGCGCATCTAAAAATTCTGCAAAATGCACACTGCTTCTGTTGGCCCAGGGCAAAACAGCCCCTTCCCTTAAAGACATTTCAGTGTTTGGAATTATAAGATCAGGATCAAACTCTGTAGTTGAACCAAGGCCATTGCATTTATGGCAGGCTCCCTGTGGAGAATTAAAAGAAAAACTCGCAGGTGTAAACTCAGGGTAGCTTATTCCGCAGTTAATACATGCAGCTTTTTCGCTGAATAAGATCGTCTTGCTGGCAGAGCTCGGCTTTTCATCAATAAGATCAACTGTAACAAGACCGTTAGATTGTGACATGGCCAGTTCTAAAGAATCAGCAAGCCGGTTTTTTATATCTGCTTTTACAACCAGCCTGTCAACGACCACATCTATGTTATGTTTTACATTTTTATCCAGCTTCCCGGTTTCTTCGATATCCAGGATTTTGCCGTCAATGCGCACTCTTGCAAAACCTTCCTTTTTAAGCTGTTTTAAAAGCCTGTCATGGGTTCCCTTCTGGCTTGATATTAAGGGTGATAGAATAATAATTCTTGTTCCATTATCCAGTGACATAACTCTGTCCACTATCTGATCCAGTGTCTGGGACGTAATAGGCTGTCCGCATTTATAACAGTGGTGTGAACCCGCTCTGGCAAAAAGTAGACGGAGATAATCATATATCTCTGTAACTGTTCCAACTGTTGACCTCGGGTTATGGCTGGCTGTTTTCTGTTCAATAGCAATAGCCGGCGACAGACCTTCAATCACGTCAACATCGGGCTTTTCCAGGCGTTCCAGGAACTGACGCGCATATGTGGAAAGTGATTCAACATATCTTCGCTGGCCCTCGGCATAAAGAGTATCAAAAGCAAGCGTTGATTTGCCGGAGCCTGAAAGGCCGGTTACAACTACAAATCTGTTACGCGGCAATTCAACATCAATATTCTTAAGGTTGTGCTGCCTTGCGCCACGAATAATTATTTTTTCATAATGCATTGCTGCTTTTTAACATCTCGTAAAAACTGTTTATTATTAAGGTTCTTCTCCAGTTTAGCCGGAGAAAAGGGTTCAAGGATTCAAGGGGTCAAGTGCTTTTTTTTCTAACGATTTAAAACGATATAGATCTCTTCTGCAAAACAACTGCCTGATGTACTGCCATATTTATCGCTGCAATAAGACTGCTCGAATCAGCCGTGCCGGTCCCGGCAATATCGTAAGCTGTTCCATGGTCAACAGAGGTTCTTATTATTGGAAGACCGAGTGTTGTATTAACACCGTCAATAAAATGTATCAGTTTAAAAGGAATCAAACCCTGATCATGATACATACATACTACAGCATCATAACGACCTTTTGCAGCATGATAAAATACAGTATCAGGCGGAAAAGGACCGGAAACATTGATCCCTTTTTCTCTTGCACGATTAACAGCAGGAAGAATTATACTTTCTTCTTCGTTCCCGAACATACCGTCTTCCCCTGCGTGGGGATTCAGACCAGCCACTGCAATTCGAGGATTATCAAATCCAAAACGCTCATATAATGCATGATCAGCAATTAATATTGTCTGTATTATTTTTTCCATGGAAAGGATTGAAGGAACATCCTTTAATGGGACATGAATCGTCACAAGTATTACACGCAGTCGATCGCCCGCAAGCATCATGGCAAAATTATCGGTATTAGTACGTTCAGCAAAAAGTTCTGTATGACCATTGTAATCATAGCCTGCAACACGCATTGCCATCTTGTTGATCGGACATGTAACAATGGCCGCTATGCTGCCGCAAATCGTCAAATCAATTGCCTTTTTTATATAGCTTACCATTGCCTTGCCCGTCTGAACAGTAGGTTTGCCCCAGCATATATTGTCAGGACATGATTCGGAAACAGATAAAACATCAATGGAGCCTGATTTATACCGGCCTGAATCAGGTGTATTTATTGCACGGATGTTAAGATTGCTTTTAGTGCATTTTTTTGCCTGCTCCAGCCTGTTGGCATCTCCGATAACAAGCGGCCTGCATATTTTATGAATAACAGATTTGCCAAGAGCCATCAGGATAATTTCCGGACCAATGCCCACAGGATCACCCATTGTAATACCAATGACCGGTCGGTAATTTTTCATATGTATAAACACCAATCAAACAAACAAAATTAACTATAAAAATATAAAGCAAGAAAAAAGGTTTTCTTTGCCATGCTATAATTTTATTGAATTAATGTACACATCAAACAAAAAATTATCAAATAAAAATAAATTTCAAACAATTAACCAAGGATAATGTAATACAGTAAATAATGAATATTTTTTTAACTATTCAGCCACAGATCTACGCTGATCATCACTGATATTTTTTCTTTTATTATCATATAACCACTCAGGCACAGAGGGGCAAAGGCACAGTGGCACAAAGCAAAATAAAAACATATAGAGATTTGCAGGTCTGGCAAAAATCTATGCCCCTCTGTGCCTGATAAATTGCAAACCCAGATAGAAATTTCTATGAACCTGTATTATTTGAAAAGAGACGAATTCGATAAGTTATCTGAATTAAGCCGAGAGATAGAACGAATGCTTAGCAGCTTAATCAGGAAGTTAAGCGGCAAATAGGCAAGACAACTATGCCCCTCTGTACCTTTGCCCCTCTGTGCCTAAGTAGTTACTATTTTTTTAAAATTGTTTTTTAAAAACAAGAGATAATTAAAGTATATTGGAGATTTTAGAAGGAAGCAGTGTTTTGAGATTTATAGCAATAACTATGGATATGTATAAAATGCTTAATAAAAACGAACTCTCAAAAAAGATTGTATTTAGAAAGACTTGCCAGCTTGACGATGATATGCATTGAAATATCAGATGGATACAAACTGTTAATAACTCGTTGATAAATAATTCTAAAACCATTCATATCAAGTTTGACACAAAAGAGTCTCTGGCTTAAATACAGACATAATTTATTTGAGAAGTTATTTATTTCTCTCAAATAATCCAAAAAAGCGTTTGATTGTGTAATTATTGAATAATTTACCTTATCCCCCAAACAAACTTCATCAATCTCATTATTTTTATTTTAATATAATACACTATGGAAAATATCTGGATTAAAGTTAAAAACTCGATAAAAAAACAAATTCAAAACCAAAGTTTCAGAATGTGGATTGAACCTGTCGAGCATTTAAAATCAAATAATGGCTGTATTGTCCTTACCTGCCCAAATTCCTTTTCAAAGACACGTGTTCTAAGCCATTATGGCAAATTAATAGAATCGGAAATAAAAAAAATATCAGGTAATGGATATAAACTTGTTGTTGAGGTTTCTAAAAGCACCTGCAATTCGAGTAAAAAAAAATCCAGCACCGCTCAGATATCTCTTCCAAATATTAACGCAAACGCATACGGAGGACATTTTTTACGAAAAGATTTTACATTTGATAAGTTTGTGGTGGGTAAAAACAGCGATTTTGCTTATTCAGCATCGCTATCACTTGCCTCAAGAAATAATTCAAGCCAAAATTCCCTGTTTCTGTTATCAAAAACAGGTATGGGAAAAAGTCATCTTACCCAGTCTATAGGTCATCATATACTTTCCGAAAAGCCCTCAGAAAAAGTATATTATATTACTGCTGAAGACTTTACCAATCAGATGATTCTTGCATTCAGAAATCATTCAATAGAGGAGTTTAAAAATAAGTTCAGAAACAAATGTGATGTATTACTTATAGAAGATGTTCATTACCTTAGCGGCAAGGAACGCACTCAGATTGAGCTGGCATTAGCCCTTGACAGCCTTTTTGAAACAAATAAGAAAATTATTTTCTCAAGTTGTTATCTTCCATCTGATATCCCAAAACTAAACGACAAATTAAGGTCAAGCCTGTCATCTGGTATTATTTCAAAAATTGATCCTCCAAATTTCAGGACAAGAGTCAGGATATTGCAGAAGAAAATAAATAACAAATACTATATCTCTGAAGATGTAATGCATTGTCTGGCCAGTGAGCTCACCGAAAATGTCAGGCAACTTGAAAGCGGTCTCATAGGAGTCACAGCAAAATCATCACTTCTTGGAATACCTATTGACCTTAAGCTTGCGGAAAGCGTCGTCAAACATATAGCTATGCAGCGGACTAATATTACTATAGATGTAATAAAAAAACTTGTATGCAGGCAATACAATATTTCAATAAAAGATATTGTTTCAAAGTCCCGCAAACAAGTTATCGTCAGGCCAAGGCAAATAGCCATGTATTTATCGCGAATGTATACTGATTCACCACTCCAGGCCATAGGGGGAAGTTTTAACAGATATCACGCCACAGCGCTTCATTCAATTTGTACTGTTGAAAAGGAATTAAAAGGAAACAGTCCTATGAAAAAGCAGGTGGAATTTCTCTGCCAGAAATTAGAAAACAGTGAATTATGATGGCGTCGTAAAAAATTCCATCTATACTTAAATTTTTGACTTTCAAATAACTCGTTTGCACGAATTTGACATAAGTTGTTGATTGTTATATATATTTTACTTTTTGATAAAAATCAAACTTACGAGTCTGTTTTCAACCGCAGAATATCGAACAAGGAATTATGAATGTCGAAGTAAAGTATTCTATCATTTTTAATATGTAAAAAGATAGAGCATAGCGATTCCACACTTCATCATTCGAAATTTCTTGTTCGATATTCGATATTCAAATAATTATATCTCGAATTTGCAATATCTTTCAAATAACTAAATCAGGATCATCTCCCGATTAGTTGTAGTCAATTCTTGCTCGCCTATGGCGAGAAGCTAAAACAAGTGGGTTATTTCTAATTAAGCGGGTGTAATCTCAGAGGGTACAAGGGGTCAAGGATTCAAGGGTTCGAGTGACACGCAGTGAAGAGCTAACCCTCAGCGCTCAAGGAAGAAAGATATAGCAGAAGGATATGGAAGAAAGACAACCAGGGATTACATCAGGATGCTTTACATAAAAAAGATATGGCAGAAAGCGAAAGAACATCAAAAGCGCTGATAAAGTTTTTAGAAAACAAACCCTTGAATCCTTGACCCCTTGAATCCTTGGACCCTCTTCTCCAACTAATCTGGAGATGATCCCTATATAATAAACCGTGAGTTGGAAATTGCGGAACTGGTATTCCTTGCATGACTAAATCTCAAGTGTTATAGAAAATCTCTATTTTTCATTCTTGTACAATTTACTTTTAAAAAATTACATTATACGGCTTTGCAGCTGAGAATATAATATTGATTTAATATTTAATTATAAAAGGAGATTTAAGAATGGTCGAGCGCTACATGGATGCTTATGAAAAATCGATTACTGATCCTGCAGGTTTCTGGGAAGAGCATGCACAAGAATGCCACTGGTATAAAAAATGGGAAAAAGTTCTTAATGATTCAAAAAAGCCTTTTTACCAATGGTTTTCAGGAGGAAAGGTCAATACCTGTTATAACGCTCTTGATTTACATATTGAAAACGGCATAGGCGACCAGCTGGCCATGATATATGACAGCCCTGTTACTGACACAATTAAAAAGTTTACATACCTGCAGTTACGAGACGAAGTCGCAAAATTTGCAGGAGTTCTTGCGTCCCGGGGTGTAAGAAAAGGAGATAGAGTAATAATATATATGCCGATGATACCTGAAGCAGCTATCGCCATGCTTGCCTGCGCGCGGCTTGGCGCTGTTCATTCAGTGGTTTTCGGTGGCTTTGCCGCAAATGAGCTGGCCACACGCATTAACGACGCCAAACCAAAAGTAATTGTTTCTTCCTCATGTGGAATCGAGGTCAAACGAATTATTAAATATAAACCGCTTCTTGACGGAGCCATAGAAATGGCCGTGGAAAAACCGGAATGCTGTATTATCCTCCAGCGTCCTGTGGAAACGGCTTCCATGATAGATGGCAGAGATATTGACTGGAACGAAGCCATGGCAAATGCTGAGCCGCATGACTGCGTTCCTGTTGAATCCACAGACCCGCTGTATATTCTTTACACTTCAGGAACGACAGGGGAACCAAAGGGCGTTGTGCGTGACAACGGAGGACACATGGTTGCCCTGAAATGGAGCATGAAGGCAATATATGGTTTAGACCAGGGAGATGTGTTTTGGGCGGCATCTGATGTAGGCTGGGTAGTCGGTCATTCCTATATTGTTTATGCCCCGCTGTTTAAAGGCTGCACAACTATAATTTATGAAGGCAAACCTGTAGGCACACCTGATGCCGGCGCATTCTGGCGTGTAATATCAGAACACAAGGTCAAAGCTTTATTCACCGCCCCCACTGCCTTTCGGGCTATTAAGAGAGAAGACTCCGATGCCGGATTTATGAAAAACTATGATCTTTCAAATTTCAAAACATTATTCCTTGCAGGCGAAAGGCTTGATCCGGACACACTGCGCTGGGCTGAAAATCATCTTGGCGTACCTGTAATAGATCATTGGTGGCAGACAGAAACCGGCTGGGGCATTGCCGCTAACTGCATGGGCATTCATCATTTTCCTGTCAAACCGGGTTCACCCACAAAAGCAGTTCCAGGATGGGATGTCCAGGTAGTAGATCCAGACAACAAACCTGTCAAGGCAGGTGAAATAGGGGCTCTTGTTGTAAAGCTTCCCCTGCCCCCGGGATCGCTTCTAAGCCTGTGGAACAACGACGAACGTTATGTCAGCACTTATCTAAACGAATTTCCCGGATATTATAAAACTGCCGATGCCGGTTTCATAGATAAAGACGGTTATATTTACGTAATGACTCGTACTGATGATATTATAAACGTTGCCGGTCACCGTCTTTCTACAGGCGCCATTGAAGAAGTGCTGGCTGATCATCCTGAAGTGGCGGAATGCGCCGTTTTTGGTGTTAATGACCAGCTTAAAGGACAGATACCCATCGGATTTCTGGTGTTAAATGCAGGTGTTTCGCGCAGCCACGATGAAATTATAAAAGAGGTTATACAGATGGTCCGTGACAGGATCGGCCCTGTAACATCCTTTAAGACCGCCGTTGTTGTAAAACGGCTTCCCAAAACACGCTCAGGAAAGATCTTGCGAGGGACCATGCGGAGTATCGCAGATAACAGGGAATACAAAATGCCGGCTACAATAGACGATCCTGCTACGTTAAATGAAATAGAAGACGCCTTAAATTATATTGGATATGGAAAGGCAAAAAAGTAAATTTTTTATGACATTTTTATTTTCACCAGAAAACGAAGACAGCAAAAAAAACCCGTTGCTTTTACGAGTCCATGAAAAGAGACCTTTGAAAAATGTTCAATTTTGCTCAAGTTCAAGGAAGGCGAAAATTTTAAACGCAGGAATACATTAAGTATTTCGAGGCTTAAAATTTAAGCCTGACGCAGTAATTGGGCAAAAGGGGAGGTTTTGCAAAGGTCTCGAAAATTAACTGAAGAAATAAATACAATGTTCGATAAAAAATTAATTAGCAGAGCTGAAAGAATTATTGAAGATCCCAATGACTCTATTCTTTATGAAGAGGCTTGTAATCTGGCTGTTTCTCAGAATAATGCAGTTGATCTGATAATGTGTGCCAATAAGATCAGAGAAAAATACAAAAAGAATAAAGTATTCACATGTTCCATTATTAATGCCAAATCAGGGCGCTGCTCAGAGGATTGTGCTTTTTGTGCACAGTCAGTTCATCATAAAACAGGAATTGGAAGTTACCCATTATTAGATAAGGAAAAAATAGTAAATAATTCCATATCAATAGAAAAAAAAGGCGCAACAAAATATTCGATGGTAACAAGCGGTCATTCACTTTCCAGCAAAGAAATATATTCTATCGGGAATACAGCAGAAGAAATAAACAAAAAAACAGATCTTTCAGTTTGCGCATCACTGGGACAGTTGACTGAACCCATGGCATTAAAGCTCAAAGAAAAAGGAGTTACCACTTATCATCACAATTTGGAAACAGCTGAAAGTTATTTTAATCAAATATGCACAACGCATAATTATAATGAAGATATTTACACGGTTAAAACAGCAAAATCAGCAGGGCTTAAGATTTGCAGCGGAGGAATCCTGGGGCTGGGGGAAAGCTGGGCACAGCGTGTGGAGCTGGCTTTTACCCTTAAAAAACTGGATGTAGATTCTATCCCGGTAAATTTTCTGAATCCAATTCCCGGAACCAGAATGGAAAACAGACCCTTGCTTCCACCAATGGAGGCGTTAAAGAGTATAGCGATTTTCAGATTTATAAATCCTGATAAAGATATAACCATATGCGGTGGCAGGGGAAAAACTCTTGGTGATTTCCAGTCATGGGTTTTCATGGCAGGTGCCAACGGAATTATTATTGGCAATTATCTTACCACAAAAGGCCGGAGCGTTGAAATGGATATGGATATGATCAGACAATTTAATTTCGATTGCGCCTGAAGCTCACGCAGATATGGTTTACTGTCTAAAGCATCCTGTGTCTTCACTTACCCATGTATATCTTTGAGCCAGTGGATATCTCCTGCCCTCTCCTTTGCCACCATAAAACTTTACATACTGCAATATCCATGAAGAGTATGACTCCCCGGTTCTATAAAAATAATGATAATATCGTAAAACTTCACGAACTTGCTCCATTATACGATACTTTGGGTTCGGTTTGAATCTCATCTTGCTTCCCATATACCCGCTGTATTATGTTGTTAAATCGAAAGCTTAATAGCATATAAAAGAGTTGAAAAATTCAAGATCTCTGCTGACTTCTGCCCGGTCATCCTGCATGTTGCCACATAGGGCGCTTTCGCATAGTGCGACCGCATGCCGGACAGGTCCCCCCGGACTCAGTATAGTACCCCCTTGAGGGGTATAAGAACGTGAACTTTCGCTACACAACCGCAGCATTTATCATATCTCCTGAACCCTGGGCTTCGTTATGTTGTGCTAACTTACCCGGAAACTAGGCCTTATATGCTGTTTCTGTTCGTCGGCTCATAGCTTTGCACTCCAGCTTCCTTCAGACGGTCTCTCACGATTCGCCCTTGCTTTCGGCTAATACTTTTGTTAAGGTATTCAGCATATTAACAGGCTTCACATATAAGGGACTTACACCCTATAAGTTAACGCCCATGCCGGGCGTACAAAAATCATTGAAGCGGAGCGTATAAAGCACGCCTGCTTAACTCAATCATTCGGTAACAAACAAAAAATGGGAGATTACTATGAAGGCGGAATTTACGGCAATACTGGAACCAGCACCCGAGGGCGGCTTCTGGGCTATTTGCCCGGAAGTGCCTGGCGCCAATGGTCAGGGCGAAACAATAGAGGAGGCAAAAGATAATCTTCGTGAGGCTATAGAGTTGCTTTTAGAGGACCGAAATGCTGACATTCTCCGAGGGCTTCCAGATGACGCTATCCAAGATAAGGTGATGGTCGGATGAAGCGACGAGATTTAGAAAGAAAACTGAGAATCTCGGGTTGCTATCTGAAACGAGAAGGCGCCTCACATTCACTTTGGATAAACCCGAAGAACGGTGAAATTGAAGCTGTCCCTCGGCACAACGAGATCAAAGAGCCCTTAGCAAAGAAAATTTTGAAGAATCTCAATGCAGAATAAATGACCGAACAAAGCGAGAGGCAAGCCATTGAGTAGTCCCCGCCACCTACGGCGGCACGAACAACTCAATAGAGCGGAAATTTTTTCTGAATATTGCAGATGCTTCGCACTCTAATATTCAAAAAAGATCCCGCTCAACTCGGCATTAGCCGTCAAAAAGGATTATATGCAATTATCAAAAATTGAAAAAGTTGAATTGCGAGAAATATGGAAGCATGAAGCCACCGATTTCACAAATTGGCTTGCTAAAAAAGAAAATCTTGATCTTCTCAGTGACGAAATAGGCATTGATATTTCTTTGATCCAAGCTGAAGCAAGCGTAGGTAAATTCAATGTCGATATTCTTGCGGAAGAAGAAAATACAGGGAAAAAAATAATAATTGAGAACCAACTGGAAACGACAGACCATGACCACTTGGGCAAGATAATTACCTATGCATCTGGATATGATGCAGAAATAATTATTTGGATAGTAAAGAATGTAAGGGATGAACATAAACAAGCTATTGATTGGTTAAATGAGCATACAGATGAAAAGGTGAATTTGTTTGCCATACAAATGGAATTATGGCGCATAGCTAACTCCCCTTGTGCCCCCAAATTTCAGATAATTGCCAAGCCAAATGATTGGGCTAAAGCAATAAAAAAAGTTTCTGGTACATCCAGCGAATTATCAGATACAAAAATGACACAGTTAGAATTTTGGACAAAGTTTAAAGAGTATGCACAGGAACAAGGAGGCAAAATAAGGTTAAGAAAGCCATACCCGCAACACTGGTATGATGTTAGTTTTGGATTTTCAACCGCTCATATTGCTCTGACCGTTAACAGCCAAAGCAATCAAAAGGGTTGCGAAATATACATACCTGACTCAAAACAATTATTTCATTGTTTGTATGAAAACAAAGAGGAAGTAGAAAAAGAGCTTGAGTGTCAAATCCAGTGGGAAGAATTACCAGGCAAAAAGGCAAGTAGAATCAGATTGCTTGAGGATGCGGATTTGTCAAATACCGAAAGTTGGGCGGATATTCATCAGTGGTTGCTTATAAATACCATTAAATTTCAAAAAATTTTCAGTAGCTACATCAAAAAATGCAACAACCGCGAACAAAATAAAGATTAGAACAGAGTCGAAGGCCTGGTTCTAATCCAAAATTCAAAAAGCCGCGGATGTATTTGTATATATAGGGGTAAAGAATAGATAAGACCAGGAAGGGTTCAATCGCATAAGCGGGCGATCTGAATTACATTCTCTTTGGAGAAAAGATTAAATGAAGACTTTTTTGGCTGCCCCTGACTTTTGCGAGGCATTGAAAAACTCAACAATAAATGAGGAGGAAATATGAAAAAAATATTGATAATGGTTTTTGTGGTTCTTCTGAATGTGGCGTTTTTGTGTCCGCCTGCTTCTGCGCAGGCTGGAAAACTGGAAAATTCGTCGACTCAGGACCTGCTGATCAAGAGTGAGGTCGAAACAGCGGTCAGCATGCTTCAGGCGATCTTTACAAAACATAAACAAGGGGAACTGACCTTTGGGCAGTCAGAAAAGCTTGGCGCCGACCTTCTGCGGGAACTGAAGTACGGTACCGAAGGATATTTCTGGGCCGATACAACGGAAGGCGTCAATGTGGTTTTGTACGGCCGAAAGGATGTGGAAGGAAGGAATCGGCTTGAGGACAAGGACCATAAGGGGACGTTCTACATAAAGGAATTTCTGGTAAAAGGCCAAGCCGGTGGCGGGTATGTTGAGTACTGGTTTCCGAAGAAGGGACACACCAAAATTCAACCCAAGAGATCATACGTGCTATTGTTCAAACCATTCGGCTGGGTTGTAGGTAGTGGATACTACCGCTGAAAAACCCGATATGTCTCTGGAAATCACAGATTTTAAATGTTATATTATGTCATTATAAACTTGACATTGTGTTATAAAACGCTATATATAAACCATGAATGAAATTCTTTGGCATAACCGGGCACGTAAGCAAATGAAAAAGATACCGGTACATTACAGAGAGGCCATCCATAAAAACGTTGATAAGTTGACTGTATTTCCGAAGTGTGAACAGCTTGATATCACTGAGCTGAAAAATCATCAGTATGATTACCTATTGAGGGTTGGTCGCTGAGGTGAAAAAAAGAGATGAGCGTACATATTGATCCTCAAATTATAAAAAAAGACGGTAAGCCTGTATTTGCCGTTATCCCCTGGAACGAATACCAGAAACTGTTACATAACCGAATTGAGTCTGACGAATCAGATGTTTGGTTTCCGAATGAGGTTGTAAAAGCAAATGTCCGAGGGGAGAGTCTTATAAAGGCATGGCGAGAATATTTAAAATTAACTCAAGCAGAATTGGCTTCCAAAGCAGGCATGAAACAATCAGCCCTTGCGAGATTGGAAAGCAATACCACCAATCCAAGAAAATCCACCCTAATGAAATTAGCTGAAGCAATGGGTATAACTGTTGATCAGTTAATTGATTGACCAACCTGGCATATTTAGTCACTGGTGCCGACCCCAAAAGCCGTGCGACACAGTTCCACCGTTTTATATGAAAAAATAAATTATGAACACTTCAACATTAATGTGGGGAGTTATATTTAGTGCCATAGGAGTAGGATTCTTTGTATATGGTAAAAAGCAAAAGGCTACCATTCCGTTTTTAAGCGGCATAGGGTTAATGGTAGTTCCATATTTCATTTCGAATGCGGTAATTCTTGTTATTGCCGGCATCATTTTGGTGGCCTTACCTTTTATTATAAAAAGATAGGGCATGTTGCTTTCTCTGATTCAAGCAAATTGTTACCTTTTGCCGTACATTTCTTCCGACACAAAACAAAAGGGATCTCTGTCCTTGAACACATCCAGTCCACAACTATAGGTGATAGCAAGGCAGCCTCGACAAACAACAGCCAGGCTGCAATCACGGCAGGCTTCGCTGCCGCTTCGATATTTACGGGCAAGACTGGAGTGATATATGTCAATCAGAGGTGTTTGAAACATATTTCCAATGGGCGACGGAAACTTTCTGCAAGCATGCACCTCGCAGTCGGGAAGCAACGCCACAAAGTTAAATGCTGCCCCGCAACCATATCCGGCGCATCCGCCAAAAGGTTCAATGCCTTTTTCCTTTCTTATAATATTGATCAGGTTGTCTTTTAAACCCAAGATAGAACTCTCACCTGCCATTTCTTCGTATTTTCTTAGAAACGCCTCAAAATCTTCCTTTTGCGGCATCTTGAGTTGTGCTCCTTCACCTACAGTGGAAAGTCGGTTGAAGGTGAAAAAATCGGCTCGATCTTTAAGTAAACTGCCAAGGGGTAAAACCTGATCCATGTTGTCGCGGTTCAGTGTTAGCATTACCATGCTAAAAATATTTAGCTGTTTAAGCTGGTCAAGAAAGTCAAAAGAGCGTTGGAAATGACCGTCTCCACGGATGTAATCGTTATATTCGCTCAACCCTTCTAAGCTGATCTGAAAATACAGCGGTTTAGTTATATCGAGCAGCCTTTTAATTTTTTCCATGGGCGTGGGATTGCCGAGTATAGCAATCCCAAAACCAAAATCTGATGCAGCCTGATAAATGTCTATAAAACGGGGATAAAGCATGGGGTTGCCGCCGGTAAATGTTACCTGCCCCTTCACATGCATCTGTTGGCAGAATTCATAGAAATCATTGAGTATGGCGATTCCGGTTTCATAAGGCATCGAAGCTCGGTCGCTGCGGTCGTAGCAATGTTTGCAATGAAGATCGCAGGTCTGTGTTATGTGCCACTGAAGAGTAAAAATATCCGCTGTAATAAAATGTTCATAGGCGTCGGACGTTTGAACCGATGATAAAGAAGAACGTTCTATTCGGGAGCCCGGAGATATGAGAATCCCCTGCCCTGTTGCCCGGTTTAGTGCTGTGTGTATAGCGCCAACACTCACGCTGCCGATGGTAGATGCCTCACGTGGATCGACCTGCTCGATAATAATTTTAAGGGCCAAAAGATCAATGTCATCTGCTTCACGGATATGCAGATCATCGGTTTTTGAATGGCGCCAGATCATAACATGGATTTGTGAGGATTCCGGCAGAATGGAATCTATCCCTGCATCTCCTTTGATAAGAGCCACTAAATTTTTCCAGGAAACAGGTACAAGAGTCAAGGTAGGATTAACCGTTATCGTCTCATAGTCTTGATGGACGGAAGTTTTATCTTCTTCAGCTCGATATAAAGCCCATTCAAGTCGAGCTAAATCAACTATAAAATCAGGCAAGTCAAGGTCGCTTTTCAGGGAAAGCAGTATCTTGTAAAATGCTTGTGGCTTGGAATCCTCATCCAGTGCCGCCAATACCCTTCCCCAGGTTTTCTTTCCAAGGGTATGGCGACATATGGAGAAAATTTTTTGGAAATTGTCAAAAAGTATTTTATACACTATGTTTCTACAAAATTGGCGGGTTATTTACTTTTCTGGTCGGCGCCACCGGCACCGGAAGTACCACCACTTCAGCCACTTTGGGAAGAGCTACCTGCTCCAGGCTTATCGCCACTTCAGGCACTTGCACCAGGTGCACAGCCACTTATAGCGAAAGTGGACCCAGCGATCAGACCGGCAATACAAAAACCCAGCAGCATCTTCTTTAGGTCTTTTACGTCCATAATTACCTCCTGCAAAGTTAAGGATAAAAAACACATTTACCCCCTGGGGTAGGAACTTTAAAAGCGAATTGTAAAAACAGTAGAAAATCGTAGAAATGGAGTTTTAATAAATAATGGAGATGGAGTTTCAAAAAGAATATTGGAAAATGCGATCAATTCGCTTCAGGATATAAACAAAATCTATCAGACAAATTTTTAACTGTCAATTTTTAAAAAATATTTATTCTATTATTTTTTTAATTTTAACCATCGCCGGGCATTCGTGTATATCTTTGAGCCAGTGGATATCTCCTGCCCTCTCCAAAAGCCTTTGATGTAACCTTGAGAGCCGGAGCTGCCTGACGCCTCTTGTATTCATTTTTATCGACCCTGCGAACAACATCCTCTACAAGGCTTCTTTTATATCCCATCTTAACCAGCTCGTCTGTTCCCCTGAAATTTTCAATATATTCATTTAATATAGTGTCAAGTATTTCATAGGGCGGCAAATCATCCTGATCTGTCTGATCTGGTTTAAGCTCTGCAGAAGGCGCCTTTTTAATTATATTTCGCGGGATATACTCTTTTTCAGAATTTATAAAACACGCAATGTCGTAAACAATAGTTTTGGGAACATCCGCAATTACAGCCAGACCGCCGTTCATATCACCGTAAAGTGTGCAATAACCTACGCTGACCTCGGATTTGTTCCCGGTTGAAAGAAGGAGACTGCCATGCATGTTGGAAAAAGCCATGAGAATGGTTCCCCTGATTCTGGCCTGTATATTCTGCTGCGCAACAGTGGGATTGTTTTCATTAAAAGAAGGTGAAACAAGCTTTATAAATTCTCTAAACAGGCCATCAATCCGAACCTCTTTTAATTTAATTCCAAGATTTTCAGCCAGTTCCTCAGCATCTTTTATGTTCTCCTGAGAAGTGTAAATAGATGGCATGGAAACAGCCAGCACATTATCACGGCCCAAAGCCTTTGTCGCAATATATGCGGTCAAGGCGGAATCAATACCCCCGCTGAGGCCTAAAACAACCTTTGAAAACCCGCACTTTGTTGCATAGTCTCGCGTCCCCATAATAAGAGCCTTTAAAATACTTTCAGTGTCTGAGCCTGCAATGCTGTGAAGGTTTTTTTCAAAGCCTTTTGAAGATTCAGTATCAAAAACAACAATATCCTCCTTAAAATCAGAGGCTCTGGCCTTTATCTGTCCATGTTGATCAAAAGCAGCGCTCATGCCATCAAAAAGAATACCGTCATTGCCGCCAACCTGGTTTGCATATATTACAGGTACGTTATATTTTCTGGCAATA
>Ga0222695_1000658_pt1 | contig 17046 bp, 26 predicted proteins | sample AntAcemetage1398_FD_179834 | JGI IMG/M metagenome (GOLD analysis project Ga0222695, IMG submission 179834) | Saline water microbial communities from Ace Lake, Antarctica - #1398 | ecosystem: Environmental > Aquatic > Non-marine Saline and Alkaline > Saline | place: Antarctica: Ace Lake...
TCCTATCCTTGATTAAGTTTAAAGAATTTAATCTTACAATAGTTCATTCTCTTGCGTAGCTGTGCTTTCTTCTTAACATTCTTCTCTGCAATAAGCTCGTAGAATAGAGTGATAAATGTCTCTCCATAGTCTACAGCTTTGCGGAGCTTCCTGACATGGGATGTCTTCCTTAACAGTGTAAGATATTCCACGCCCTTAGAGATGGCTTGAAAAATCTGTCCAACCATTAGTCCTCTTTGTTAAGTCCTAAGAAGTTTACTATCTTGTAAAGAAAATCTACTATCTTATTGTCTGCTTCTGTCGGTGTCATCTTTGCTATGACTGAGAATAAACCCAATGCTGCGAGTATAACTGTAGCGTATTTAGTTACTATTTCTATATTCATCTTGGTCTTCTCCTTCTTCCTCTTCCTGCTCCACGACCTCTGCCCCTACTGGGTTTAGGGTCTCCTGCTTTGCCTACTCTTGGAACTGCACCCGCTCTGCAACTTCCTTTTCTACCTGTTCTTGCCATTCTCTTGCTCCTTTAGTTCTACTAACCTTAATATCTCTTGACGAGCCAGTAATAGCTGAGTGATTTCCTTCGTACTCCTACTATTAAACTCTCGCCTATCCCTATCTATATTATCTATTACACGCATAATTGTATGTAATAGATTGTTGATTTGTTCGTCAAATTCTTTCATTGTGTAAATATTATTTTAGTTAATTGTAATATAAAAGACACCGAGACTAATACTAAAATAGGGAATAGAAAGAACTTTATCCAACCCTCGTGATGCCGTAAATGGTTTGTCATAAGAACTTCTAACTTAATTAATCTCTCTGTTATTGTAAGATTTTTCATATATCTCCTTTAATTAACAAAAGTCCAACTGCCACCTGCATTAACTCCCCACTTAATATCATCTAAATAAAAGGTATTAGCTGCGTCTGCATTCATTATAGTTATTATAATACTATCAATATCATCTTTGTTAGCATCTGAAACCCCTGATATATCCCAACTCTCGGTTTGGTTAGTATTAGAAGTAGCTACATTTGCCGTATGTTCGGTAGTAGTTCCTCCTGAGTCGTGTATGCCTATTTTTATATTACTTCCCGTTCTTAGAGCGTAGATGTCATATTCAATAGCTTCTGAGTTAGATAAGTCTAAGTTGTCTGCTAATGTTCTTGTTAAAGTATCATTTAAACTATCTGTTATTACTGCTACTCCTTTTAAAGAATAAGAGCCTTGAGTTTTTATAGTATCTTCGGAGAAACAAGCTAAATCATTTTGTGGGTTTTCTTCTTCTGTTCCGGAATCGTTATTATAAATAGCCTCTATTTCTTTTTCTGTTAGAGCATAATCATAAATACGGACATCATCAACTTTGCCATCTATGGTATCAACTCTATCAACGCCAATTATAAATCCTCCTACCCAAGCATCAGGGCTGTCTTGTGTTTTTGGTCCAGCTAAAAGGCTTCCATTTTTGTAAAATCTACCTTGTTTTCCATCATATGTATAAACAAAATGATGCCAAGTATTAACTGCTAAAGTTCCTGCAGGGAGGTCTGCTGGAGTAAATCGGGTTTCTAAATCTGTTCCTACATAAATTTCACCGTCAGCAGTTGTATGAAATATAAAAGCCCCCCACTCTGCAGTTGCCATAATCGACTGATTGTAGTCAGCAAGAGAAGTCGGATACAACCACCACGCAATGCTTACAGTAGTTGGTGTCCAATTTAATCCTGCAACAACTACATGAGCATCAAGCCCATCAAGAGTTAAGGCAGTATTTATCTTTCCAGCGACTGAAGAAGCAGATGTATTACCTGCACCAGTTAAAACACCATTATTAGCACCTACACTATCAACAACAGTTGTATTAGCTGCATTATCGTTCATCTTCCATTGAGAAACTGGGGACGGAACAGTATCACTACTAACATAAGCAGCCTGTGCAGCTGCATCATTAGCGTATTCCATATCATCTATTACCCATTCATAGGTAAAAGCAAATGCTATTCCTAAACCTACGAACAGAGATAAAGTTAAGAGTAAGAGTTTTTTCATAGTTTATCTCCACTTATAATTAGGTGAGCCCTTGTTGCTGTAGTAGCACTATCAACATTAAATCCAATTATATCCCCTGCTGTTACAGAAGTTGTCCAACTCGTTAAAGTAGTATCTTCTGACTTCGTTGCTGTGGTTACTGTAGGTGGTGTAGAATCTGTAATAGAATCTGCGTCTGTAGGCGGATAGTCAACATATTGTTCAAGCCAAACGTCTATAACGATAGAACCGCTTTGGTCAAGTAAGACTGTTGCCCTGTCTATGGTCATATTATAAGGGATTTCTATATACCCCTTTACTCCTGTCGTGATTGCAGAACCGCCACCGTCTATTGTTATTCCGAAACTCCCTGACATTACATCTGCGGTATTATCTATATCATCGTCATCTATTAAATCAGCTTGGAATAATGCGTTCCACGTCCCTGTAGTTATCGTGCCTACTGTCGCAAGGTTAACTATAGAGGTTATACTGCCCTGTGTGGCTTGTGTAGTGGCTGTATCGGGAGGTAATCCTGTTATTGTGGTTACTGTATCAGCTTCAATAACATTACTTGCAGCAGATAAAGAAGCACCTGTTATCACTCCACCATCCATTTTAACATCCTCAACTGTAATACCAGAGGTAGCAATTAAAGTCATTTCATTAGCAGCATTTCTTTCTATTGAAGCATCTTGTCCTAAACCGAGATATATCTTACCTGCATCTCCTATATAAAGATTAAGCCACTCAGCATCAACTGTTCCTAAGGAGTCAGTATCAGCACCATCAGAAAGTAAGGTAGTGTTTATCTGAACAGAGGCGAGATTATCTAATGCTACAGTTGCTCCACCACCTGCGGCTGCCGTATCAGCGTAAGCAGTAGTGGCTAACTTAGTGGAATTATCATTAGGACTTTGTGTGGTAGTTGTTGCAGTTGTAATATTTCCACCTGTGATAGAGAGCGTTCCGTCTGTCAAAGTATCAGCAGTTAATAGTCCTGTTACAGTTGTTGGGTCATTAAGCCTTATCCCCGTCGTAGCTCCTAAGTCTAAATAATTATCAGCTAAACTATCTATATATTCGTTTCCATCAGTTTGAGTAAATTTAATCTTATCTAAGGCAAGTATAGGTGCTGCTGATGTTAGGTTAGTATCATCACTGTATAATCTCTCAGCACTATCAAACCATATACCTGTGCCTACTCCGTTACCTGCTAACACCACTTGGTAATTAGCAACGCTTCCTCCAGTAGGTTTCTCTATAACTAACTGTTCAAGTGTTCCTGCAACACTTCCTGTTGCATTTTTTAGATGAAGATTTATAACTGGTTCAGTTATAGTAAGTGTTCCAGCTCCAATAGAATATGGAGTTAGTTCCATATTTGTAAGACTTTTTCCTGTCGTTGTTCCTAATAGGCTTATTCCAGTTGACCTAATATTTCTAATATCCAAATCTGAACTTCCAAAAGGAGCATCCCAATAATCTGTTTTAATATTAAAAGCTACATTACCAATAAGAGAACCTGTTCCATATTCTGTTCCTGTTGGGTTATGTCCTATCCTAGCAGACCAATGTTCGCCAGTAGTTTCTGTAACAGGAGCATAAAAATACTCCATATTTAAACCATTTGTTGCTGTGTCTATATCATCGTGTCCATAAGCAAATCTTATTATAGTATCATCTACTGGTGCTCCTGAGCTGGAAAATGAATATTCATACCCAATTCCGAATCCCATCTTAGGATATTTAAACCAAGTCTGACCAGTCGATATTAAATTCTCTAAGTTTAAAGTTGTTAAAGAAGTAGCTCCAGAAGCGGTGCTTACATTAAAAATCTGAGTTCCATCACTCTGCCTAACATCAAGAGCAGTCGGCGAAGTTCTTTCTACTATAATATCGTCATCACGAACATTGTCCTCAAGAGTAGCAATAGTCTGAACTAAAGTCGGAGTCAAAGAAATATACACAAGTCTGAAAGAATTAAGTAACGTTGTAGCTGTTGTAGTATATTGTAAATAATAAACTGTCTTATCAGCAGTGATATAATCTGAAATATTTGCACTTATTGTATGAGTAATACTTCGGTTAGTATTTAAAGTATAAGGACCACCAATATTATCCCAAGTGCTTGTTCGGTTGTTCCAAAGTGCGTGATAGAAAGTTGCTCTATTATGATTGTTGAAATCTGTAATATAAACATCAAAAGAAGAAACATCATCTGCGACTTCTCCTATTTCCATTTCGCACATTATAGATAAATAATAGGCAGTTCCATTTGCTAGGTTTTGAGCACCACCAGCAGCAGCCCAAATCAAACCATAATTAGTAGTGCTAAATTCTGTTCCACCATAACCAGTGACAGGATTAGATAACATATCACTAGCAGTTAAACTCTGCTTCATATATGCCTTATGAAAAGAGGAGGGGTTTGTAATATTATTGTAATCATAAAGCTTTGTAAGACCAGCTATATTTCTAAGTTCAAGAGCATCTGTTTGAATATCATCAACTACATCTAAAACAGCTTGTGGAGTTATCGTACCAAGACCAATATTGTCAGCAATGGTATTCTGAAAAATATATCCGTTGTCTGAATCTCTATTCCAATATCCTAAAACACCACCACTCGGAGCAGTAGAGGTTAATTGTTTAGAAGCATCGGTATATACTCCAAGTGAAGCAGAAAGCCCATTGTCTGTTATTTGCCCGAATGTTCCTGTGCCTGTAACATCTAACTCACTTGAGGGCGCTGTCGTTCCTATACCAACTCTATCAGTATATCCAGCAGCATTTACTACTAAAGTATTTGTATCTACAACTAAATCTCCGAATGTTCCTGTGCCTGTGGTAGAGAGGGCTCCGCCTGTAATCGTTAGAGTGCCATCGGTTAGGGTTGAAGCGGTTAAAGTTCCTGCGGTTAATGTAATGCTTTCAGTGTCAGCAGTATCGCCTATAGTCAAGACTGCGTCTAAGTCTTGTGCTTCTGTTAGAATACCAAAGTTTAAGGACGCTGTTCCGTCAGCGTTATCAGTTAAGGTAGTGTTGGGAACCTTGATTATCGTAGCCACAGGCACAGAGGGAGCACCATCTTCTTCCTCAACAGTCTGTATCATATCAAAACCACTATTTATTTGTGGGTTATATACCATACCACCATAAGCAAGACCTGCCAAACTTAAAAATATTAAAAATGAATATATCTTTTTATACATCTATCTCCTTATGTGTAGGTATATCCTGTTCTTCCGCTCCACGTCCCGTAGTAAATCTTCCTTGTTACTGGTCGCATACTTGTATATGTAAACTTCTGTAATAACCAACCGTCAGACCCCTCTGCTAAACCTTGAGGTGCATAGCCAGCATAGAGGATAGTTCCGTCTGTATCATACTGCCACCTACCTTGTTGGTTGGTCTCTATCTGGATATATCTCTTAGCGTAGAGTTTAGACTCGTGTTCTCTTGACTCTGTCTCGCTGTTCTTTACATTACCGCTTGTATTATAAGTATCACCTTGTCCCATTCTTCCCCCTATATGCTACTCTCATTTCCTTTAATTCATCTAATCGTCTACCATATTTATTCTTTATATTCTTACTTGTCTCGGTGGCGTTTAACTTAAACTGTTTCTCCGCCTTATTATAAGACTTATTTATCCTGTCTATCTCCATATTAAGTTTAGCTATGTTACTTTTATATGTTTCTGTTACGCTGGATAAGGTTTGGTTCTTACTTTGTTTAATAGTATTCAACTCCTTATTCATCTCGCCCCTAAGAGAGTCTATGTTATCGCTCAGTCTTATCCAGTTATATAGTTTGCTTACACGGGTCTCTCCGTGTGCCGGAACCCCCAACTTAGACTCAAGCACCATAAGTTTTTTAAGCCCATCACCTATACCATTACTGTTAGATACCCAACGATTGATAGTATTGATGTGTCCTTTGTTCATATTGTCTAATGGAGATATATTAAAGAACTTATATATTTCATCATGGACAATATTGGTATCTATGTTAATTGGTTTAGTATCTTTAGCTGGTGCTACGCTTACTGTTTGTGTTTGTTCTGCTGATTTTGCAAGTCCTTCCATATTCCTCCTTAGTTCTTATACTCCAACCAACCTTGATACATCTCTATAAGATTACCAGCAGTAGCGGTATCCCATTTTGCATATACTTTAAGTGTCATATCACCTGTTGTATTCACTGTTACTACATCAATTTTATATAACTCTGCTTCATCAATAGTTAAATGAAAATGTAAAGCCCTCTGTCCATTTGCACCAATAGTTCTTTGTGTGCTATTAGCATCTATATGCCAATCATCGTCTACTAGTTTCTTAGCCTTTTGTGTTAAAGTTAATATTTCTACATCATCTAAATCTGCTGAAATAGTTATAAGGTCACTATTGGTTGCACTTGAAATAATACCATCACAATGAAACTTAAATATTATTCCTGTACTTAAACTGTTTGCTGCCATTGGAGCAGTCCATAAAAGAACTTTGTCTGTTCCATCTTCCCCAGGGTCTCCATTACAATCTGTGGTTGTTAAAACCACATCACTTGTTCTATCAATAGCTTTCTGCGTAGCTACATTAGTAAAGTATAATTTATCTCCATCCCATTCCATAACACCAGCTTCAGGAGTATCTAATAATGGAGCTGCTGTTAATTTTAATGCACCACCACCTGCGAGTCATATTCAGAGGTATAACTACCGTCCTATTAGCCCACACAGCCTGTTCAAAGACATCTTTCTCTATTGAGGAAGGTCTTACCGCCCCTTCTCTTTCTATACTGTCGCCTATAGCCATAATGCTTCCTGTCTCTTTTCTAAATCACTAATATGTTGTTGAATTGATACCCAATTAAATACCTTATCCCAAGACTTATCTTTTAGGTGTGGTGAGCCGAGCTTCATCTGTAAACTTCTTATCTTCTGCATACCATCACCTATACTGTCCACATCTTTGAACGCCCACCCAGAGATAGCCTTTAGTTTCTCCACCTCTTTAGTATCTACCGAGCCTATGTCTATATTAAAGTGTCTATAAACATCCATAGGAACTTCTTGATATTGGACTGTTCCCATACCTTCTTTGACTTCTGTATATTGAACTACTGTTGGTTCTATTGGTTGTGCTGCTTTAGGTATGCCCTCCATTATCTATCTCCTTGATAATCTTCTCCACCGCCACCAAAATCAAAATTCTTGGTAAGGTTCTGTGCTACCTTATACATAACTCCATATCTGATAGCATAATCCAACAACCTCATACCTTGCTTAGTCATTTTCTGAGCTGTAACAGTTTGTTGAACCTTAGAGAAAGTATCTTTAGGTAATATTACTTGTAAGGCTTTTCTTTGTTCAGGATTTCCAAACATAGTCTTTAATCCTTTAGCTGTCTTCCCATACTTCATATAAGTTTCAACAGAGTTAGAATATGTTTTCATTTGTCCATAGGCTTGGTCGGTAAATTTCATCTGTGGGAAACCTATGTGCTTTTGTTTTTGAATACTATCTATAAAAGTATTTATCTCACCACCAGAAGGTCTTACCTTGAATCCAGCAAGCTGAGTTTCAGAGATAGTGCTTTTAAGTTGGTTGATTAAATCTTGGCTTTCTTTAAGTGTAAGCGTTCCTTTACTTGACATAGCTTTCCGTAAGCGTGGAGAAGCTCTTAATAAAGATTTAAACTTTATCTTATCTTCTAAACCCTTTTCAAATGTAGCAAGTTGTTTAGATATATCTACCTTTTGATTCGGATTAGCATTTTGAAACTTATTTATTTTAGAACCAAACCATTTAGAAAGTCTATCCTTTAATCCTTTAAAACCACTTCTAACTTGTTCACCTGTTTTAAGTAGAGCAGGGTTTTTTAATAGACTACCAAAATGGCTTGCTATTCCACTAAGACCACCAGTGATAGCACCAAGAGTTCCAGCTCCGCCAGCTCTCATACCTCTTGCTTTCCAGTCGCTAAAGGCTTCCTCTGCTGGAGTATGTAACCCTGCTGCTATACCAAGTTGTGCTCCACCCCGTAGCGCCCCAAACCCAGCCTTGGCTAACAGAGAACCACCCATAGGAATACCTGCGGTTGCTGCCCTTGCCCCCATCATAGGAATACCTTGGACAAACCCACCGATACTTGCAGCTATGTTGGTAGCAGCAGTTATATCAAGTTCTTCCCCTAAAGGTTTTTTAGGTAAGCCCACTTTAATATCTGCTGTGGGTGCTGTATAACCCATCTTTCTAAGCCCTTTCTCTGGTAAACCAGCTAAGAACATATTGCCAAACTTCCATAAAGGAGAAGATAGTTGTTGCCCTGTGGCTGTAAGACCTGCCATAGTTGGAGTCATACCTTGTTGCACTAATTCTTCTGGTGAGCTTATAGTCCAAGCCTTCTTAAGAGGTTTCTTACCTACACCTTTGGCAACATTATCTATGTCTACTTCGGTTGGTCGTTTGTCAAATTCTACAACCTTACCATTAATCTCTACTTTGAAAGCCATAGTTTATTCTCCTATAAATCTATAAGTATTTCCGCTTTTAGTTTTTAAAGTCTTTGTTCCTAAATCCGAGGTTGATTTTAATGTAGCAGCTTCTTTCGGAGTAAGAATACCTGCCCTTACAAACACATCTTTCATGTCATCATAAGACTTATTTTTAAAAGCATCCCTCATCTCTCGTGCCTCTTCTATACTATACATAGGCTTTCCTTTCTCGTTCTTTAATGCTGCCAAAGAATCTCCATAAGCTGCTGTCATTGATTCAGATACTTGAGCAATATCTTCATAAGGATTACCTGTTAAATCAGGAAGCGTTTCTTTATACATATTAACCATGTCTCTGGAACGACCAGGCATAGCCATCCTCATTAAAGCGATAGCAGCCTCGTTAAGATTTCCTTTGTAAGTTTTTACAAACTCGTTATAGCCAGCCTTGGACAAAACTCCTTGAGCCACCCCAAAGATTCTACCACTAATTCCTCTACCAGCCTTAAATGGTATTCCTTTATCTGCTAAAAACTTTGTAGTAGTTTGATAAGCACGAGCAAGAATGTCTACTGATTGGTCAAGCTTTAATTGAACCCTTCTTAAATCTCTTTGTTTCTTTTCTGATTCTTTAAGTTCTTGAGATGCTACTTGTCCAGCAGTGCTTATTTGTTGTTCAAATGGTTTCATTTCTCTTGGGTCAAGCCCAGCAAATTTCTTTCCCATTGTTCCAAATTCTGGTTTCAACTCTGGTTGCCCTGCTCTTTGAAAATCTGCAAAGGCTCTTGGTGCATCTTGGGCTATAGTTGATATGTCTCTATTCTGTGGTGATAAGTCTGTCGGTGGAGAAGTAATCACCCCTTGTGAAGGAGCTTTATAATCGCCACCTAACGCAGCACTCTTATAATATTCTTCTTCCCAGTCAGTCTTTTCTTTTTCTGCCTCTGACTCTTTCCATTTATAAAATGTTCCGAGATAGTCTTGTCCTGTAAGACCACCTCCTATACCCATAGCAACGTGGGATAGCATACTTATTATAGGATTCTTCTTTTTAGCCATTATATTCTCCTTATCTTGCAGCCCATGTTCCTAATCCACCCATGGCTCCGCCACCTATTTGTCCCCACATTTGGTTTTGTGAAGCACCCATCTGTGCATTAGCACCATACATACTTCCATAAAGCCCTGCAAAGCTATTATACCCCTGTTGGTCGTTGCCCATTACACTCTGTGGTGTAAATCCTTGTGAGTATTGTCCTGTCTGTGGCATAGTAGGTGAAGCTAATTGTTGTCTACCTGCTAATGATAATCCTAAATTTCTATAATAATTTTGGTAGCCCTGTTGTGCTTGAAGCATACCAGTAGACATATAATCAGCACCCATACCAGAGCCTACATTACTTCCTAAGTTAGCTGCCATACCAGAACGATATTCTTCCTTTTGCCAGTCAGGCATTTCAGCTTGCATACCAGCACTCGCCTGTCCAGCCATTTGTTCTTGTAATGCTGCCGTTTCTGGGTACATAGCCTGTTGTGCATCACGCATAGCCGTCCCATATTGACCAGCATACTGCTGTGCTAAATCCACCTGTTGCTGTGCCTGTAGTGGTGCTTGCCTTTGTTGTTCAGCAAACACCTCTGGTGCATATTTAACCCAATCCGCTATTGATTCACCTGTTGTAGGTGCTGCAGGTGGTGATGGTTGTTGAACTGATGTGCCGCCCATATTATTTCCTCCTCTTTAGAATATCGCTAATAAGATATTTCTTTTGTTCTTTATTGGGATATTTCTTTAATCTCTCCCATAACAAATACTTTGTCATTGGGAATATCCTCATTCCTTTTAATAAAATCCTCTTAATTAATCCTTTGTATTTATGTCCCTTCCTTATTACTAAATCAAGTATATGTGCTTCTTCCTTTGTTGGTATATTCCACCTACATACAGCTACTATACCCTCACTATCTCTTACTACTATAATTGTCTTATAAGCTATATGTCTTTCTACGAAGTTCTTTATTGCTGTGTAATTTAACTGTGTATAAAGACCTTTACCATTTTTAATTACAAATCTTGCAATCTCATCTAAATTAATAGAGCTAGCTGTGTCCATATAACTGAACTTCCTCTCCCATATTCTTCAACATCATCATTAGCCGATAACTGACTAATCAATCCCATAAAGCCTGCTATAACTATTAAGTGTGTTCCAAAAGCGACCCAACTGATACTACCTACTAGTAATAATGGTAAGGCTGCTAAACCTATTAATAAACCATGAGCGTAATGATTATCATATCCAAAGACACCATCTAAGTATGTCGTCAAACCACCGTATGCTATCCCTGCTGAGATAAGATGTATCCACCAAGGTGCTGCTATCTTTAATACAAAGATAATAGCTACAGACCTGAGTAGCATACAGCCTAATCTTCTGGTTAGTTTATTCCTAACAACATCCAAGAAGTTACCTTCTAAGGCTTGTCCACCTAGCCTATAAAAACAGGCTGAAAGTATTGTAAGTATTATTATTCCTATAATCATTTATTCCGCTGTCTTATCTATATTATAAGTTGTTGAACCTATTCTTATTTTTAGATTAGTACCATCAAACCATAAATCACCATCAACTGGTGTAGCTACGGTAGGGTCTCCTGTAAATTTCAGATGTGTTCCATCGGCAGCATTAGCAAGGGTGAGTGTTCCAGTATTAGTAAAACCTGTAAACACAACCGTAGCACTATCTATTAGTGTGTGTAGTTTTACATTGGTAACTAACTCAGTTTGACCAAAAACATATCCGTGGGTCAAAGTTGTTGACATAATTTTCTCCTATGTTTATCAACTTTACTATGGCATTCTAAGCAAAGTGTTGTTCCATTATCTAAATCAAATCTCAATTCGGGATATTTAGCAAAACTCTTCGTATGGTGAGCCTCTAAATAACAACCCCTCTTTTCACACTCTTGGCAAGTATAATTGTCTCTAACAAAAACCTTTCTTCTCCATTCTCTCATTTCAAAAGATGTCCTTATTTTGTGATTCTCTAGTGTAACACCACCCTTCCAATTAGGACACTTATCCCCCACCATTAAACCTAATATTCTTAGAGTTTTTCTTATTTTATCCTTTGTCTCTTCAGTAAAGGGTGGTCTATTTTTAAACCTTCCTTCTTCCCACGCCCCCTTAACCCTCTGTCTAATTTTATCTCTTGTTTTATCAGAGTGATGTTTTCCATTTGTCCAAGGTATATCTCCCTTTTTATAACTTGTAGAATTAGCTTTACAAATTCCCTTAGTTCCTTTGTTCCAAGGAGACATACCCTTCTTAAAGCCACGAGTATTTCCTATCAAGGATTTGCTAATTCTTTCTTTTGTTTCTTTAGATAATTTCCAACCACCTCTACTTGCCATCTATTTACTCCTTATGATTTCATTATATATGCCAAAGCATAATACTTGGGCATAATATCCTGTGTTGCACTTCCACTTGAATTGGTTGTTTTGTTACCACTGGGCTTATACGCATTACTAATTTGGTTCTGACCTGTTCTACTTACAACTAACTCTTCAGGGTCACGACCAGTTGCACTAGAAGCCCAAGCAGCCGTAAATGTATGTGCGTGTAAAAGGTTTTTAGTATGTGCTCCACCTGTAGCATCTACATTGTTTGTTCCACCACTATCCGCATCTGCATGTATTACAAATCTATCCGTCAAATCTGGTGTACTGTTAGTTCCATCACAAATAACCCAACCCGTTGGTATTGCTGATACGGCACCCGACCATAAAAGAATACAACCAGCAGGTATAAACCCCCCACTATGTCCGTTCTTATCAGTAGCTGTAGCTAATGTTACAGCACCAGTAAAAATACTTGTACCAGCAAAAGTATTAGCTCCTGTGAAAGCATTGGCTGCTCCAGTGGTGACATAACCAGAACTAGCAAGATCTAACTTACTTGCAGCAATAGCAGCACCAGCAGAAACATCAGCATTGACTATACCCGTAACTGTAGCGTCATCTACTAGAGTATGTAGCTTTGTATTTGTTATGGTTTCGGTTGCTCCGAAAGTTTGTCCGCGAGTTATAGTCCCCATTCTTCTTCTCCTATTAAATCTGCTACGAATATCTCAGCATCTACATATCTTTTAAACCTATGTGTCTTATCTGCAAACTTGACTATTACATAATCAGTCAATCCTTCTTTTCTAAACTCCTGTATAGTAATATCAGTTCCTCTCTTTGACTTGATTATCAAAGTTGTAGTGTCTTTTATATTCTCTGTTCTCACAATAGATGTGTCTCTGTTGTATCTTTTCTTAAACGCCATTTCTAAATTATTCATTCGTTTTGGTACTCCTCTTGGAAAGTTACAATACTCATAGAATATATCTTTATTGCCTCTGTGTTCTTAGCTGAGTGTGTCAACTTTACTTGTATTTCTCTAAATCTACCAAGTGGTTCTAAGTGATATTTACCTCTAACCTTATAATTATCAGTGAGGGTAAATGGTAAATCAACTGGTAGTGTGGGAGCTCCTGAACTCTGTAGAGCTAGCGTTCCCAATGTAGTATAGTTTCCACCCTCTGTTTTTGCTTCCACTGTTATAGTATCTGTTCCACCGATAGTATTAGCTTCTATCTCTACCTCTCCACCATTTTTATAAATCAGTGGTTGTCCAAAGTTCTCTGACTTATATTCTGTAACCATTGACTGAGCTGTTCCGTTGATAGTGGTTGTACCTTCGTCTGTATAACCATTCCAAGCTCTATAAACAACACCATCACCATGTTTCCCATAGTAAAGTCTTTCCTCACCACTAACCTTGTAAGTAGCCCAACAGCGTGGAGACCAACCTTTCTTTATAGTAAATGTTCCAAAGGCTGGAAAATAAATCCAAGTATCAAATGTAGCAGCACCAGTTGGAACACCTATAAAAATCTTATTGTCAAAATACTTCATACATAAGCGACTTATATACGCCCAGCTTATTAATTCAAACTCATCTTTCAAACCATAACTTAATGGATAAGAAACACCAGCTTGTAGTTTATCTTGTAAAGTTCTCTTTAATGCCCTAAAACCATCTTGTGCGAAGTAATATATATCATCACCAGCATTTACAAAACCCTTCTTAGACACTACTCCGTGGTTAGTAACAAGAGGTTCTGGTTTATCTGTAGCTACTGGTGTTGCTGAAGGTGCTAGACCCCATATAGCATCTCTGCCCATAATAACCATACCAGTATCTCTTGTAGAGACTATGCCTCTCTCTATCCCCACGGGTATTCTATATACATCTGTTGGTGTATCAAATGCACCACCATAATCTGCTGAATAAGCAGCACTAAAGAAAAGCTGGTCATTCTTTAATATCCAAAATCTATTACCATACCAACAACCTACTGTTGAGGCTGGTGGACTATCTGTTCCTGTGCCAGCAGTAGACCCTAAGTCATCCTCTGCCCAAGCACCACCACTTGCTTTATGTATTCTAAACCAATTGGCTTCTCCAACATTAACCATTAAGACATCATCAGGAACTAACCCACTCTCTTTAACCTGAACTATTCCCACATCTTCATCAGCAGTAAAATCTGCCTTAACTGAAGTCCAAATAGCAGCCTGTGCTTCATTAGCCCATAGTGTAGTATTCTCTACCATAACAAGGTTATCTGTATATGCTTGTCTTACATAGTTATGTAAAGCAACTATAGAGTTTGCACCCTTGTCATTGGCTATCAGAACACTACCTAATGACTTAGTAATCTGTCCTGGAACTCCAATGTCTACATTATCTAAAGTAGCACCTTGATTTTCTTGTAGATTACCAGCCTCTGAACGAGTGTTTACACCACCCTCCATACTTTTTTTTATAGCAAAAAGAGGTTTATCGTCTGTTCCACCTAATTTTGAAACTGTCCTTACATCATATATTCCCATTTATACCTCAATAAATTGTGTCTCTACTTACTACTTTAGGAGTGAACTTGTGAACCATATTCTCTTGATTTTCCTGTGCAAATATATGCTCAGATAACTCTTTCTCAAATAGAATATCCATAGCTTGTGCCTTACCAAACTGTCTCTTATATCTCCAAGCATCAGCAGTAGCACCTAACTCTAACAAATCTTCTATGTCTAATATATTCTCTGTAGTACCACTCAACGCAGTAGGCTTGACAATATATGGTAACTGAACTGTCTGTGCCTTAGTTGGAACATAATGGAAGCGAATATACTTCTCTCCATCATCACTGTTATAAACACTGTATCTCTCTACATCACTCTGAGTATCTAAATCACCGGGATATTTTCTTACTAAATCTTGCAATTCTAATCTCTCTAATTGTCCATCATTAGCTGCTATGTTAGCGTATAGTTCTGACTTGAAGTCCGAAGGAAGAGTATAGTTCTGTGTTCCACCAACCAAAGTTACAGTATAATCCTCGTTGATATAGTTCCAGTTAATCTTCCGTAATACCTGCTGGTATCGTTTGTTGATATACTTACCAATTTCTGTAGCGAAGGCTGTGCTTGTATCCTGAACGGAAGCACCAACATTACCCTGCATTGTATCAAATCCTCTTCCCATTTATCTCTCCTTATCTTAAATTCTTAAATATCTGTAAATTACAATCTTTGTGTTTTTCATTAAACTTCTTTCTCATAGCAATATATCTTTCTGTGTGTCCATCAAACTTATGTATTGTTGAACCATCTTTGTGTTCTACCTGTATATTTCTGTTCATTAATATTTTATATCCAGCTTCATAAACTCTAACCCAATAATCAGCATCATCAAAAGCGTGTTTAAAAGATTCATCAAAGAAACCTACACTATTAAAGACTTTCCTTTTCATCACCCATATCGCACCAAAGAACCACTCAACTATCTTATCTTCAGTAGCTCTTCCATATTGTGTGCTATCACAAGTTGCGATACCACAAAGAGGGTCATCAAAGCATTTTAATATTCCTTCTAACCAACCTTCTGGAACAAATACATCATTGTTTAACATACAGATATATTCTGTCTTAGCTAACTTTAAGCCTATGTTTGCGTTCTCAGCAAAAGTCTTTGGTTCCTTAAACCACAAGTAACTATTGCCTTCATTAGCTACCCACTTGTTTATATTTTCAATGAGTATAAGTTCAAAAGGAACTTTAGTATGTTTCCTTAAATGTTCTAAACACCTAACAGTTAAAGAATAATGTCTTAACTCTTTATGAAAACAAGGTATAATTATAGAGATTCCAGACATTGTTTTATAAAGTTTACTTTTTCTTCAGTATGTAGCGTTGAAAGAAGTATTGATTTATTGTTCGCCACATATACACCCATCTTTCTTAGCTTACTTATAAGTTTATCTTGTTCTTTTTTTGGTAACTCAAACTCATCTCTCTCTGTAACATCTTTTATTTTTCTAGTAGTAAATGTTAATCTACCTTCACAACCTACAATCATTACTTGAAGAATATCTGATTTAATATCAGAAAGAATATTTAGATTATCTCTTAATTCAGTATATGGTGGATAATCAATAAGTACCTTTAATGTTTCTATACAAGCTGTTAGTGTAATTGGATTAGCTGAAAATGTTCCACCATATTTAACATTCTCTGTTAATAAAATATCATCACCAGCTAATACCCCAACTGGATACCCACCACCAACTATCTTTCCGTAACAAGCTAAGTCTGGTGTTATACCAAGATACTCACCACCACCACCTAACGACATACGAAAGCCTGTCTTTACCTCATCAAAACAAAGAACAATATTATGTGCGATTGTAAACTCTCTAAGTTCTTTTAAGAAATCTCTTCTGTCTATAGGACAAGAACTTTGTATCGGTTCAACCATAACTATGGCTGGTTTTTCTTCTCTTAAAATATCGAATGCTCTTCCATCAAACGGTAGAAAGATTGTTAAATCTTTTATAGCCTGTGGTATTCCAGCAGAATAAGGAACTAAATTATAATCTTGACAACCATGCCAACCACCAACAAAGAAAGCCACTTTGTCTCTACCAGTATAAGCTCTTGATAGTCTTATAGCTTTTGCTGTAGCTTCCATACCTGAGTTAGCAAATATAAAATGACTGAACCAAGTTGCTCTATGTAATAATTCACCAGCTTTTTCAGCTAACACATTTGGATAAGCATATAAAGAACCTTTATCAATAGCATTTTTTACTATATAGTTTGTAAAACCATATCCAAGTATAAATGTTCCTGAACCCATTGAAGTGTCAAGTAACCACTTACCATCAATCTTTATATTACACCCACGAGTTTCAGAAGCTAGGAGTGTATCGTAACCTTCATTTAATATGTGTCTCAATGTTCTGCTCTCCCCTTAATGTACCATCTACATTTGCTATCAAGTTGTCTCCAAGGATTTAATTCTTGTTTATAGTATTCCTCAAAGTTCCCTACGAACTCAAGACTGTTGTCATTCTTCTTAAAAATCAAATCTTTATTATCCATGTCTTCTAATTACAA
>Ga0222695_1000666_pt1 | contig 16864 bp, 3 predicted proteins | sample AntAcemetage1398_FD_179834 | JGI IMG/M metagenome (GOLD analysis project Ga0222695, IMG submission 179834) | Saline water microbial communities from Ace Lake, Antarctica - #1398 | ecosystem: Environmental > Aquatic > Non-marine Saline and Alkaline > Saline | place: Antarctica: Ace Lake...
TCCGGAATGCTGGGGATCAAGAAAAACTATTCGGTGGGAAACGGTAAATGAAGTGATCTTAAATCCGGAAAACAGACAATGAAATTTTATTTAACAAAAGGCGACATAAAGGTTGACACATACCGCAGGGCAATAATTTTTCTCATCTGGTTTTCTCCTGATTTAAAGTTTTCTTTCTGAATTTCCCCAAAAAAAAGTGGGCAGTTAATTAAAAATCTCAAATTCATTTTTCACCTACAGCAACTAATTAAAAGACTACTGCAGAACACCCACCAGATTTACCGTTTTTACTATCCGGAACATTGGATGTATCATTGGCATCAGAATCATTTTGATCCTTGTCAGCTGTAGTATTTCCTGTATTTCCTGTATTTCCTGAATCGCCAGTGTTTCCTGAATCGCCAGTATTTCCTGTGTCACCAGTGTTCCCGGAATCACCAGAATCTCCCGAATTACCGCTGTTGCCTGAATCTCCGGTGTTTCCCGTGTTGCCAGTGTTGCCAGAATCACCAGTATTACCAGTGTCTTCATCAGGATATTCGTTGTCATCAACCTGTTCTTCTTCAGTTTCTTCTATTGTAAGAGTAAAAGTTCCACTGCTTGACACCGATTCCACCACAAGTATTAGCAATGCATCTGACTGTGCAACGAAATATATACTTTCCATTCCTTCTTGAACCTTGTCACTTGTATAGAGACAACTCTCATTTTCCTGACATTTTTCCAGTACTGCAAGCGCCACATCAAAATCCGCACTGACATTAACAGTGTAAATCTTTCCGGCAGTAACACTAAATTCATATATCACATCACTTCCCGACCCTTTTATTTCACTGCAATTTTCACCGTAAGCCATAACGTGATCAGTTCTTCCGGTTATATCTCCAATATCTTCAAATGGATATTCTATTATGGCGACAGCATTGTCACAACCTCCGTTAAGTTCTTCTCCCGGTTCGCATATTCCGGTAAGGCACTGATAGGTCGTCCATTCATATCCTTCTCCGCTACATTCCGTTCCGTCTTCCAGATACCCGTCTTCTGGACAATCGTTGCTTATTCCACTGCAACTTTCCGCAACATCGCATTCTTCGACAGCGTCACGGCAAGCTGTTGTCAGTTTCAAGTCATCTGGACAATTATTATTTAGCCCGTCACAGCTTTCCGCAATGTCACAAACTCCAGCGGATTCACGGCATTCTGTTGTCAGTTTGGCATCCGTCAGGCAAGATCCGTTGCCATCGCAATTTTCAGCGATATCACAGATTCCAGCAATTTTACGGCATACCTTTGATGCAGACTCGTGATTAGACAAACAGTTTCTGTTTCCGTCACATGTATCAGGAAGCGAGCAGACACTTGTCGTCTGATCTCCGCAAGCGGTATCGGCAGATGCGGCAAGATAGCTACATGTTCCTTCTCCGTTGCAAACTGCTCCAACAGATGTTTCGCAAGTTCCCGGATTATCACATGAATATGATGTTCCGGCACACACACCTGATAAACATGCATCGTCATAGCTGCATAGATTTTCGTCATTACAGATTATTCCGTTTTCCTTTTCAGGATTTGAACAAATTCCTGTCTCAGAATCGCAGGCACCTGCATTGTGGCACTGATCTGAAGCTAAGCAGTTCTTAGGATCCGAGCCGGTGCATACGCCGATCTGACAGGTATCACTCTGAGTGCACAGATTGCTGTCGTCGCACGCTGTATCATCATCAAGGTTTGTTGAACATATTTTGGTTACATCATCACAATCACCGAGCTCGTTACACTGATCAATGTCTGCGGTCACATTGTATGAATCCGAGTAATTGCCTGCGTTATCAAGACTACGGCATTCGATTTCGTAACTTCCTTCAGGAACAACAAATTCATATTTCCAGCTTAGCCAATCATCTTCGGGGTCTGCTGTCACGGTTTTCCATTCGTCTTCATTTATCTTTATTTGAACTTTTGACAATCCACAGGCATCCATCCCATCAGCAATTCCATAAACAACATAAGTTCCAGGTTCACCTGTTTTTTCTTCCATCCTCTCAATTTTACATGTAGGGATCGTCAGATCAACTGTGAAAGAATTGATGATGCTTACGGCAGAGTGACCAGCTTTATCAAAGGCCTTAAGCTGCCAATTGTGAAGGTCTTCAGACAATTCGACTGGTGACAGGAAGCTCATTTCTGTTGCTCCTATGCCACTTTGAACGCTGACTCCGTCAATAAAAAGTTCAAGCGAAGCAACATCGCTATAGCTATCAGTTACCGGCTGCCATGTAAATGTCGGAATTTGTAACTTAATACATGTGTTCTCGGCAGGATTTATCAACACCGGTGTTTCAGGCGGAGTAAGATCAATGTTAAAGTTTCTCTGAGCTGGTGTGCTTTGATTTGTTGCACAATCTTCAGCTATAAGCGTAATTGCGTGTGCCCCTTCTGAAAGATCAGATGACGGAACATAGCTAAAAACATTTGATGCAAGTTCGATTTCATTAGAGTCAATTGAAAGAATATACTTGCACACTCCACTGTAATTGTCAGTTGAAGCATTCCATGATATCAGCGGTTTTGCAGAAACCAGCCATACACCGTTTGATGGTGCAGTAATTACCGGTTGACTTGGCGGATCAACATCAACATCAAGAGTTCTTGCGGCTGATGCTGAACCCTGATTCCCTGCACAGTCAAAAGCTCTCACTGTCCAAGTATGAGTCGTGCTCGTAGATACGGTAACAGGCCAGACCAAAGAGTTTGCAGATGGGCCAACCTGATTTTCAACACCGTCAAGTGTTACAATATATCCACAGACCCCGGAACCATCAACAGGTAGGTCATTGACCATTATCCAGCGAAATTCCGGCGGATTTTCACGAACATGCATTCCATTGTCGGGATATGTCTGTTCAGGAGCTGGCGGACCTGTGAGATCAAGTCGCAAGGTACGGCTTAAGCTTACCGAGCCAACATTTCCGGATGCATCAACTGCCGCAACATCCCATGAATGAGTGCCCTGTGAAAGGTTGGTTGCAGGAGTGTAACAAACAGTCGGAGCCGAAACTTCAAATGTTGAACTGTCAATACGAACTCTGTATTTTGCAACACCTGATAAACCGTAATCAACTGCTTCATTCCAGCAAAGTTCGGGCTTGGGAGTGTTAAACCATGTGCCTGTCGTTGGTGAAACCAAAGTAACCTGAGCTGGTTTCAAGCCATCAACTCTGAAAGCTTCTGTATTTGTTGCCTGACGACTATTGTCGAGCTGGTCCACGGCTCTTACTGTCCATGTATAATCTCCATCAGGAAGCGCCTGAAGATCGGTCAGTTCATAAGAAGTCTGCGTGCCGGCATCAATCTCCGGGCGGTCCGCTATTTGGAGATAGTATTTTTTCAATCCCGCCGGACTGTCAGTTGTTGCCTGCCACGAGAAGGTCGGTCTATTTGAACGCCATGAATTTGCAGATGGCGAGGTTACTGAAAATGGCAATGGAGGATCAATATCACAACGGACTGTTACACATGGATAAGGATATGAGCCACCCTGAGTGTTTCCGTTCCCTTCATTGTCCCAACCTCTTGCACAAAGAGTCAGATCACCACTTGCAGGACATGTCCAGTTCTCAGTGAGACTCCAAGTTCCGTTTTCCGTATTAAAAACTGAATCAACAGCATTGTCGTAATCACCTTCTTCAAATACTTCAACCCGTTCAACACCTGTGTTACATCCGCCAGCAGTATCGACAGCAGTGCCGTTGACAACAATTCCTGACGGACCAAACAGTTCATCACTGACAGGCTCTGCTATAGTCACCGAAGCAGGCGTTACATCACGATTTATTATAATCTGACGAGTAGTAGTCTGTGTAATTGAATCAGCGCCATCTATCGCTTTCACGAACCAACTGTAAGGACCATTGGGCAGTGGTGCATCGGACTGCCAGCAAAGATGATCGGGTTGTGGAAAATAATCCGGAGCAGCTTCTTCATGAACAAGGTTGCCTGACAACCAGACTTCGTATCTCTGAACGCCTGTTCCTGCATCATCTGTTGTTTCCCAGCAGAATTCCGGACGGGCAGTGCATGAAGTTTCACCGTCTGCCGGTGATATAAGGTTAAAGTCATCAGGAGGTAGTGTGTCAACTATGAAGCAACCTGTGTTGGTCGAAACTCTTTCATGTCTTAACTCATCTTGTGCTTTAACGAAGAAACAGTGCTCTCCTTCATCAAGTGCCTGCCTCGGTGCCTGACAATTCTGATCAGGATACTGGGCTGTATTGTATTGATCATTCATATAGATCAGATAATGTGCAACATTTGATCTTGAGTCAGTGGTAAAATCCCAACACATTTGAGGTGTTTTCTCTCTGACAACAACACCTTCCAATGGAGTTGTTACAGTAAAAGGTTCAGGCGGAGTCAAATCCGTTCTAACTGTCCATATAGGACTGCTTGTAGCATTGTTGAGCCCATCATATGCCTTCACCTGCCAAGTGTTGTTCTGTTCCGTAAGATCAATCGAATCCAAAGTGTAGGTTGTCACAGACGGGTCAAGATTGCCTTCGACCACGTCTCCGTTTATAAGAATTTCAATGCGGGAAACACCTATACCTTTATCAGTTACCTCTGACCACTTAAATGTGGGATTGGCTTCATCAGAAACTGTGTTGTGGACAGGAAAAAGAAGATTGAACCCGGTTTCTCTCTGAACAGTGACTTCATGCCATTTTGAAGCACAGTTATAATTATCATTATCGTTTACCGATAACAACAACCGGCCGGTATTTGGGGAAACAATAACCATCCCGGATCCAACATCAACCGGATTTGCCTCAAACCCGTTCACTGATGCAGATACTCTGCCATAAGCAAACTGTGAGTAAAATTTAGAAAAAGTACCACTTGGATTGTTATTTCCTTCAGGTCCCATGCAGAAACCGTAACTTCTCAACATCGGATCACACGAAGCGTCGTCTGTAAGACAAACTTCTCCTTGAGCGGAAATTCTGATCTGCTCTCCTATTGTAACATCCATACCAGTATCTAGCGGATGACTGCTATGGTGTTCAGGATATGTCGGAACATCATTCGCATAAAGCCGCATTGAGCGGACTTCAGCAAGCCCGGGACCTGTGCAATCTATTGAGAATGTTCCCACGGGAGGATTTGGAGTTGCTTCAGTGTAATTATCAAGTTTATCATAAGCTCTGACTGTCCATGTATGTTCACCATCAGTAAGACTGGTAAAAGTATAACTGGTTGAAGTTTGACGAGATCCCACAGGATTTCCGTCAAGAATAACCTGATACGGACCGGTTGCATGCATACCTGCTCCTCCTCCCGGTCCCTGATCTGATGCGGCACTCCATGTAACTGCAATTGAACGACCATTGCAAGCCCACCCTTCTGTATTTACATTAGATTGAGTAAGAAGAGGAAATCCTGTCGGACCTTCTGTATCAACATATAAAGTACTGGTTGTAAGAGAATCTTTCACATTTTCCAAGGTATCATAAGCTTTGACATACCAAGTGTAAGTTCCGCCACTCAAACAATCTGCTCCACTTAAGGTGTAGGCAGTGTTAAGCTCGGTATCTATCGGTGTCTTTGGCGTACCTGTGCCTTGGTTGGTAATGCGAAGCTCGTATTTGCCCATTCCGGCAGGAGTGTCTGTTGTTGACTGCCAACTGAACGACTGGCATCCGCTTGAATATGCAAGATTTGCCGGAGCTGTCAGGTCAAAATCAGCAGGACCGTTACAATCCACATCAAACGATCTTGAGACTGGAGTTTCCTGAACATTCCCTTCATTATCGGTTGCCCTGACATAAAGCGTGTGACTCCCATGGGTGCCGTTCCAGACATACCTCCATGTAGGGTTATATTCAGTTCCTGTTAACTCAGCAGTTATCCAGCTTCCGCTTGTTGAATCAAGCTGAACTTCCACTTTATTTATTCCTGAACCCCTTTTTCCTCCTGGACCCATATCTTGTGCTGTACCTGTGAATTCAAAGTCAACGCAGCCGGCAAGAGATCCTTCTGAAGGAGTTGTTACCGCAGAAGTAGGCGGATAAATATCCTGATCAACAGTTACTCCCCAAGGCATTCCTGATGCGTTTTTTAAATTTCCTGCAATATCATAGGCAACTATTTTCCATGTATGATTACCGTTTGTAAGTTCTGCGGCAGGACGACTGCAAACTACATCATCCGGGGAAATTCCCGAAACCTGTTTATTTACAACACCATCAATATATAAATCATAGTAGTCAATACCGGTCCCTGAATCAACGGCTTTATTCCAGCAGAAAAGAGGATTAAGAGTATTGATAGTAGCTCCGTTTTGAGGTTCAGTAGCTGTAAATGAACTCGGTGGCATTGTTTCAAGCATAAATGTTACTGTTTCAGACTGGGAAGTGTTACCTACACAGTCTGTTGTTACAATATAAGTAGAGTGAATACCATCATCAACAATATCATAATCCTTACAACCAGTAAAAGTAGCCGGATCAATAGTTGCGATTGCAACACTATCATCAAGATAGATTGCATAGTTACAGATTCCTGCTCCTGAATCAGATGCTCCTGACCAGCAGACATTCCAGGTTCCGTAATATTCGGGAGGGTATGAAGGAGGATTTGTAATTGTCGGAGCTGTCGGAGCTGTTGTATCAATACGAATATTTCTTACAGATGAATCAGTTCTGTTTCCTGCCAGATCTTGTGCGACAACTTTCCATGTGTGAACTCCATCAGTAATATCAACATCCGGAGTCCAGCTTAGTGTGGCTGAAGAAAGAAGAGAGCTTCCTGAAACTTTAACGTCATCAATCCACACCTCATAACCTGCTATGTCGCTTGTTGCATCAGTAGCAGCACTCCATGTGAAAGTCGGCTTTGAATTGTCGGTAACTGTGTTATTGGCAGGTGCAGTGAGAGTTGCCGCAGATGGAGCAGTCTTGTCAATATTCAGCGTACGGTGGGTATTACTTTCACGGATATTTCCAAAATAATCACGACATTCAACAAACCAGTCATGAGTACCGTCGGATAATGAAAGGCTACCTCCGAGCCAAAGATTATCAATGAAAAAGTCATCATAACCACCTGATGTACCTGTGTTTCGGAAACGGAATTGAAAATTGGCATGTAATGCATCGGCTGGCAGATTATAAGAGACGGCTGTATACTGGTTGGTTAAACCATCTAAATTTCCATATGATGCCAATGGCACCCATGTGGAAACATTATTATAATACTCAAGAATTAGATATTCTCCACTTTCTGCAGAATCACCATTTCCTTGCCTTTCCCAAAGATAACTAATGATTACATTGCCCGTATCGGCAAAATTAAATATCTGTGAAACAGCACTTTCCTGTCCAGCAACATTTAGAGAATAAGGGGCAGAAGGTTCATTAATGCCACCCTCATTTATTGCTGCTGTGTGGGATGTCCAAATTGCAGAATTAAATGTGGTTGATAGAAAATCATCGCTTACTATATTTAGATTTGTTTGCCAACTCGTTCCCGGTGCGGCAACTTCGGCAACTTGGGTTCCATCGATTTTAATCACGCATGCTTCCGGTCCAATACCTTCTTCAGATGTTTCCGTAGATTCTGTCCACTGAAAAGTTATGTCCTGATCACTGAACCATGTAGTTTCATCAGGTGCGACAAGATCAAACTCAGAAGGGGGTTCTGTATCAACCCTAAAATCACGGGGACTTCCGGAAACTGTCGTTTCATCCATACACCCTTTTGCCTCCACGTGCCAGTCATGATCTCCATGAGATAAAGCGTCTGCCTGTGTGTAATCAAGAGCACTGATTCCACTTGCCTGTGCTGTACCATCAACATAAACAGTATATACAACATCACTCTGAGCACCCGTATTTGTCCACGAGAAAGTCGGAGTAGAAGTTGCCCACTCATCAACAGCAGGCGTTGAAAGAACGGGAGCGGGAGGAGTGTTTTCCACGATAAATTGTCTTGTAATTGAATTAACACTCGTTCCTGCACAGTTTTTTGCCGCAACTTTATAACGATAAGTACCACTGGGAAGCCGCTCGTCACCACTTAAAGTGTATTCTATATCACCATAGTCATCATAATCCCCTCCAAGGGAAGGTACCGATCCTACATTTTCTATGTGTCTTATAGGTGTTGACATATCACCCGGATCGTATATCAGCAGATCAAAAGAAATGCCATAAGGATTCCCATTTGTGTTCCAGGAAAAAGTAACACCGCAATAAAGCTCATCATTATTCTCTGGGGCCACAAGCGTTGGTTGAATTGGAACAACAGAAGAAGTAACATCAAACTCATCAGTTGCTGATAAAGCTTCTTCTCCAACACAGTTTTTTGCTACAACTTGCCAAGTGTTGGTAGACTGATATAAATCAGACAAAATGCTGGTACTGTTACCAATAATATTTGTTTGAATTCTTTCACCATTAAAAATAAAATCGTATGAGGAAGCTGTCCCCCCTGACCAGTTAAAATTACCAGTATCACCAGTATCACCAGTATCACCAGTATCACCTGTATCACCTGTATCACCACCAGAATCGCCCGTATCGCCTGTATCGCCCGTATTACCTGTATCGCCAGAATCATCACAATTGAAATCTGATTTGGGTGTAAGGGTTGGCCCAACCGGGATTATAGAAGAAGTAACATTGAAAGTTCCGACTTCAGACAAAGCCTCGTTTCCATTGCAATCACGAGCTGCCACCTGCCGGGTGTTTGTTGGCTGATATATAAATGTTGAAGGCAAAGTCACACTCGTATCCCATAAATCCGTTATTACTCTTTCACCATTTATGATAAGGTCATAGACTAGCTCTTCTGTGCTTGTCCATGAAAAGGTTTTTTCTCCCAAACTACAATCAAAATCGGAAACCGAAACGAGTTGAGGGGTTACTAAAGTACAGCTTGCAGCTTTTGTGATTTTTATTTTTACTTCACCGTTGCCTGATCTAACTCCAGCTGTTGTTGTTCCACCAGTCACTCCACCGATGTAGCCGGAACCGCCTCCGCCACCTCTATCGTCGTCTACTGAACTATCTGGACAGGAACCGCCGCCACCGTAGTAACCACCACCACCAGCACCAGCATATCCAGAACTTCCAGAACGACCAACACCACCCTGCCCAAGCGAACCAGCGTTTACATTACATCCAGCACCTCCAGCAGTCTGAGTACCTCCCTGACCACCGGATCCAAAAGAATCGGTTATAGTTTCACCGTTTGTACCTCCCCCATTTCCGCCTCTTTTATTGCTTGCTCCTACCGATCCACCACCGCCAGCAACAATAACTCTGTTGGCTAAAGCAGTTCCACCATAACGGACATCTGTTCCTCCTCCACTATATACCCCTGAATAACCAGAGAGCACACCACCATTATATCCATTCTGTCCACCCACATAAATATTTAGCACCTGTCCAGAATTAACAGCAAGAGTTCCTTTTGAATACCCACCGAGTCCGCCTGGCGCTGATCCACCACGAGTTCCTCCCTGTCCACCCCAGGTTTCTATCTCAATTTCAGTTACTCTGGCTGGAACTGTCCAGGTTTGCACGGCTCCAGTATACTCAAAGGTTGTCGTATCACCGACTTGCGACAGTAATTTGATGTTTTTTTCGTTCAATTCAAATTCCCGAGAAAAATTTTGACCTGTTTTTAATTGTTGAAAAGGACTATTTATTTTATCACCTAATGCAGGTCTCTTTTCACCTGAAACAATTTCAAAACTTTCTTCAACAGGTTCACCCACATTCTCGCTAACTCCTTCATTACCGCTAGCAAACTCATTTTCTTCAAAATCCCCGCATCCTGTGGCAAAAACTGCTAGAAATAACGGAACAAACAAAAATGTTGCAACAACATTAAACATACTTTTCATGACACCCTCATTTTTCCCAATCTATAAATAAATTCACCTCATTTCTATTTCGGTATAAGCACCCATCCTACTGGCGTTGTGCTACCACCTGAGCACCAATTTCCTGAACACCTGTCTGATGGTCCGTTTACACAACACCAACCATTATTCACCATATTTGTTATACTTGGATCATAAGTTGTAAACATATTCTGTCCTGTGCTGATCTTTCTTATCCTCCAGAGCTGTTTGGTCTTCACATCATTATTGTAATATGGAGAATAAAGCCAGTTGGCATAACTGTCTGATGATCCGGGATCTTCAGTAAAAATATATCCTATAAAAAAGCTTTCGTCTTTAAGATCATAAGAACTGCACTCTGAAAGATTTGTAGTGTATAAGTTGTCGTATTCACCGATCCTAGACCCTTTCGCACAGTAATAAAACTTCTTCAAAGTACTCAAACCGTAAGATTCCTTATAAAGCAGAAAACTCGGGTGTCTGCCTTCGCTTGCCATCCAGTCAGGATCTTCGTAGTTTACCGGAGCCTGAGGTGCAGTTCCCAGAGTTTTACCTATCTGAAGACGTGAATTATTTGTATCGTTAGACCTTACAAATTGGAATATTTCTCTCATACATTCAAGTCCATCTGATCCTTTATTATCAATTATTCCATCACCATCATCATCAATTCCGTTGCAGGTTTCCGGTGTCACAATCACAGGTTCGCCGACCACAATTTTACGAGGTGTTGCATAATCGCCCCATCCTGACACATCACATGAACTTATTCCTCGCACAGACCAGTAGTAAGTGCCAGGAGATAATGTTTTATCTCTGTAATAATATCCGGCGGGTTCTTCCTCGACTATCGGGCAGTAACCGGAAAGGTTAGAAGTTGTGCATACTTTCAGCGTAGCACGATTCATCCCCGTTGTGTTCTGCCACTCAAACCTTATAGTGTTCCCACCTTCAACAGTTGCGTTGTTTGCAGGGCTGATCAAAGTCGGAGAATTCGGTGGAGTTGTTGAAGAACAGTTTCCGTTACAGCACGCATAACCCGAATTACAGTTGTTTGTCACCCATTTGTTGCAATTGCTAACAAGCTGGCAAGTCTGCCGAGTTGAACCATTGCACCTGTTTGTCCCCAAGCCGCATTCATTGCAACCGGAAGTACAAGTATTTGTTGCCGTATTGCAGGTGGAACCCTGTGAACAATCGGTGTCTGTAAGGCATTGTACACATTGACCAGTTGGTTTGCATACCGATTTTTCACCATCCCAGCATTTGCAGTCTTGTGGACATGTAGCACAATCTTCAACACCGGTAGTGCAGAGATTATCACCGCAGATGGCGGCTGCCGCAGTACATACGCCATTTAAACATGGCACTCCCGCAGGACATTCTGTTCGTTGCGAAGAACAGTTGCTGAAGCACGCTCCGCTTGCACATCCCTTATTGCAGTATTGCTTTGTTACTGCTAAGCCATCACTTGAACAAACAGGTGACCCGACATAACCACTTGTTCCGCAATCTTTCTTTTGCGTAGTTGGATTGCCACAAAGATCAGAATAATATTCATCATTATCATAACAAATTAAAGGCCCTGATCCAGTACAACTGACTTTGCATATTCCATCAACACAAGTTTCACTTGCTTCGCATGTTTCGATATAATCAGTAATCTGGTCGCACCAGTTGAACCACCAGACTTCTTTTGTGCCGGATTTGCAACCCTTTTTATACTGACGCGGAGTATTGCAGTCGGTGACACATGCACCGTCCTCACATTTCTCGTTGGGGGCACAGTTCGCTGGAACTTGATCAAGACAGGAATCGCCAGGCAGAAGACCACACCACCAACGGGTGTTGTTATCTGCACATCCCGTTTCGCCGGGTTGGCAGGCGTCTGCTCCGCAAGAAGCCTCGCATTGACCGCTGTCGTTACAAGTCTTGTCACCAGTGCAGGTACAGTCGGATGGGCAGGTGAGACAATTCTCGCCATTATCACAGTGGGTATTGCCGCACCATCCTTTACATACTGGTTGCGCTGGGGGAGTCTGTTCACATCTCTGACTGCTTGTACAGGCATCAGGCAATGTTACATATTTGTGACAACCATCGCTGGCAACTTTGCATTCTTGAATTAATGTGGGATTAGGATTAAATGGCTCAAGCGGATTTAACGCACACTTTTTTGTTCCAACTACACATTCCAATGAGCACTTTTTAATACTTTCACTTATAGCAAACAAGCCGTTTGTCCTCTTCTCAATATAACCAAACGATATCTTGCCAATACCTCCATCAAAAATGCGATGTCCTGGATAGTAAGGTGAAGCTGTTCCAAACTTCTTCTTGCCCCATGAATTAAGGAAATAAAAATACCCTGGCGAATCTCTGTTATATCCCACTAGGACAATAACGTGTGCGCCTTGGCGACAAACAGAACCGTCACAATATCCCTTGTTAGAACCACATGCCGTAAGGCTATTGCTAAATAATTTCTGGCAAACTCTACTTGAAACAGCTCCTTTTGCTGCCTCATATAATTGATCCGAGATCATAGGCATAGTTGTTATCCACTGTGACCATATTTGTCCATCAAGATCATAAACATCTAGATCGACAAGCACAGGAATGTCACGATCTATGTAATCTATGGCATCTTCAGCATCGGTTGTATAGGTTAACCTATTAGACAAGCTATCAATCTTTTTTATCGATATTAACCCATCCGCATTCTGATTGGGATAAGTTGCTTCGACATGCCGTTCACTTAGCGGAGAGCAAACGCTATTTGTATAATTAATTTCTCCTAGCGTTTGTGGGGCAATAAATTTTTGAGATTCCTTAACATCCTGAAGCAAACCGTCAAGCCAATATAAACGAAAACCGTCACAAACATTTGTTTCATCTCCTCCAGCAACGGATATGAGATGACTTTCAGACAACTCATGATTTGCATTTGGCCCTAATAACAGTTCCAATGCTCCATTCACAGCATTAACTAGACAAGACCCCGTTGCTTTTTGATCATGGATTATAAATCCACTAGGCGGATTAATTATATAAAAGTTTTTTTTTGCTTTATTCGTATAAAAACTTCTTTCGTTGGGGTAGCTTCTCTCTTCATCACCTACCATTGTTATGTCGCTTAATTGATAGGAAGGCAAACAAACTTCCCCATTTCCTGTATCAAAGGGTACGCATGTTTTTTCTTTTTCTGCTGGAGCTGAATCAGCCTCACAGAAACTACCATTAAAACTGAAACCTTCGTAACACTTACAATATTCGTGTCCTGTTGAAGGATCTTTAATGCAATCTCCTTTTATCCCACAATCTAATACAGTACAGTTGAAAGGAGGATCGGGGTTTGGATCTGGACTTTCTATCGGATCTCCTTTACACATCCCGACCTCGCATCTATCACGAATAGTTAAAGGATCATCATCATCACAGCTTGTTCCATTAGGTCTGAAATTACACCTAAAACAACACCTTGGATCAGGGCACGGGCATGATCTGACACACATTGTTCGGTAATTATTTATTTTTGGTGCTTTGCCTATTGCTCCAATGTCTCCGAGACCTACGATGTAGGCATTGTTGCGCATTGTCGGGTCGTTATATGTTGAGGAGCTCCAGAATACCTGTCCTGCACGGATGCCGGGAAAGATTTCGGGGTCAAGTACTGGACTTGCATATTCAGCTCTGAGAAGTGTTGAAAGTTCTTTCACATTTGGCAGCCGCCAACCATCAAAACCCATCTGATCAAGGTTATTGCAGTAATCAAGCGATGCCTGCCATGTCTGATAACCGGAAGGAACTCTCTGCCACATAAGCCCAGTCGAAGAATCATAAACGCCGCCTTCTATTTCAACAGCATATAACGCTTCATCGCTGTAGGCACTCGTCCCTGCGACACAGCGAACATAGCCATCGGCAATTAAATAATCCTGATGATCTGATGTTCCCCACTTGAAACTGACTCTCCAGTAACGATCAGGATTAGTTCCCGGAACATCCGATGTCCAGTACCATCCTCTTATAGTATTAATAAATAACGGATTTATCGTGGCAATCTGTCCTGCGGCATAGGAATAATCCACAATAGAAAGCAGTTCTCTGCGGTTGGGAAGCCGCCAGTCATCGCGTTCACCGAGAACAAGGTTGCTGCAATAACTTGATGCCTGTTGAAAATTATAAGTGGTTGTTGATGAGTCTCTCTGCCAGAAAAGGCTTGTTACTTCATCTTTAAGGACAGGGGCTTCAGAACCTGTGTCTTTTGTTGTCGTTCCCCATTCGCTGTAACTCATCACGGGAGAATCAATTTCCGCATCCTGACCTGTATATAAGGATCCGGCTTCATTACAAACCGATTCTAAACTGTCATTGTAACACAAACTGAGTCCTGTAGCAGGAACAAAAGATACAGGCAGATTTTCAGGTTCGCCTGAAAGACAAGTTCCCTCTTCACAATAATCTCCGACTGTGTCATCATTGCCGTCATCACATGAAGTTCCGATCTCTGTCTCACTTTCAAGACAACCTATTTCATCAACACATTCCGCAACCATGCATTGGTTCTCCGGTTGATCGCAAACAACTGGTTCGCCGGCTTCACATTCGCCGGACCAGCACTGCTCTTCTCCGTTACACGGATCGGAATCAGTGCAATAGACACCGTTCGGAATTTCTTCGATTATACATCCGGTATCCTCATCGCAAATCCCATATCGGCAAAGCTCAGAAACAGTACATATTAACGGTTCTCCATCAGTGCATACGCCTATCTGACAGGTTTCAACGCCGTCACATACATTCCCGTTATCACAGTCTGAGTCATTGAAACACATATCTTCTTCAACACAGCTTCCTGAAAAATCAGCCCACTCATAGCCCTCATCGCATTTGAATCTGCACGCACTATCGCTTGGTGTTTCATTATATTCAGTCAGACTGTCGTCATCCGGGTCCCATTCACTTCCGTTCCACACCTGTTCATAACTTGAAACGTTGTTCCAGACGGTTCCTGTTTCAGGTTTTTCAGGACATATATTTATACGTGAACAGATTCCAGCTGTTTTCCAACTGGAACAGTTTTCGCAGACTGCAGTGCCATCAGTACCGATTCCGAGTACTGAACATAAAGCAGTATCCCCATCGCAAAATTCATTGCCTGTTAAAATATATCCGTCCCCACAGATGTTATTTGTGCAGTCGTTTTTACAGTTATCATTGTTGTCGAAATTGCCGTCATCACATTCTTCAAGACCATTTTTTATTCCGTCACCGCATTTAATACAGTTCGTTCCGTCCCAGAAAAAACCTCCTTCTGAATCACATACAAAATGGCAGGAGGTTACACTTACCTCTTCATTATATGACGTTACAGAATCAGCAGGAACCCAAGCATAATCTATCCAAGTCTGTTCATAGCGATCAACTGTGTTCCATTTTGCATTTGCGGGAAGTTGAGGACAGATAAAAGTTTTCTTCAAAATCTCATAAACATCAGCATCAGTATCACCGTACAATGAGTCGATATCGGCATCAGTATCGGCATCGGTATCGGCATCAGCATAGGTATCGTCATCAGCATAGGTATCGTCATCAGCATCGGTATCAGTATCGGTGTCAGTATCAGCATCGGTGTCAGTATCGGCATCAGCATCGGTATCAGTATCGGTATCAGTATCGGTATCAGTATCGGTATCAGTGTCGGTATCAGTGTCGGTATCAGTGTTAATATCCAGGTCCATATCTGCGACTCTATCTGTATCAGCAACATCCTGTATCTGATCGCCATCAATAATCGGCCAATCATCATCCATATACTTTTTATACTCATCACATGATATTAATATTGCAAAAAGAACCATAAAGACCAAAGAAATCTTAAGCTTAAACATGAAGTTATTCCTTATATTATAGTTTCCTACTTTCCTTTTGTTATTTCCGTATATATCCCCTGTATTACCGGTTTTAGGTCAGGATACATTTCACCAAACTGTATTAGGTGATACATAAGACCTTCCTTTTCAAACTCAGCTATCGTGAATCCTTTTATGTAGTTTTCCTTTGTTTTTATGACATCTTTCTCAATCAGAGCTACATCACCCAGGAAATAAAATCCTTCCTGTTTAAGAATGCCTGGTTTATTCATTAGTGAATAAACAACTTCGTTTTTTATCACTGTAAGGTCGTTCTTTTTAAGAGCATCCCAATATTTAAAAAGGTATTTCTGTCTTTCTTCTGGTTTTTTAAACTCTGATTCTGAAAGGTCTTTTGCCTGCTGTTGTTTTTTCAGCTCTTCCTCTCTCTGTTTCTGAAGTTCAGTCTGCCTTTTTGCTGACTCTTCCTTCTTTTTTAACTGTTCTGCTTGTTTTCTTTCCCGTATCTCCTGTTTCCTAGCTTTTTGAGCCTTGGCATTTGCAATATATTTATCATCAACAATGTCATATACATCTCCGGAAACGGTGACATGCCTAGTGCATACAAAAAGATAGAATTTATCTTCCACATCAACCCTAACATTAAACAATGCTCTGTGTCCTGTTTTTAGACCGGCATTTTTATTCAGTTTTTTCATTGCCTGATCCATGAGAGGGTCATAAGTAGGAAGAACACAGAATACACTATACCCTTTTACTTTAGCTGAAGCCTCACCTTTAAACCTCATATCCTTAACCGGAACCTGATAGTTAAGACTTGTTCCTCCATGAGTCTGAGCAAAGCCCACACCGATACCGCATGAAGTTGAAATAAGAACCACTACAAGAATAATAAGAAACAGATAAATCTTTCGCATTTTCCCTCTCTAGAAAAGATAAACCACATAAAACTGGAAGACTATAACGAGCTAATTTCAAAACTCAAACATCTCAGATTATCAAAACCTCATTTTAAAAGCAATTTCTTTTTTATTTGAATCTCAGAGATCCTATTCTGCTAACCCCTTCTTTTTTAAGGTCT
>Ga0222695_1000671_pt1 | contig 16747 bp, 14 predicted proteins | sample AntAcemetage1398_FD_179834 | JGI IMG/M metagenome (GOLD analysis project Ga0222695, IMG submission 179834) | Saline water microbial communities from Ace Lake, Antarctica - #1398 | ecosystem: Environmental > Aquatic > Non-marine Saline and Alkaline > Saline | place: Antarctica: Ace Lake...
GTATCTCCGGTGTCTCCTGTGTTTCCAGTATCACCAGTATTTCCAGTATCTCCTGTATCTCCGGTGTCTCCTGTGTTTCCAGTATCACCAGTATTTCCAGTATCTCCTGTATCTCCTGTATCCTCAACACAAGTGCCATCTTCACAGATCAAATCTCCATCACAACTACCATCGGTGTTACATGATTGATCTTTTCCGCCTGTACTTGGGTCATCATTGTTTTGTGAAGTGTTATCTCCACATGATGAAAAAAGAATCAAAAAGGAAAGAATAAAAAACATAATAGATATAAGCACTAATACTCTAAACATGTTCTCCTCCAAGTAAATTATTGTACCTATTAAATCTAATGAAAATTTGACTGTAAGTCAAAGAAAGAGAATAAGATTAATTAAAATATCCTGAAAGACCCAATGGAATGTTTAGCAATCTGAAAAATGATTTCAAATTTAAAGCTATAACAACCGAAGAACTATTGGATATACTATGCAGTAAAAATAGAGAAAAAATAAAAAAGCTGCTTAATTAATATTTCACAAAAACACCTAAACCCCTTCCTCCCACATTTGAGGCGACATCCATATTAGCACATACTGAGGAAGCTCTTTTTTGTTATTTCTGAGAAATCGAATATCTGCCATAAGAATTGTGAGGAAACGCAACTTAAAGAGGGTTTTTTACATTTAGGGGAATGGGCAAAAAAAGTTATAATCTTAAAATTCCTTGAAAATGCTAAAAACATTGGCCTGTAGACTCATTGCATTGTTTTGGACAGTCCTCAGGGCTTCTCAAAATTCCATCTTCACAAATGAATGAAGCATTCTCAACACATTTGTACTCACCTTCACAGCCTTTTATGCCTTGACAGTTCTCACTGTCTTCATTGCAACTTGTTCCTAGACCATAATCTTCACATTTATACTGCTCCTTCCACGCAGCTTCATATGTGATTTCATTAACCTCACATTCAAAAATAACTCCATTACGACATTCTATTTCGTCCATCCGCTCCATCGAACAAGAGTTATCATCTTTATCGCCACCACAGGAAATTAAAATAAACATTGCAAAAAATACTACAAACACAAACTTCATTGTAAACTCCAAGTCATCAGTTAAATAAAATCACGATAATTCCTTCTTTTTTCTATCAAGCTAATGTTTAGATTTAACAAATCAAAAATGAATGTCAATTTTATTTATGGATAGGCCTTTTCCCAAAATGGCCTTTTTTGCAGATTCCCCATTTTTCGTCCTTTGAGCGGATTTAACACAATGCATATTGTGTTAAATGAACTTTGTAACTATTGAACAATACTTGTAATTAACTTTTATGTTAAAGATTTAGTAAACACATTGAACCTTTGCCGTAAATCTGCATTAACTCAACAACGCCATTTTATAACTATCTGAAATAACTAGACCCCAAATCTGAAACGACGTTTTTCGGGGGATCTGCAAAAAAGGCTAATATAACACTATTTTTTTGATATTTATTGAACATTGCTGTAATTTATAATTGCAATTTCACTGTCTAGGAGAAATATTATGTGGTTGGCTGAAGCTTGCTCTCGTGATGCTGGGATATTTATCAATTGGATATTAATAGCAATTCCAATTGGAATAGTAACTGGTATTATTTCTTCGATAAAAGGGAAAGGTTTCTGGCAGGGGTTTTTTATTGGAGCACTTTTTTTAATTGTAGGATTTCTTATTGTTGCTTGTCCAGATAAAGAAAACAAGTAAACCAACTCAATAAATTTCTTAACATCCTACCTAATACAATCGTACTAATTTATAATTACCTTAAATGAATCAGTATGTGAATTCAACTCTAACCGGAGAACCATAATTTAAAGAATCACAAGTTCCAGTTCCTACCTGTCCAAGGTTATTTCTTCCCCAGCAATACAATTCTTTCTTTTCCTTATCTATGCCACAGGTGTTATAACCCCCGGCAGATAATATTGTCCATGAAGAATTAACCAGTGTTGGAACTAATTTATTGTTGTCGTTGGTTTCATCACCACCTGTACCATCTCCCAACTGTCCATAATAATTCCAGCCCCAGCAGTAAAGACGGCTATCTGATTTTTTAATTCCACAAGTATGACTACGACCTAAATAAACATTAAGCCATTCATCATCATTTACTTTTGTGGGTGTGGTTTTGTCTGCTGTTGAATTAATTCCAAGCTGTCCAAAATTGTTGTAACCCCAGCAGTATAGCTTTTTATCTGCAAATTTAATTCCGCAAGTGAATGCGTTGCCAGAAGAAACCGTTGACCATTCATCATCATTTACTTTTGTGGGTGTGGTTTTATTCTCATCAACACCGCTTGTTCCCATTCCCAGTTCACCGTAGTTATTTGTACCCCAGCAGTATAGTTTTCTGTCTTCTTTTATTCCACAGGCATATCCACTTCCAGCTGAAATTTCAAGCCATTTATCATTCCCTATTTTTGTCGGAGTACTTTTTGAAAATATTGTTCCATCTCCAAGTTCACCATATGTTCCATGTCCCCAGCAATATAAAGTTCCGTCATTTATTATTCCGCATGTATGTATAGATCCTGCTGTGACTTCTTTCCATGAATTATTGTTCACTTTACCTGGAATAGTTTTATATTCTTCGGAAACGGGAAGGTTATAACCCAATTCACCAAAATTATTATCACCCCAGCAATACAGCTTGTTATCTGTTTTTCTTATTCCGCATGTATGGTCATTTCCGGCTGAAATAGCAATCCACAAATAATCATCAACTTTTTCAGGAGAACATTTTTCTAAAGTTGAATTTATTCCAAGTTGTCCATGATAATTTGAACCCCAGCACCTTAATTTTTGATCCAAAGCTATTCCACAGGTATGCCATCCACCGGAAACAACGAATGCAAACTCATTATGCGATTTACAAATTGAACCATCCCACTTAAAACCTGTGTTGCATCCACAAGTAAAGAGATCTTCATTAGACGTACAGATTCCATCGCTATTTGAAATAGCAATGCATGGATTGGGTTCGCAGGGATTATCAAAAACATCTGAATCATCAACAATATCGTCTAAGTCAATAATTTCATCAATATCAATTAAATCATTGTCATCTAATTCGTTGTCTGAATCATTGTTATTATCTGTTGTGTCATCTGAAACGGTATCACCAGTATCTCCAGTATTGCCAGTATTGCCAGTATTGCCAGTATCTCCTGTATTGCCAGTATCTCCTGTATTGCCAGTGTTTCCAGAATCACCACTATTCCCAGAATCACCAGTGTTTCCACTATCTCCGGTGTTTCCAGTGTTCCCTGTATCTCCTGTATTACCTGTATCATTATCATCATTATCTTCTTCTGAAGTGTTGCTGGTGTCTGAATCATCTTTTGAAATATCTTCAATACATTTTCCATCATCACAAATCAATCCATCATCACAGGTACCATTGTTATAGCAATCACCACCTTCCTCACCGTCTTTTATATTAACATTTACTTTTCCGTCATCGCATGCAATGAATATTAAAAGAATTAACACTGCAAGAATAAGCTTTTTTAACATTATTTCCCCCTCAAAAAATTAATTATTTTAATCTTTAACCTCATAGCCCAAATCATATAATTTTATATAATAATCACAACTTGTCTTGTCTCCTGAACTACAAGATTTTTTAAAAATCCGTGCCGCTTTGAAAAAAAACTTTTCACCATCTTCGGCACTCTTAGGAACGCCTGCGCCAGAAAAATAAAACTTTCCAAGACGAAAGCAGGACCTTGCCGCACCCATATCACAACCCTTTTTATGCATCTGAGCCGAACGATATAAATCTTTCTCAACACCCGTACCATCCTCATAGTAAAGCCCAAGAATAGAACAAGAAGAATTCTCACCAAGACTACACGATTTCTCAAAAAATACAGCGGATTGCTTCAAGTCCTTCTTCACACCCTTCCCTTTCGCATAATAAAGACCACAAAGACCACACTTCATAGCATCACCTTTATCACACAAAAAACTATAAAACTTAAAAGCATACTTATAGTTGCGAGGAACATCATCGCCATCCTCATACTCTAAACCCATTCTGCAATACGAAAGAGACTCAGAGATCTTACAAGCCTCAAAATAATATTTAAAAGCCAAAGAATGATTTTTAGCCAGTACATCACCAGAACTGTAAGCTTTCCCTAATTGGAAACAAGACATAGCATTCCCAGAAGAACACAACTTGTTAAAGATAAACACACCTGCAAGAGGGTCAGGTCTATAACCAAGAGATGCACCGAATAAATACCTAGATCCAAACAACAAACAAAAATCATCAGACAAAACACATGCCTTTTTAGCATACGCAACAGCCTTCCTAATATTCTTCTTAATAACCAACTTCCCGCCTAACACTAAACCCTTCTCAAAAAATTCACCCAAACTTTTACAAACTAAAGCATCTCCCTTATCACAATAACTCTCCTGAAAAGAAACGAACGCTTTGCAAGAATCAGCCTGGTCCGCTTTGCACCTATTTTTAATCTCCTCACAAAATTCAATGTCGTGGGAAGAACACCCATCAACCAAAACCTTTAAATCCAAATCAGGTAAAGAATTGCCATCCACCTCTTCAACAGCAATATCATCATTGGGTTTATCATCTGGAAAAAGCCAATCATCAAAATCACTAAAAACAAAAAAAGGATAAATAAAAATGAAAACAACAAACAATTTTTTCATTTAAAAATACACCTGTTCAAAATTAAAACTTTTTTATTATAACAAATGAAAATTTAAACTCAATCAATAAACGGCTGAACATCAACTGGTGCAGAGACAACCACCTACTGCCAAGATTAGAACAATTTGTTTGAAAGGAAAATAAAAGCAAAATGAATCTTTGAATGAATGTTAATGCTATTTTTTTCTCAAGATTTCAATCCTTTCTTCTATATCTTTTTTAATTTCATTATAGCCATTAATAAAAAAAGTTAGATCATAGAACCTAGCGTTTTCAAGCATTTTATGTTTTAACATGAGTTTTAAATATTTTTCGTCTATGGATTTACTGAAAATGTTATAATATAACAAGTTAATTTCATTTATAGAAAGTTGGCTTTTTAGAATTTTGAAATATTTTTCTTTGTCATCTGTTTCTTCAATAAAGTATAGAATTGATCTAAAAGAATTAAAGTATTGAATAAGACAATAATTTGAGTCTTCTTGGAAAGAATAATACACACTAATTAGAAAATCAATACGTTTTTCCTCTCTTAATTTACGAAAATTATCGTCTCCAATATATTTAAAGATTTCTTTAGCATCATATGTGTATTCTCCTTTTTCAAGAAATATTTTTTCTATTAGTTCTCTGTTTTCTCCTTTAGTTTTTTTACCAAAAAGTTTGTTAATAATACTAATCTTACTTGAAGTGTCTGGATTTCCACAACACAATTCCGGAAACCTTTCTCGTGTTATTATCCAAAATGAATCTAAATTAAAAGGAATGTCTCCTAAAATTATTGGGTTGTTTATAAATGCATCAATTCCTTCAAAAAAAATTGTGTCAGCAAATATTTTATTGAATATTTCGGCACAACCTTTGAATACATTGGATCCAGAGATATTTTTTTCTCTTAGTTGTAATTTATTTATTATGTCCTGTTGGTTGTTTAGAAGTTTAAAAAATGTGTTTTCTTTAAGAGATATATTAAAACGTTTTTCACTCTTTTGGGCTTCTTTTTTGTACTGTTCTAAATTAACAAGCATTATCATGAATGTTGCAAAAGTTAATGCTGGTCCTAAGACTCCTCCAATAAGTGAGCCAAAATCGCCCCAACTACTGTGTTCTTGGGAAAAACCACCACTAAAAAGGGGTTTTTTGCCCATTCCCCGAAAAGTGTCGTTTCAGCTCTGCGACACTGATTTAACACAACTGCAATTAAGTAAACATAAGCTTGTAACATTTTAATATTATTAGTCATTGAAGCTTAAACCCCAAAAATCTCTTAACATAACGAACTGTATATTAAATAAAGCTTCACATACTGATTCTGATTAATAAGATTATTGAAAGGGATTTTATTTAGATTTCAGGCAGTTTCTGACTTGGGGTTCAGTTTAGAACCAACCTTATCTTTCAGAGACCTGATGATGCTGTCTATATCCAGTTCATTACTGCTGCTGAAAACATATCTGCCGTAAATGTTTATATGATTCCAGGCGACCGGAGATATTTTACTGAAAATGGCTCTTTCATTTTCCGGCAGATCTTTCATAAGTTCAGACAGAATAAAGGAATTGTAATAAATAACCGCACTGCATAACAGCCTGGAACATTCACTCCAGATCTGCTGTTCAAGTGAGGTTTTAACTTTAAATCTGCCTTTATCAGCTGAGAACATCGCACTTTTAAGGCTGTGATAGGATTCTCCTCTGTTCAATGCTTTATGAACATCTCTTCTCAGTTCAACTGAATCAATATATTCAAGGAGATAAATAGACATGATAATTCTATTGAATTCCCAGAGAGCTTCCTTGGTTTTATTCTTCCGGGAATAGGAGCTCAGTTTTCTTACTATTGTACTTTGGCTTGTAGTCTTAAGGGCGAGAGAGACAAAGATCCTTAAAATGTTGTCCCACTGGCTTTTTATAAGCCTGGTGTTAACTTTACTAGCTGGCTTGAAAAACATGTCTTTGTAGTGTGACGGATTTCTGAATCCGCAGAGATTCTTTGTTCTTTCCTTCAGATCCTTAAAACGGGGTGCGAATCTATGACCGAAAGGAAGCAGAATCCCGAAATTGATCTTGTTAGCTCCATGAGTGTCGGTTGAATGAATATCCGGGACAATATCAGTAGTGTTATTGTACAGCAGATCAAAAGCATAGTGGCTTTCATGTTCATTCGCTCCGATATTCTTAGCGTTGAGCGGAATATGATTAGCGGTCAGGGTAACAGTTGATATACCTTTTCCCAGACCGAAATATTTGGAAGAATATCTTGCGTTGATAGTGTCTCTTGAATCAAATTTCTGTCCATCACTGCTTGAATGAACTCGTTCGTTAATGTTGTAGTATTTTGACACTGGCAGTCTGTAAGTAGCATTGTTGATGCTGTCTATTGCATTCCTGAGTGTTTCCAGACGAATATAGTTGTCGTAAGTGGTCGAAAGTTTGCCATAGGTCAGATCTGATATTTCAGACATTTTTGTAAGGCTCTGATTAGTTCCCATCGAAACAATGCAGGCAGCCAGAGAATCTTTGCCGGCAACGCCTGAAGTGTTGATATTCCTGATATGCGGAAAGAATGACATGAAGTTACACTGCCTGTCAACGAAATTAAGAATATCCGCAATACCCACCTGCGGCATTTCCGAGAGAATAGGATGGTTGGCATCATTCTCTGTTCTTGTGCTGGACAGTAACCATTTTCCTGTTTCCGTGATTTTAATATATTTGTTTTTCCCCTCTCTTATTCTCCTGTTCACATCATTAAACCTGTTTTCGAGTTTTTCTTCCAGTTCTGCAAGAATTTCATCAACAGGTTTTTTAAGAAAAGGGATAGCCAGTTCCTCAATTATCCTGTCCTTATCCTTCCATTTTTCATCATCGATAAGATCCTCCTCAAAACTTTTGTATCTGATGCTGTCTTTTATAAAGACATCTCCGGACGAAAGCTTGTGTGAAATGATACGATAGACATAATACTCATACTTGTCAGGGCTAAACCTTTTAATCTTTTTTTCTCTGCCGTTTACCTTTACCTTATAATGGTCAAGATACTTACTGCTGCCGTGTCTGATGAATTCTGTCGGGAACGCAGAATGCTCAACAGAAGTCAGGGCGGTTTTACTGCGGAAACATTCCTTCAGAAAATATATCGCATCCATCAGCGGTTTTTCCGTATCGCTCTGAAAATCAAGACTGATAAACATCTGCCTGAGATTGAGTTTTATCTTTCTGTTTATCATGGCAATGTAATCCCATTTGTGTTCCTTCTTATCAAAGTGTTTTCTCTTCATGAAATTAGTCAGTTTAGGGATTTCATCCTTTCCAAGAATTGAGAAGACTCTCTGTTTGATTTCTGAGAATGTAGTATCTCCGGATATGTTGTCGTCAAGAAACAGTTCCAGGATCCTGCTCGCTTTCTTCAGGTTTTCACTTCCTGTCATTTTCTGCTCGTATATCGCCTGTATAGCATACTTGTCGGCATCATTGAAATAATCGTGGACATGGTAGATGAAGGAGTTTATCAGATTGTCATTACACTGCTGAAAACGGTTATGCACAAAGCACAGCAGATATAGATACGCTGTGATCGAATTCATCCTTTTTAATTTATAAACAGAATAATACGATACAAGAGATGAATAATATTTAATGCTCTCATTGGACAGCTCCAGCTCTTTCAGAACTTTATCGGCAAAACTGTAAAGTGATTTCAATGACTGCCGTTTTTTCACTTCCTGTATGATCTCTGCATTTTTAAAATTAGCAGGCTCTTTTTTTATCAGAGTGAGGCTGTATAAACTGTTATCTTCCGCAGAAAGAAAATCCTCCATCTTTCTTGTCAGGCTTTTATTCATTTTTTCAATGATATATTCACCGCATCTTTTAATTTCATCTGACAAAGCCTTTCCTATAACATCCTGAAAAAGGGAATATACAGGTAAGATGATCTTCTCATTATCAAGATAGTTCTTCAGTTCATTGAATAAATAAGCTGGATTAGAGTGTATTTTTGCAAGGTAAGCGGCCTTTCTGTCAAGTCGTTTTCTTTCGGGAGTCTTGAAAATCTCATATCCGAACATATCTGCAATGATTTCCTGCTGAGACCGTCTTATCCTGTCCGAAACACGGAAATCTTCTATACTGAAATCAGGATAGTAAGTTTCGATAATATAGAGAATATCTTTTGATGACAGAGCCTTATCAAGAGCAAAAAAAAGATTCATATACTTAAAGTATCCAAGTTGAAGTATAAAAAGTATTTTCCCGGAAATCAGCTTAAACCGGTCTTTTTCAAGGTGCTCTTTTTCATTCAAGGAAAAATACAGCAGCCTTTCTTCCTGGCTAAGTTGAGGATACCCGTAAAGTTCATTAATTTGATCTTCATTAAGAATATTGAGGCGGTTGTTCGTTTTCATAAATCTTGCTTTTCTTGCTTACAAACTGAACTCATCAATTGCGTTGTCTATTATATCCTGATTAATGCCTATATATCTGAGCGTTACACTTGGGCTTGAATGATTAAAGATATTCTGAAGCAGAGCCACATCCTTTGTTTTCTGATAGAAATGATAACCAAAGGTTTTACGGAGCGTATGTGTGCCGATTTCTTCTAAACCCAGTTTTCCGGCGGCTTTGTTGAGAATAATCCACGCCATTTCACGACTAATGGGTTTTTTGCTTTTTCCAATTACTGGCGTAAAAAGATATTCAGCATTTGACATGTTTGAAATATACTCCTTAACTTCGGCCTGTAAATTAGTGTTCAATTTAAAGCGTTTCTCTTTACCGGTTTTTTTCTCAATAATAACGACATGTGTTTTATTTCTGACATCGGAAACCTTCAGTCTCAATATATCTGAAATTCGAAGACCGGAGTTAATACCAAAAACAAAAAGAAAATAATTACGATAGTTCTGCTTTTTGAAAATGACCTTCAATTTTTCAATTAAATCCATTTCTCTGATTGGTTGAACATACTTCATTGAAAACACCTTCTTTTAGCGTTGATAAGTTAATAACTAATTACGATATATAAACTATTTGTTAACATGTGTCAATTTTTATTTTTTAATAGTTTGTAATTACAGGATGTTATAATTTTCATTTAACACAATTGCAGTTGTGTTAAATCAGTGTCGCAGAGCTGAAACGACACTTTTCGGGGAATGGGCAAAAAACCCCAAAAATCGAAAAATACGGTATGAATATAATTACAAATAATATTGTCAAAACAATGAACAAGGCTATTAGAGGTTTATTCTTTATCTTTTCCAAAACAGTTTTTCTCATTTATGATAACTCCCTTTTTACTATGTAGCTACATGGTAATTCTTTAATATTTTAAAAAAATTATTGAAAAAAGAAAGTCCATTAAACATTTAGGGACAATTCTCCACGAGAAAATCAGAAAACCTAGACAATTAAAGGCTAAACTCAATTCTGGACCTTCCCAAAATCCGACATTTAGACACTAAAGCAACTTAGCCCTAAAACATTAAAGCGTTAATTTGCTACAGAAAAAAAGGCCGACACCACTACATCTTGTGGTCGGGCACTTTTTCCGAAAACACATAAAACCCCAAAACAGAGTTAAGCTCATGAATCTACTGAAAAATCTCGATTTCACTCAACTTCGCTTAATCTCCATTATGTAAACTAAAGAGAGTCCTGTTGTCACAAAAGGTCAAATAGTATAATTCTTTATTTCATCTTTAGAAATATCTGTCGGTAAACCGACTCTCATAAAATATCTTGCAAAACTTTGTGACAAATGTTCTCGGTAAGGAGGCAGAAGTCTTAGCCTGACGACACCTTTAATTAAACCGGAGATAAAGCTTTTGGGAACCGAATATATGTGGTGAAAATCTACAAAATAGTAATCTTCAGACAAGTCTCCAGTGCTAAGCTTATTAAGAAGGTGGTACTGGGGACAAAGCCCTTGTCTTAAACTTTCTCTGGCTTTTTTAGCTCTAAAAAACTCATCTTTTTTAACAAGTTCTTTTAGTGGCCAGATTGGACAAACTATTATAGAATCAATTTTTTCATTTTTAATATCACAAGACTGTGACAAAACAATTCCATTAATTTCAATGATATCTACCGGAGAACTGTTCTCTACACCTTTTTGGACAGCAATATAGTGCTCTTCGTTTGGCACGATTACATTACAATGCTCAATAATATCGCCCTGTTCCAAGTCTTTCTCTGACTCAACTTTTTCATACCATTTAAAAGGCATTATAAACCTATACTGAAAAAATCTTTTTAACAGGTTTATTAAACCTGAAAACCATTCTGTTAAAAATCGGAACAGGTAAAGTAATCGGGATAGCTTCATTATCTAACTCAGATATAATATCTCTTATTTTATTAAATTCCTGCTGCTCTATTGCATCATATAAATCACCACAGGAAAAAAGTTCCTCATAGTTTAAATCATTAATGTTATCAAACTCTACACTTTGAGGTAAAAAACTAGTTATAGCATAAACCCCACCAACTAAAACAAATACTTTTAGTGGTTGAAACATCGTACATTTTACAGGAATAGATGTGCCGAGATTATTGCAACCATTTTCAGTATCATCTAAAAAACGACTTTCAGTCATTGTTCACCTCTCAAAACAGCTTTTAGTTTATCACAAACCATATAATCAAACACATCAAACACAGCTGCGTTTATTTTAGTCATTTCCTGTTTAAAATCATTTAAAAGAACTTCTGCATTATCTTTGAATATATCTATATCAATAACAATAGTTTTAAGATCCTGAGGTACAGTCTCAGCAGGAAGACCGTATGCAAGTTTCAAAGTATATAAAGAATCAACTAAATCATATTTAATTAAGCCATTTTTAACCAAATCGTTATTGGGCATACAACTAAAACTCTGCAAAAACTGATCTTTAAAAACTGCAGGTAAAACAGAAATAGGAGAATCCTCTATTTTTTTTAAACCAAGCAAGTTAACTTTCCTTACAGCAAGTCTTATAAAAGAGTTTATTCTTAAAACTGAACAAATTTCCATAACAGCGTTTCTGAAAACATCAAACTCTTTCTCGAAATAAGAGTATCCGTCACCAAATATTGTAAGAGACATTGCATCTGCGGTTATAGACAAAACTCTTTTATTATCTTCTGATCTATACTCATAACCTTCCAAGGTATTGGATTTTGAAACAACAACCGGGGTTTTATCTATTTTTAACTGAATCTCATTCTTATTAATTTCCTTTTGAATAGGAAAAACATTTTTTAACATTTTATCTAAATAACCCTTATGAGAGGCAACTTCTGTCCTTTTATATTTTACTTGAAAAATTACAGTTTTAAGAAAGTTAGTCTTATAAAAGAATTTTTCTGCTTTTTGTACTTCAGGAAAGTTAAACATTAATATACTCCGATAAGTACTTAAACTTTATAATCTGTTCTATTTTTCCTCACCACTATTTTTTTGAGCAGCTTTTCCGTCTTCCGTTAAAACTCGGCCACTAGCAATTGTTGGTTTGGGGTTTGAATTAATTTTTGGGTCTGACTTACTACTCTGATTATTTCCAGAACTTTTTGATTTACTTTTATTGTCACTCAATATTGCCTCCCAAAAACTAAAAACAGTTTACACAAAAAAATTATATATTCCAATTAAAGATACGGTTTACTTGATAAAGAACAATTGTAACCAACAATATTATTCCACTTATAATTAAATATTTCTGTATTCGAACAATAAGAAAGACTTTTTCTTCATTAGACTTCTGACAAATGGTTATGTTTTTAACAAGAGTCTCCTTCATATACGTGTACATATCACTATCTATAGCTTGTTTTGCTTGAGTTACATGAATTCCTTTTGTTAAATAGTGGGTTTTTAAGTTATTAAAATAATCTTCTATTTCATCTGCAAAATTAAAATGACCGTAATTATGCCCACAGAAAAATTTGTAGAAATTAAATATTATTATAAAAAACATTAAAGTTAACATGAACAAAGAAGTAAAATAAAGTATGGGAAAAAAATTAATACTAACACTGTTAATTCCATCAACCCAATATCCCAAACCAGCAAGCAAAATGTAAAACAAACCAAGAGAAATGTTAATTCTAGAAGAAATCTGATGTTTCTGTTCATGTTCTTTTTTGTACATTCTAATATATAGATTAAATAAGGCCTCACTTTCTATGTTTTTTATACTTTTCATTTTGATCTCTTTAAAAGTTCATATCAGACATATTTTTCAGATCCAAGGCATTTCTCAAAGTTTTTAAAAACCCTGTTTTAGAAAACATTTTTAACAAGCCAATCAGTATTGTTAATTAATTCAGATACTTCTTCCTTTGTTGGTTCGACTTCTTTTTTATGTGTGCACAAGTTTCTTATATCACCCATATAAGTAATTTTTCTCCAATTAGGGGCGGTAATTACGGCCTCTTTTTTTAGTAGCTCATTTAAATCTGAAATTGTTGGATTCTTTTTTAAAATCTTTAATTTGTGAGAGTTTGCAACTTTTTTAAGATGATTTTCAATTATAACTCCAAGCAATGATCCAGCAGCTCTGATATTTATTTTTAAAAGCTGTTTCGCGGTTGATATTTCATCATCTTGTAATTCTGAGAATAGTTCTGTTTCAATATTTGAGAGAATAGAATCAACCCTTTCACTTAAAGAAGAAAATATTGCAATTTGATTAATAAAGCAGTTCCTGGCAAGTTCTTTTGTGGTTTTTGATCCCCAATCCCATATGTCATTATTTTTTATAAAATCCTGAATAACATAATTGGTTCCACCGAAGTCTTTTGCTTTTCTTTTTGGATCTATTTCGTAATAACCACGAAATTCTTTATATCTGTCTGGTGCTAAAAATTCAATAACTTTTAAAGCCTTTGAATACCACACCTGATACTTTATTTGAAAGCCTTCCTCGCTTTTTTCAAGATAATCTTCACAAAATTCTAACCCTTCATTTGTAAGCTCTTCGATTTCTTTTTTAATGAGATCTTTTTTAGACATTTATTTTCCCTATATTTTTTCACTCACATACTTCTCATACAACTCAAAAAGAAAAGCAACTCTTTCAGCTTCCGTTTTGAAATTAGTTTTGCCGTAAGCTGCATCGACTGCTTTATCAAGTGCGTGATGTGCTTTAATGAGCACGGGGGGCGTTGTCAAAGGATCATAAAGATCGGCGAGGGATGCATCAGGGAATTCAGCTCTGGCATCAAGAACAGCCTGAGCGCATTTTTCTATTTTTTCTTTCTGTTTTTCAGTTGGATTTTCTGGCCATGGAAAGTTGTTGTAAACTATCGTATTTGAATATCTGTAACGACTTTCAAGTCGTCCACAAACAGCTCTCATCCAAGCCATATGCATTATTGAGTTGAAAATAGCAAAATCATATAAACATGCATCGGGTATTTGAAAGTTTGCATTGCCACAAATAACATTTGAATCGAAATAGCCAACAGGAATATAAGTTCTGTTTTCAGAAGACACGCTGGGGACGAGTAAATATTTTGTTCTTGTTTGTCTAATTTCAGCAAAAATAGTAGGAAACAAGGCTAATTCCCTAGTTGCTTTTTTTGTGCTATTGGATCTCATATTTCTTACTTTTTGAGCTCTTTCCAACACCAAAGGCATTTTTTTCAATTCACTCGGAGAACAATCAACTAACCAAAGACAGTACCTTTTAACATTGTGAAGAAACTCTTCAGCATTTAGGAAAGGTTTAATGAATTTTTCTGATAAAGGTTCTTTCTTAATTAGTTCGTATTTTTCTTCTTCTTTGAGTAATAAATTTCCTCCATCAGTTGGTTTGCTTCCATAAACCATTGGAGAGACTTCACAGATTGGGCGTCTACGATTTTCCAGAACTATACTCGGTGCATCAAAAAGATATGGATTAATATTTTTTGCCTGAATTAAATGAGGTTCACCTTTGATATCTTCATATTCAAAAAGCTGTTTAGGGGATATATCTTTTTTTGAAAAACCGACGATTACACAATGTACTGCTGCTTTTCCCCTTGCTTCACTGTTCCACTGAAAAGTTCTGTGAGCAAAGAAAATTGATATTCCTTCATCAAAAAGAATTTTCCACAAATTAGGAACCTGTTCGCCTTGTGTTATTGAATTTGTTGAAACTAAAGCGGCTGAGATTTCTTTATTTATTTCCATCATTTTTGCAGATTTATAATACCATGCAGATACAAAATCTAAAGTTGATATCTTCAATAAGTTGTCAAAAGCAAAAGCCATGTCAGATTTTTGAGCTGTAGATTGTAAACTTTTTCCTACAAAAGGTGGATTCCCCATTATATAACTCAATCTTTCAGCAGGAATCACATCATTCCAATCAATCCTGAGTGCATTATCACAAACTATATTTGCAGTTGATTTAAGAGGAATTCTCGCAAAATACATTCCGAATTCTTTTGAAACCATCATATTCATCTGGTGATCCATCAACCACATTGCAACTTGTGCAATCTGTGCTGGAAATTCCTCAATTTCAATTCCGTAAAACTGGTCAACATCAAGTTGAATCATTGATTGTATTGAAAGAACTTGTTGTTTGCTGTCTCTTGATGCTTTTAAGACTGCAAGTTCAAGAAGTCGAAGCTCTCTGTAGGCAATAACGAGAAAGTTTCCACATCCACAGGCTGGATCAAGAAAATTAAGGTGTCTAAGCTTTTTATGAAATTCAAAGAGTCTGTTCTTGTTTCGTTTTACTTTTTCAAATTCTTCCCAGAGTTCATCAAGAAAAAGTGGTTTTATAAGTTTTAGGATGTTTTTCTCACTTGTGTAGTGAGCACCTAGATTTCTTCTTTCATCTTTATTCATGATTGACTGAAAAAGTGAGCCGAAAATAGCTGGTGAGATTCTACTCCAGTCAAGAGCACAGCATTCAAGAAGAGTTTTTCTCATTGCAGAATCAAATCCTGCCGGAGGAAGCATTTCTTCAAAAAGTTTTCCATTCACGTATGGAAATGCCGTAAGTTGTTCATCTCTATTTTTTAATCTTTTATTTTCAGGAGTGTTTAGAACATGGAAAAGTGAGTTCAGATGATAAGCAAGATCGGAACCGTCTTCATTTGTTTTTTCTTCAATATACTCAATAAACTGCTGTATTTTAAAGATCCCGGTATCTTCTGCAAAAAGACAAAAGAGCAATCTTACGAGATATATTTCAAGGGAATGTCCTTCATATCCAACTTCTTTCATCTGGTCATGAAGTTTTCCCATCATTTCAGCAGCATGAATATTAACCGGGTCCTGATCTTTAATTACATGCTTTTCATATCCGGCAATGAATCCTAAAAGTTCAACATTTTTATGAAGATCGTCCAATACAAATTCGTGTTCTTCATTTTTCTCAAGATCGTAAAGTTTGAAACGTGCAAAATCGGAAACGATGATATATTCAGGGAAATCTTTCTTAGTAAGATTCTGAGTGTAATCAAGAGCCTGCTGAAAAGCCTTTTTAAGATCTTTCCCAAGTGATTTTTGCTCAACAATGAGTTTCCCAGGCCAGAAAAGGTCAATATATCCTGATTTATCTCCAAGTTTTTGAACTTGTTTTTCAAAAACGGCAACTCTTCTGCGAGTTAATCCGAAAACATTAAAAAACCCATTCCAGAAAGATTGTGACTCCGCTCCTTCTGATGTTTCATTTTCCCATTCTTTTGAAAAAGTAAGAGCCCTTGTTTTGATTTCATTCCAGCTAATCGGCATATCGCATTCCTCCGTGAATTTGGAAATTAGAATATATCATAAAATGAAAAAAATCAATCTAGAAATAGAACTCCGGGTAACTGCATAAAAGGATAAAATGTCAAACGAAAATATTTGATTTAAGCTCTCTGAGCTCTTAAACACTTCTTACGTTTACCGAGATACCACTAACACCATAAATACACCACTAACACTAAATGGCTTCGTGAAACCCCTAAGAATGGAGTGTTTAGAGCGTCATTACTATTCTTTTATCAAAAGCTAGAGCCTTTCCTCCTTATAAAAGCATTTTTCCATAAAACC
>Ga0222695_1000688_pt1 | contig 16516 bp, 14 predicted proteins | sample AntAcemetage1398_FD_179834 | JGI IMG/M metagenome (GOLD analysis project Ga0222695, IMG submission 179834) | Saline water microbial communities from Ace Lake, Antarctica - #1398 | ecosystem: Environmental > Aquatic > Non-marine Saline and Alkaline > Saline | place: Antarctica: Ace Lake...
CATTCTCGGACAGCCTCCTAGGGTTAACACCTATATATTAAATACGTCACCGTATTTACGAATCAAAGCACTTAGCCATCTGCAGTTAAATTCGTAATTTTTTTACGAGTTCAACAATTTTGATTTTTAAATAACTTATCGAATTCGTCTCTTTTCAAATAATACAGGTTCATAGAAATTTCTATCTGGGTTTGCAATTTATCAGGCACAGATGGGCCAGGCACAGAGGCGCATTGATTTTTGCCAGACCTGCAAATCTCTATATGTTTTTATTTTGCTTTGTCCCTCTGTGCCTGAGTAATTACTGTATTTAAACCTATCTGCGGTCACCTGCCCGCTCGTGCCTCGCAGTGGCGGGCGGGTCTGTGTAAATCTGTGGCTGAATAGTTGCTTTAATTTAATCATAACTGAAGACTGATTGTTTAAAGTTATTCTGGTTTCAAGTGCTGCAGAGCGGCATAATGCAGCTTTTTACGAATACATCAAAAATGAAATCGCTCCTGCCCGCCATCGCGAGACATACTCAATGCTCTTCGTTCTTTTGTCGTTTAGCTCAGGCGAGGCGGGCGGGTCGCTCCGTCAGTTTATAAAAAGGCAGAATACCTTATTCAAAATTCGATGTTGGACGTTCGATGTTCGATGTTCATCTTTTAAAAGGCAGAATACCTTATTCAAAATTCGATGTTTACCCGCCTTCGGCGGCGCCAGAGGCGACCAGGGTTGGACGTTCGACCTGCCCGCAACGCTTCGCTTGCGAGGCGGACGGGTGTTCGATGTTCATACCCTTTGATACGATTGACAAGTTATTTTTGTCTACAGTGCCGCATAGCAGCATAATTCAGCTTTTCACAAATACATCAAAGTTGATCGCGCAAAACTTCTTTTGCCAGCATCAGGGCTTCCTGCCTGGTGCTGATTTTATTAGACAACCTTTCTTCCTGAACGATTTTTAAAATTTTTTTAAACAAAGGAGATGGTGTCAGTCCTAATTCATTAATCAGGTCGTTGCCTGTTATAAGCAAGGGCTTAGTTTTTATGGTCATAAAATCAGAAAAAAAATCGTGGAGCATGTTTTTTGCAAATTCGATAAATGCTGCGTCTCTTGCATTTTCTTTGTTCCCTTTTCCTTGAATATCGGCGATTGTATGAAGAAGCAGGGCAGGTGTGTTATTACCATATTTTATAAAGAATCTGGTCATTCCTTTTTTCGTTAATATCTTTTTTTGGTACGATATAAAGAGAAATAAAGGTCTTATATGGTTGCTGATAATAAAATTTGTATAATACCTGTCAGCATTTGAAAGTTTAAGCCTTCTGCTGATTCTGTTTGCCTTGTTAGCTCCTTTTTGGGCATGTCCGTAAAAATGAATATTTCCCTGAGCATCAAGAGTCAGGGCATCTGGCTTTCCAATATCATGCAGAAGAACTGCAAATTTTAGAATATATTTTTTATCAAGCTGTTTTATGTTCCGTCTGTATGTTTTTGCTATGTACTCTGAACAATCATTAAGAATTTTTTCAAGGCAGTCAAATGCCCTCATTGTATGTTCAAAAACATCATAAGCATGATATTTATTTTGAGAGCATCCTTTTAATTCCTGCAGCTCTGGAAAAATTTTTAAAAGAAGTCCAGACTCAGACATCTGGGATACATACTGGAACGAGTTGGTTGATTTGAGTATCTTAAAAAATTCTGCATTTATTCTTTCCCCTGCTGAACTTTTAATTAGATCGGCATTTTCTTTAATTGCTGAAACAGTTTTATTATCTATTTTAAAACCAAGTGATGCGCTTAGTCTGTATGCCCTTATCATTCGGATTGGATCTTTTATGAATGCCCGGTGCGAAACCATGCGAATTTTTTTATTTTCAAGGTCATGTACACCTCCAAGCGGGTCGATAATTTTGTTTGAAGATAAGGAATATGCTATTGCATTAACAGTAAAATCTCTTTTATTCAGGTCATCTTTAATCGAGGCATTATTCGTTGATGAAATATCAAAAATTTTATCACCTGAGACCACGCGCAGTATCGTTTGCCCGGGTTTTCCCATATGGATAATTTTGCCGGATATTTTAGAGGCAATATCTTTTGCAAACTGTTTTGAATCTCCCGAAACAGCGATGTCGTAATCTACCGGAGACAGCCCTAAAAGCAGATCCCTTACACAGCCGCCTACAATATATGCATTTTCTGTTTTGGGGATAATATTTGAAATAATATTTGAAATAATTTGATTCATAAGATTAATATATCATATATTAATAAATTCGTAAAAAGTCACGAATTTAACTGTAGATGGGACTTTCAAAATTTAAAAGTAACTACTCAGGCACAGAGGGGCAAAGGCACAGTGGCACAAAGCAAAATAAAAACATATAGAAATTTGCAGGTCTGGCAAAAATGATGCCCTCGTAAAAAGCTAGATTATGCCGCTATGCGGTACTGTAAAAACAACTTGTTAATTGTGTCAAAAGGGTATGAACATCGAACATCCAACGTCGAATTTTGAATAAGGTATTCTGCTATTTTATAAACTGACGGAGCGACCCGCCCGCCTCGCCTGAGCGAGACAACAAAAGAACGAAGAGCATTGAGTATGTCTCGCAATGGCGGGCAGGAGCGATTTCATCATTCGATGTTTACCCGCCTTCGGCGGCGCCAGAGGCGACCAGGGTTCGATGTTGGACGTTCGATGTTCGATGTTCATAGTCTTTAGCTTAAGGTCTGGTGAAATTTATGCTTAAAATTGCTGTTACAGGAAGCATTGGTTCTGGCAAGACATCTGTATGTAATTGTTTCAGAGATCTCGGACTGAAGGTCATCAGCTCGGATATTATTGCAAGAGAAGCCGTTAAGCAGGACTCTTTGGCTTACAATAAGATAATTAAGTATTTTGGTAAAAATGTATTAACCGAAGAGGGCGGTTTAAAGCGACAAAAGTTGCGAAGAATTATAATTAATGACAGGATTGCAAAAAAGGCGCTTGAGAGTTTTATACATCCTGAAATAATAAAAATAATGGATTTTCAAATAGCCGAAGCTGAAGATGCCGGCGTTTCTGTTGTGCTGGTAGAGGTGCCGCTTCTTTTTGAGCTGGGCCTGGAGAATCGTTTTGATATGGTTATTACTGTGATTGCCGGCCATGAATTGTGCGTAAAAAGGCTTATTAAGAGAGATAATGTTTCAAAGAAAGATGCTGAAGCCTTCTTGAAACATCAACTGCCGGATGATTATAAGGCGAATAAAGCTGGATTTATGATAAAAAATGATGGTTCACTTGTTCAGATGAAACAGGCAGTTGAATGTTTTTACAGGGAGCAGATTCAAAAATATGTAAAAGGATCTGAAAGAGCTTGACAAACAAGAAAGCTGTGATATACTATGATTTTAAATTTAGGGCATTAAGTTCGCCTGGTGTAACGAGACCTCATTAATTTCTGCATTTGAGACCTTTGGATTCAATCCTCTTTTGAGACTTTTGAAAAATGTTCAATTTTGTTCAAGTTCAAGGAAGGTAAAAATTTTAAACGTAGGAATACATTGAGTATTTCGAGGCTTAAAATTTTAGCCTGACGCAGTAATTGGGCAAAAGGGGAGGTTTCGCAAAGGTCTCATTTTGAGACTATTTAAAAAAAGTCTTCTTTTGCTTCCTCTGTCAGCGGGGCGTCAGGCTTAAATATAATTTTGAGTTTTTAATTAAAAATTTCAATGTATTCCTGCAGTTGAAATTTCCGTCCTTCTTAAACTCGAACAAAAATATAAGTTTTCAAAGGGTTAAGATTGTGTTTCAACAGACCCGTTGAAAATATCTTCAAACCCTTTAGATTTAAGCTGTCATGGTTTATAAGCAGATAATATAAAATAAGAATAATCTGGGAAAAGCCTCATAACGCCATTCCATAGCAATTATTATATCTATCAAAAGCAAAAAGGATAAAATATGTTGAAAGGTAAACCTTTAATGAACGTAGTTAAACTAAAAGACAAAAAGATAAATGAACTTACAGAGATGGCAGGTACCTTTAAAATTGAAGGCGCCGCAGGAATGAGAAAGCAGGAACTTATCTTTGCGTTGCTTCAGGCACAGATTGAAAAAAACGGACTGATATTCGGAGAAGGTACGCTGGAGATACTTCCCGATGGTTTTGGATTTTTAAGAGCGCCTGATTATAACTATTTGCCCGGGCCTGATGATATATATGTATCGCCATCGCAAATACGTCGATTTAATCTAAGAACAGGGGATACAGTATCTGGACAGATCAGGCAGCCAAAGGAAACCGAGCGCTATTTTGCATTATTAAAGGTCGAGGCTGTTAATTATGAAGATCCTGAAAAAGCCAGAGATAAAATACTTTTTGACAACCTGACTCCACTTTATCCAGATAGAAAGATGGAGCTTGAAAGTGCTTCTGACAATTATTCAATGCGTATCATGGACCTTATGACTCCTATTGGATTTGGCCAGAGAGGATTGATTGTCTCGCCGCCAAGATCAGGAAAGACGATGTTGCTTAAGAGTATTGCCAACAGTGTTATTGCAAGCCACAAGGACATTATTCCGTTTGTGCTTTTGATTGATGAACGTCCTGAAGAGGTTACCGATATGGAGAGATCGGTTAAAGCAGAAGTTATCAGTTCAACATTTGATGAGCCGGCTGAAAGGCATATTCAGGTGGCGGAAATGGTTATTGAAAAAGCAAAGAGATTGGTGGAACACAAGAAGGATGTGGTTATACTTCTTGACAGTATAACCAGGCTTGCGCGGGCTTATAATTCTGTTATACCGCCAAGTGGCAAGATTTTATCAGGCGGGGTTGATTCAAATGCACTTCAGCGTCCAAAACGTTTTTTTGGAGCGGCCAGAAATATTGAGGAGGGCGGAAGTCTTACTATTATTGCTTCTGCATTAATTGATACAGGAAGCCGCATGGATGAAGTTATTTTTGAAGAATTTAAAGGCACAGGAAATATGGAACTTGCATTAGATAGAAGACTCGCTGATAAACGGCTGTTTCCTGCGATTGACATCAAGAAATCAGGAACGCGTAAAGAAGAGTTGCTTCTTGATAAGGGGGTACTCTCACGCGTATGGATTTTAAGAAAAGTTCTTTCTTCATTAAATTTTGTTGACAGTTTGGAATTTTTGCTTGAAAAGATGAGTAGAACAAAAAATAATAAGGCATTTTTGGATGCCATGAATTCATAGAATAAATTTAACAGGGGGTTTAAAAACATGAAAGCCGATATTCATCCTGAATATTATGAAACATCAATAAAATGTGCGTGTGGAAACGTTATTGAGGTTGGCTGTACTAAAGAGGATATTCGAATTGAAATATGCTCAAAATGCCATCCTTTTTTTACGGGCAAACAGAAGCTTATAGATACGGCCGGTCGTATTGAGCGTTTTCGCAGAAAATATGCAAAGTTCCAGGCAAATCAAGAAAAGTAGTTTTTTTGTATAGTTAATGAATTCGTAAAAAGCTGCATTATGCCGCTATGTAGTACTTGAAACCAGAATAACTTTTGAGCAATAAGTCTTCAGTTATGATTAAATTAAAATTAGAAAACTGTTTGAATGTATTAAAAATCGTTAGCAAGGAACCTGTTGATATATTGTTATCAATAAAAGATTAAATCATTAGCACAATTTCTGTTTTTATTATGGCCAGTTCTTTGTTTACGATTTGTTATACATGAGTTTTTTCTGGTTTTAATTTAATTATAACTGTTGTGATAAGCGGCAAAAATTACAGTTGAGTTATTTGAAAGTCATATATATAACAACCATGAAGGACACAAGATAGACATTAGTTGTCGATTTCTTCGTGTCCTTCATAGTTTAATTCACTTTGTTTTGTTCCTGTGAGCCTTTTGAAAAATGTTCAATCTTGCTCAAGTGCAAGGAAGGCGACCCAATTTTAAATCAGGTTTAAACGTAGGAATACATAAAAAATTATTAATTTTAAATGTTGAATTTTAAGTTAATGATGGTTTTTTTTTCATTCAAAATTAAAAACTCAAAACTCAAAATTATTCTTAAGCCTGACGCAGTAATTGGGCAAAAGGGGATGTTTTGCAAAGGTCTCCCTGTGTGGGGTTTGGTTAAACTTGATGTTTAATAAGCTAAAAGGGGTTGAAAAACGTTTTATAGAGCTTGAAAAATTTTTAAGCGATCCTGAAATATTGCAGGATCGCGATGCATACCAGAAGTATAGCAAGGAACATGCTGAGTTAAATAAGGTTGTTGAAGTTTTCAGGTTGTATAGGCAGGTATTGCAGGATCTGGATGACAGTATGAATATGCTGAATGATACAGATCCTGATATAAAAAATTTAGCCAGAGATGATGTTAATGCTCTTACAGTTAAAAAAAATGCCTGTGAAGATGAATTAAAAAAACTGCTGATTCCCAAAGATCCTCTTGACTATAAAAATGTTATCGTAGAAATAAGAGCGGGTACAGGAGGTGAGGAAGCAGGTCTTTTTGTGAGCGATCTTTTCAGGATGTACAGCAGGTATGCTGAAAATAGACACTGGAAAGTGGATATTATGAATCATCATGCAACCGGTGTTGGCGGTTTAAAAGAAATTATTGCGATGGTTCACGGCAAGGGCGCATACAGCCGTTTTAAATATGAAAGCGGGACGCATCGTGTTCAGCGTGTTCCAACAACAGAAGCTCAGGGCAGGATACATACATCCGCTGTCACCGTTGCTGTACTTCCGGAAGCAGAGGATGTTGATGTCCAGATCGATCCTGACGATATTAAGGTAGATGTATTTCGGTCAAGCGGCCCGGGCGGTCAATCGGTTAATACAACAGATTCCGCAGTACGAATTACGCATCTTCCTACCAGTCTGGTAGTTACATGTCAGGATGAAAAATCACAGCTGAAAAATAAAAACAAGGCAATGAAGGTACTAAGGGCGCGTCTTCTTGACAGTATTACAAAAGAGCAGGATGAACTAAGATCCGAGGAACGAAAAAGTCAGATAGGCACCGGAGATCGTAGTGGAAGAATAAGGACATATAATTTTCCTCAGGGAAGAGTTACTGATCATCGTGTTGGACTGACTCTATATAAACTGGAAAATATTTTGCAGGGAGATATAGATGAAATAATAGACGAGCTTTCAACCTTTTATCAGAGTAAGGCTTTAAAGAATGAAGGACCAGCTAAAGGCCAGCGCTAATAAATGGACCATACTTAAAATCCTCAAATGGACCACATCATATTTCCAAACCCACAAGATAGACAGCTCAAGGGCTGCAGCCGAAATACTTCTGGCGCATGTGTTAAAGTTAGACAGGATAGAGCTGTATATACGCTATGATCAACCGCTTTCCAAAAGAGAATTAGAATTTTTTAAGGCTTTAATAAAAAGAAGGGTTGCAAGGGAACCGGTTGCTTATATTGTGGGAATTAAGGAATTTTGGGCAATGGATATTGCTGTTACAAAAGATGTTCTTATCCCGCGTCCTGAGACCGAACATCTTGTTGAGGCAGCTCTTGCTTTTTTAGAAGCAGATTCAGCTGCTGAGCTTAACAATCATCCAAAGCGTATTTTAGAACTTGGTACAGGTTCCGGGGCAATAATTTGTGCTCTTGCATCACAGCGTCCCGGGAATATTTTTATTGCTTCAGATCGTTCGATAAAAGCAATTGAACTGGCTGCGAAAAACGCAGAAAATCATAAGCTTGAAGGTAAAATCAACTTTTTTTCAGGCGACTGGTTTTTGCCCTTAAAGAATGACAATTTTTTATTTGATGTTATAATATCAAATCCTCCATATATTAAAACCGGGGATATCGGCAATCTTCAACCTGAAATTTTCATGAATGAACCGATTATGGCTCTTGATGGAGGTGAGGATGGCCTTGGCCCGCTTAAACATATTATAACAAATGCATATTGCAGTCTTAAGACCGGCGGCAGCCTTTTGCTGGAGATAGGCTGTGATCAGAAAGAGGATGTTCAGAAGATTATCGATTTCTGCGGAGTTTATGAGAAAGTCGAGTTCATAAAAGATTACAGTGGATACTATCGTATAGCTCAGATGAAAAAAAAGTAACTACTTAGGCACAGAGGGGCAAAGGCACAGTGGGGCAAAGCAAAATAAAAACATATAGAGATTTGCAGGTCTGGCAAAAATCTATGCCCCTCTGTGCCTGAGTAGTTATATGATAACAAAAGAAAAAATATCAGTGATGATCAGCGTAGATCGGTGGCTGAATAGTTGCATTCAAAATTCGATGTTGGATGTTCATAGCCTTTTTAATATGATTTACAAGTTATTTTCGGTTACAATTGCTGCATAGCGGCATAATGCAGCTTTTTACGATACCATCAAATTTATATTGCGAAGCTTATTTAAATTTGGTATAAAAATGGATTAATTAATTCACACGTCTCCGGACCTGTTTCCTGGTGCTTTCATTTTTTGAAGGTCGGAAGCCGGATAGATGGAGTCGAAGGTTAAAACCAATTAAGAGAAAGGAAAAAAAGTTATGGCGTATATTACAATGAGGGAGCTCCTCGAGGCTGGGGTACATTTTGGGCATCAGACAAAGCGCTGGAATCCAAAAGTCAAACCATACATCTTTGGAGCAAGGAACGGTATTTATATTATTGATCTTCAGAAAACTGTTCGCATGTTTAAAAAAGCATATGATTTTGTAGCAGACCTTACTTCAGAAGGAAAATCAGTTCTTTTTGTAGGCACAAAAAAGCAGGCACGGGAGTCTATTTATGAAGAGGCTAATCGATGCGAAATGTTTTATGTGCATAACAGATGGCTTGGTGGAATGCTGACAAATTTTCAAACCATTAAGAAAGGCATAGACCGTCTTAATCATCTTAACAGCATAACGAATGACGAATCCATAAAAATGTTTCCTAAGAAGGAACAACTTAAACTTGAGAAAGAAAGGGGAAAGTTAGACAGTAATCTTGGCGGAATCAGGACAATGAACGGTTCTCCTGGAGCCCTTTTTGTTGTTGACCCTAAGAATGAGTCAATTGCAGTGCGTGAGGGCAGACGCCTCAATATCCCCATTATTTCTATTGTTGATACGAACTGCAATCCTGATGAGATTGATTATATCATACCGGGAAATGATGATGCTATCCGGGCAATAAGGCTGATTACATCCAGAATTGCCGATGCCTGTATAGAAGGTAAAAATCGTATGCTTGAGAGACAGCAGGCGGAAGCTGACAAAGAAGTTAAAGAAGAACAAGCACCAGCTGTATCTTCAACTGAAAATTTGGAACCAGTTCAGAGAAGGGTTATTTCAGATGGTTCAAACGGGCCTATTGTAGAAATAATAAAAAAACCAAAATCTGTAACTTCGGCAGAGCCGGCAGAGGATTCTAAAAGCGAAGAATAACCTAATAAATACAGAATAAGCAGGAGAATAATATAATGGCAACAATCAGTGCGGAAATGGTTAAACAGCTTCGTGAAAAAACAGGATCAGGTATTATGGATTGCAAGGAAGCTCTTTCAGAATGCAATGGTGATATAACCGAATCCATTGATTTTCTGAGAAAAAAAGGGCTGGCAACTGCCTCAAAAAGAGCCGGCAGACCTATGAGCGAAGGTGTGGTTGAATCTTATATCCATATGGGCAATAAACTCGGTGTGATGGTTGAAATTAATTGTGAGACAGATTTTGTTGCGAAAAATGATGATTTTAGAGAATTTGCAAAAAATATAGCAATGCATATTACAGCCACTAATCCTGTAGGGATAACTCCTGAAGATGTTCCTGAAGAAACAGTTAACAGGGAAAAGGCTATTTATCGCGCTCAGGCTCTGGAAACAGGAAAACCTGAAAATATTATAGACAAGATAGCAGAAGGCAAGCTGCAAAAATTCTATAAAGACAACTGCCTTATACATCAACCATATATAAAGGATCCAAACGTAATTATCAGCGACCTTTTAAACAGCTTGATTGCAAAGATTGGCGAGAATATTACGATTAAGCGTTTTGTAAGATTCCAGGTAGGGGAGTCATGATATTTTGGATTTAGCCCGATATAAAAGAGTTTTGTTGAAAATAAGCGGTGAAGCCCTTATGGGAGATGAGGACTTTGGAATAAGCCAGAAAATAATACAATATGTGGCTGAGGAGATTTGTTCGATATTTTCCCTGAGAGTTCAGATAGCCATAGTTGTAGGTGGCGGTAATATATTCAGAGGCGTTGCTGCGAGTTCATTAGGCATGGACAGAACAGCCGCTGATCATATGGGTATGCTTGCCACAGTGATAAACAGTATTGCTCTGCAGGATGCTCTTGAGAAAAAAGGTGTTCAGACCCGGGTACAGTCAGCTATATCAATGCATGAAATAGCTGAACCTTATATTCTTCGGAGAGCTGTAAGACATCTTGAAAAAGGACGGGTTGTTATTTTTGCGGCAGGAACCGGCAACCCATATTTTACCACAGATACTGCTGCTGTATTAAGAGCACAGGAGATTCATGCAGAAATTATTTTAAAAGCCACCAAGGTTGACGGTTTTTATGATTCTGATCCTGAAATTAACGTGGATGCTAAATTTATAAAAAATATGAGTTATATGGATGTCCTTGAGAAGCAACTCAAGGCCATGGATATGACAGCTATTTCTCTTGCCATGGACAATAATCTTCCAATTGTTGTTTTTAATTTAAGAAAGGGCGGAAATCTCAGAAAGATTATATGCGGAGAGGATATAGGGACTTTGATAAATAGTTAAGTTTTCGAGCAGGAACGATATTTAAAAATAATAGTAACTAAAACCATAACATCTTGATATAATTAACAAGTTGTTTTTTGGTTATAGCGTCGTGAAGCGGTTTTTGAACATCGAACATCGAACATCGAACATCGAACATCGAACATCGAACATCGAATAATGAAATCGCTTCGCTCCGTCAGTTTATAAAAGGCAGAATACCTTATTCAAAATTCGATGTTGAGCGTTCGATGTTCGATGTTTACCCGCCTTCGGCGGCGCCAGAGGCGACCAGGGTTCATCTTTTTCATGCAAAACAAATCCCCTCTGGGGATAGCCAAAGCCTGGTCCTCTGGGCCGGGATTCTTTGCTTTGTGCCTGGCCCTCTGTGCCTGAGTAGTTATATGATAACAAAAGAAAAAATATCCGTGATAATCAGCGTAGATCGGTGGCTGAGTGATTACAATTAATAATTTTTTATGTGAGACCTTTGCAGAACTGCTCCAAAGGTCTTATTAGGTGAAAAAATGATTGAAGAAATTTATCAAGAAACAAAAGATTCAATGGGTAAATCAACATTATCCCTGAAGAAAGAATTGAAGAGAATCAGGACAGGGCGTGCATCTCAGTCGCTGCTTGACGGAATAAGGGTTAATTATTACGGTACTATTACTCCAATTGAACAGATGGCCTCTGTTGCGATTCCTGAAAGTCGTCTTATTACAATACAGCCATGGGATGTTTCTGTAATTAAAGATATCGAAAAAGCGATATTAAAGTCTGATCTGGGTTTGACTCCTTCTAATGACGGCAAGATAATAAGATTATCGATTCCTTCGCTTACAGAGGAAAGGCGTAAAGAGCTTGTAAAAATTGTACGTAAAATATGTGAGGAATATAAAGTCGCCATGCGCAATATAAGGCGTGATTCAAACGAAATGTTAAAAGGTTTAAAAAAAGACGGCGAGATCGCAGAAGATAATGCTTTTAAGGCTCAGGATCAGGTTCAAAAAATAACAGATGAATATATCAAGAAGATTGACGATATATATAAAGAAAAGGAAACGGAAATCCTCGAATTTTAGTAAAACCCTGTAAAAATGCGTTTAACCATATGAAAAGATTAAATCTATTGAGGGTCAAAATTTGAGCCTGACACGGGAATCAGGCAAGGAGGAGTGTTTTGGAAAAGTCTCAAAATGTCCCTCTCATGTGGCCATCATTATGGACGGTAATGGCAGGTGGGCAAAAAAGCGTGTTTTAAACCGGATAAAAGGCCATGAAAAGGGTGCTGAAACGGTTAGAAATATTGTTGAATGCTGCCGTGAAGCCGGTGTTTCCATATTGACTTTATATGCTTTTTCCACAGAAAACTGGCAGCGGCCGGAATTAGAGGTTGCTGCACTTATGACCCTCCTTGCACGTTTTCTTAAATCAGAACATAAAAAATTATTAGATAATAATATAAGGCTTAATGCAATAGGGCAGATAGAGCGTTTGCCTGCAAATGTGCGAGAGGCACTTCATAATACCATGACTTTAACTAAAAAGAATGACGGTATGCTTTTAAATCTCGCATTAAGTTATGGAGGAAGATCAGAAATAGCATTAATGGTAAAAAATATTGCATTAAAGGTCAGAGATGGCGAGCTGGATCCTGATTCAATAACACATGAAGTTATATCTGATCACCTTTATACAAAAGGGATACCGGATCCTGATTTATTGATAAGAACCAGCGGAGAAATGCGTATAAGCAATTTTTTCCTGTGGCAAATCGCTTATACTGAGATTTATGTTACAGATACATTATGGCCGGAGTTCACCAAACAAGAGCTTTTGAGCATTTTGCAGGACTATCAACACCGTGAACGCAGATTCGGCAAGGTTTGAGCATGCATTTAAAACGTTGGATTACATCTTTAGTGCTTCTTCCCTTTGTTATTTTACTGATTTACAAAGGCGGATCTCTTCTGTTTGCCGCATTTATATGTATATTGTGTATTATGGCTTTATCAGAATATTTTCGTATTGCTTTTAATATTAGAGGCAAAGCTAAAAGCTTCGACAGTCTTGCTTTTTGTCTTTCAGCTTATGTTTTTGGTCTTATGATTATTATGGCTGCATACATAAACTCGTTTGACATTATTTTAAGCCTTATTATTTTAAACTTTATTTCTTGTGCTCTTATTGCCCTGAATTTTTTCAAGTCAGACCCGTCAATTTTAGACAGGGTTGCAAAGCAGGTTTTGGGAATTATATACATCCCATTATCTCTTTCTTGTTTAGTATTAATAAGGAACAGTGCTGACGGCATTGCCTGGATTTTTTTTCTTTTAGCCCTTGTTTTTGCCGGTGATACCGGAGCGTTTTATACTGGAACCCTTTTGGGAAAGCATAAACTCTGCCCTGCAGTCAGCCCTGGAAAGACTGTTGAAGGATCTATCGGAGGCCTTTTAGCGAATTTAGCCGCAGGTTTTATTTTTATCAATTTCTTTTTAAAATCATTGCCGTTAGTCCAAAGTATTCTTTTTTTTCTTTTAATCGGAGTTGTAGCACAGGCAGGTGACTTATTTGAGTCCGGACTTAAACGAAATGCTGATGTAAAAGATTCAGGTTCAATTTTACCGGGTCATGGCGGAATAATGGACAGAATCGATGCTCTGCTTTTTGCGGCTCCTGTGGCATTTCTCTTTAAAGAATATATATTCGTCTAAGTTTACAGATTATTTTGTATTGAATCAGGCTAAAATTGATGGCGTCGTAAAAAGTAAGATTTTTTCGCTTTTTCCAAAACTGCTCAATGTCGCTTACAAATGACTTTCAAATAACTCAACTGTAGTTTTTGCTGGTTATAGCAACAGTTATAATTAAATTAAAACCAGAAAAAACTCATGTATAACAAATCGTAAACAAAGAACCGGCCATAATAAAAACAGCAATTGTGCTGATAATTTAATCTTTTATTAATAACAATATATCAACAGGTTCTTTGCTAACGATTTTTAATACATTCAAACAGTTTTCTAATTTTAATTTAATCATAACTGAAGATCGATTGTTTAAGGTTATTCTGGTTTCAAGTGCTGCAAAGCGGCATAAAGTAGGTTTTTACGATTTCATCAAAATTGGCAGTGTCGAAGGCGAATTCATTAATTTTAGGCACTTTAGCTCACTTATAACTATAAATTCTATACTATGAAATATCTTTCAATACTTGGCTCTACCGGATCGATTGGCTGTAATGCTCTTGCTGTGATAAAAATGTTTCCAGAGAGATTCAGCGTTAAGGCTCTTGCCGCAGGGACCAATGTTAAGCTGTTGGCCAGTCAGATTGAAAAATTTTCTCCAGAGCTTGCTGTTGTTATTGATGAGGGCAGGGCTATTGAACTGAAAAAAATACTTCCCTCAAAGATTAATGTTGAAATAATGTGCGGGGAAGATGGATACAGATCAGCAGCCACGTTAGGGTCTGTTGATACGGTTGTGTCTGCAATAATTGGTTCAGCAGGTCTTGCACCGACTCTTGCGGCAATAGAAGCAGGCAAAAACATTGCTCTTGCTAACAAAGAATCTATTGTAATGGCAGGAGAAATAGTTGCAAAAAGAGCTGATGAAAAAGGAATAAACATATTTCCAATCGACAGCGAGCACAGCGCTATTTTTCAATGTATTTCCGGCCAGCGAAAGGAAGATATTGACAGCATTTTACTTACAGGCTCAGGCGGTCCTTTTTTAAACCGGCCTGCCAGTGAATTTAAAGGCATAACCCTGGCAGATGCCCTTGCGCATCCGACCTGGCAGATGGGTAGAAAAATCAGTGTTGATTCAGCCACGCTTATGAATAAGGGGCTTGAAGTAATAGAAGCTAAATTTTTCTTCAAGGTTCCTCTGGATATAATAAAGGTTGTGATTCATCCACAGAGCATTATTCATTCAATGGTTTCTTTCAGGGATGGATCAATAATCGCTCAGCTTGGCATACCGGATATGAAAGGCGCCATAGCATATTCAATTTCATATCCGGAACGTCTTCCCCTTGGCCAGCCAACACCGGATTTTATAAATATGGAGCCTTTGACATTCAGCGACCCTGATCTAAATAAATTTCCATGTTTAGGCCTGGCTTATGAAGCAGGCAGAGAAGGCGGAACCCTTCCTGCTGTATTAAATGCATCAAACGAAATTGCTGTGCAGGCTTTTTTAGGAAAGCGTATTCCGTTTATTAAGATACCCGACGTTATAAGAAGTACAATGGAACTTCATTCTAATGTTGCAAATCCAGATTTGTCCGATATTATGGAAGCTGACACATGGGCCAGGGAATACGCAGAAAACGAGATAATCAAGCAGTATAACTAATGGTGCCTCAGGTGATTGCAAATTCTAAGTAACAAATATCAAATAAATTACAATGACCAAAACCCAAAAACTCAAACCTGTAAATACCCTGGATTTTAAACCCCAAACATGTTTTGGTTATTGGATATTGAAATTTGGAATTTATTTGTAATTTGATGCTTGTAATCTGGTATTTTATAAGTTCAGAATTGACAACAATGTTAAAGATATTTTAATCATTGCAAAATTTATTAAAAAATCGTGAATTATGATAGGTTATCAGACCGTTAAGGGTTTATAATTATGTTTACTACTTTATTTTCGTTTATTGTTGTTCTTGGAATACTTATTTTTTTTCATGAACTCGGCCATTTTGTTGTAGCCAGGCTTTTGGGAGTCGGGGTGGATAAATTTTCGCTTGGATTTGGACCAAGACTGTTCGGAAAGAAGATAGGCAGGACAGATTATATTATTTCTGCAATGCCGCTTGGCGGCTATGTTAAGATGGTCGGGGAAGAACCAAATGCAGATATAGCTCCTGAAGACATACCTTTTTCATTTACGCATAAAAATGTTTTTAAAAGGATTTTAATCGTCGCAGCAGGCCCTTTTTTCAATTTTCTTCTCGCTGTTATAATATTTTTTGTAATTTTTCAGAGTTATGGCGCTGGTATATTAAAGCCTGCTATTGGAGACGTTGAAAAGGATTCGCCGGCTTATCAGGCAGGACTGCAAAAAAATGATAAAATAATAGAGATTGACGGGCATGCCATTGAAAGCTGGGAAGAAATGGCAAAAATTATTACCGAATGTAATGGCAAGAGCCTGGCCTTGACTGTTCTTCGGGGAGAATCAATTTTTACCGCAAATGTTATTCCAAAACAAATTTCAGGACAGAGTATATTTGGTGAGGAAATTAAAAGATATGTAATCGGCATTAAATCTTCCGGAGATGTTTTTATAAGAGGCTTGAATCCATTTCAGGCTTTTTCAGAGAGTATTGTTCAGACCTGGAAAATTTCAAAACTAGTTGTAATCAGCATCGTTAAAATGATACAGGGAAATATTCCCGTGAAGAGTATAGGCGGCCCAATAATGATTGCCGAAATGGCAGGTCAGCAGGCCAGAGAAGGAGCCGTCAATTTTGTATTTTTTATAGCTCTTCTAAGTGTTAATCTCGGCATTTTAAACATACTTCCCATACCTGTTTTAGACGGCGGCCATCTGGTTTTCTTTTTTATCGAGGCTGCAACAGGACATCCGGTTAGTATAAGGGTGCGTGAAATTGCTCAGCAGGCAGGTATTTTTATATTGATAGCGCTGATGATTTTTGTTTTTTATAATGATATTTCACGCATATTTTTTAATTAATTTAGCAACTAAAGTGCCTAAAGTGCCTAAAGTGCCTAAAGTGCCTAAAGTGCCTAAAGTGAGCTAA
>Ga0222695_1000689_pt1 | contig 16495 bp, 12 predicted proteins | sample AntAcemetage1398_FD_179834 | JGI IMG/M metagenome (GOLD analysis project Ga0222695, IMG submission 179834) | Saline water microbial communities from Ace Lake, Antarctica - #1398 | ecosystem: Environmental > Aquatic > Non-marine Saline and Alkaline > Saline | place: Antarctica: Ace Lake...
TATACAGATGTTGTTTGTTCCGCACTGTTCTTTATCCTCACAGCTTCCGCAGTCAACGTTCTCATTTCCGGTAGATGTCTCAACTATCATTACGCCGCAGTTAAAATGCTCACAGTTTGAATGACATTTATTATCCGGATCACAGTACTCTTCTTCCTCACAGACTCCGCAAAGGATCATGTGCCCTTCAAATTGTACTTCTCCGCATTCCATAGTTCCGCATACTTCCGCCCTTTCTGCCTCATCAACATCAGGATCATACATATTTACCCAGAGCGGTTTATCACTTTCGATATCACATGAAACTAAAAGAAGTATAAACAGCATTAAGCCTATGATATTTTTCATCTTTTCACCTTCCTAATAGTTAACTGAAAAAACAGCCATCCTTGAAAAAGGATCAACCTGAAAAGATAGTTTATATTTTTTCTTAACTTTCTTTTCTGCTGAAGAACTTACACTTGCTGTAATTATTGAGGTGAAGAGGAACCCTATTCCCGTTCCGAGGAAAACGCCTCCCAGGATCTTTGATATTTTTTCCTTATCTCTAAGATCTTCTGTTTCATTCCTGTATTTTACTGCTTCAGTTTCATTTGCTGCGTCAAGATAGTTTCCATAACTTTCCTGCCATTCATCGTTCATTTTATCAGAATAAATAAGAAGTCCCACGCCCGAAGCTGAAAGAGCAAGTCCAGTCGCGAGAGTTGTCCAGGTTGCAACCATTCTTCCTTTGCGGACCACTTTCATGTCCTTTTTATATGCAAGTTGCAGCTCCTTTATTTTCTTCTCACGAGCAAGCTTCATCTCACGTTCCTTTTTGAGCTTCTGCTCCATTTCTTTTCTCTTTTTTTCCTCTTGCACCTTTTTTGCAGCTGCTTTCTCTTTTTTCTCCTGCTCTTTAAGTCTTTTTGCCTCTTCCACACTTTTAACTATTATATCGTTGACTACTTTCTTTACTGCTGCAAGTATCCCTTTTTCAGTTCCATCAAACTCGGCATTTGCAGCTTTAATGGATGCCTCTTTAGCCAAATCCACCAACTCCACACCAAGTAGAAAAACACCTCCAAGCTCTGTAACAGTTGTCCGGAGAATAGTGTCAGCACTCAAAGCCTGCCCGAGAGGTATCTGACATTTTTCATCATAACATTTCTGATATGACTCCTTTTTTTTCTCCTTTATGATACTTTTGAGAACCTTCTGCTGACGACCTTCATCAATAACAATGAACTCGCCGCTTGAACTCAGATTCATTCTAAGAAGTGTCGTTGCCGCCTCCTTAATTTTTTCAGTCATTTTTCCTGACTGGTCATCAACAGACATGACTGCAAGTTTCGGTTTTGCTGCAAGCAGAAAAAAAGAAAAGCAGATCAACCAGAAAACTAATGTCTTTTTTCTCATTTATCACCTCAAATCCTTAATCGGCAAAAAAGAATTAAAAAAATTAAATAAAAACGCTCCGTTTAGTGTACTATAATGAACGAGTTTATTAAATTTTTTTGAGGAGATTGTGTCATGCGTAAAAAAATACAGTTAATTTTTATGATTCTGACAATCTTTTTCATGTTGGTTTCCTGTGGTGAAGCTGTTGACTCTATTGGAGACTCGGGAGATACAGTCAATGATAACTCTGCTGGAGATACTGGAGATACTGGAGACACTGGAAATACTGGTGATACTGGAAACTCCGGTTCTGACAACGAAACCAGTGACGAATCAAGCGATACAGGTGACACTGGTGACACTGGAAATACTGGTAACACTGGTGACACTGGTGACACTGGTGACACAACATCAGATAACGACTACATAGGTCCTGACAGCACAGCAGATGAAGCATTCAGTGACATTGAACTGACAGATGATTTTGTTGAAGACATCATGTTGCCGGATGAAGATGAGGAAATTCCGGATGATGATGAGATCGAACCAAAGATCGGCGATCTAATTGAAAATCCGTTCATAGAAACTATTGAGGATCCCACATCAACTTTTTCAGCTCCTCACAGTACAGCAACATACACAATTGTAAGAAATTATATTATGGTAAGAGGCAGAATGCCGGATAAAAATGATATAAGAATTGAGGAAATGGTTAACTATTTTGATTATAATTATCCTGAACCGGTAAACGACGAACCTTTCTCTTATTCGATGGAGATGGCAGCAAGTCCATGGACAACGGGTCGTGATCTTGTAATGATAAAGATAAAAGGCCGTGAGATCGACAATTCACATAATACTAACAAAAATCTCGTTCTCCTGATAGATATTTCCGGATCAATGAACGAGACTGACAAACTTCCTTTAATTAAGGAATCTTTCAAACAGCTTGTTACCGGACTAACTGCTAACGATAGAGTTGCAATCGTTTCTTACGCAGCAACTGCCAAAGTTGTTCTAGGTTCAACAAGCGGAGACAAGAAAACGACAATAAATACAGCAATAGATTCTCTTGTTGCAGTTGGAGGCACTGACGTTGGAAACGGGCTCCAGCTTGCCTATGATGAAGCCAACGAAGGTTTTATTGAAAATGGAATAAATCGTGTCATCCTTGCAACAGATGGAGACTTTAACACAGGAATAACATCCCAGAAGGACATGATGCAGTTTATTGCCACCCAGCGTCAGAACAATGAAATATTCATGACAGTTTTAGGATACGGAATTACAGACTATAAAGACAACATTATGCAGGTTATTGCCGACAATGGCGATGGGAACTACTATTATGTTGATAATGAAAAAGAATCCTACAGGATCTTTGTTCAGAAACTCCAGTCAACTCTTTTCACTATTGTAAAAGATCTTAAAATTCAAGTTGAATTTAATCCAGCAATTGTTGAAAGATACCGTCTTATCGGATATGAGACACGCGTAATGGAAGACAGTGGTTTCAGCGATGACGCTAAAGATGGTGGCGAGATTGGTGCAGGACATTCAGTTACAGCTTTCTATGAGATAGAAAAAGTTCCAGAGACACCTGCTCCGCCTCCAACAATTCTAACGGATGTTGTTTTTGAGGAAAATGAAGCTCTTGAGCTTAGAATAAGATACAAGAAACCTAACGAAGACTACAGTCGCTATCTGAGCAAAAAGCTTATCAACGAAAACAGTGATCCAATGTCAGAGGACATGGGGTTTGCAACTACTGTTGTGGAATATGCAATGCTTCTAAGGGGATCCGCTTATAAGGAAAATTCATCCTATAGCAATGTAATAACCCACGCGACAACATATAAAGGACTTGATGACTGGGAGCTTCGCCAGGAATTCATTGATATAGTTACCGAAACAATGGATATCGATAAGTAGAAGTTACTGTTGAATATTAATTACGTTAAGATCCAATCCGGCAGTATATGCATAGGAAACATAACTTGAAAACCCATATACATAAAGTCCGACAGACTTACTTGCAGTAAGAGTATATACACCCGAAGTAACATCAACCCATTCCCTGTACCAGTCTGTTCCGGGGATCTGCACAAAACTGTTTGATGAATATGTCGTTTCATTCATCACGATGTCAGTGTCTTTCTGAGCAACGATCGTTACCCTGTCATTATCATAGTTGGGTGGAACAAGAAATATATAATCAGTTCTAAGTTGTTCATCAGGAGCAAGCAACATCATTGCAGGATCGCCTATGCCTGCGCCTGCATTTTCACTTGCAAGAAACTGACCAACCATTATAGGTTTATTCGAAGCTATTTTAAAATCCTCTGCGGTTGAAAATTCATGCATTTGCCCCGCATCGAGATTTACAGAGCCTGAGGTGCCACCTGTCCAACTTATTTCAGTACCATCTTCTGAGGCAAGAAACCTGAAATAATCGACTTCGCTACCTCTTGGTTTAGTTCTTGCAGCTACAAAATCTTTACCCCAACTCTGAAGAGGAAATATCTGATGCTCCATGTGGTCACACGCATAATCTCCTTCAGGAATAAAAGTACACTCTGAACCACCAAAAACCGCAACTTTCTTATCTGAAAAGACATAGGTCCCTGTTAGATCAGGACCATAACAGCCACTAAAACCATCACAGGATATTCCACTGCAGCTTGGTTCCGGACAATTTGCATCTGCACTATTTAATGTAAGTATCTGATACTGATTTAAGGTATATTTTACCTTAGCTCCCGCACTTTCAGCGTTTACACCGGACCCGGATTTCGTAGCTGCACTATATTTTACTGTTACCTCTGTTACTCCCTCTTCTGCAGCAACAATTGATATATATCCTGGAGAACTTGACGTATCATCTGAAGAACATATCCCGAATGCACCACTGCATCTTCTTATTCCCCAAGTTGGCCATGACATTACAAAATATTCCTTTGCAATAGCCCCGACAGGAATAAGAATCGTTGCGTCATTTGAATACATCATAACATTTCCGAAAGGATTCATCTGAGTGACTGTTACCGGACGCTCCGCAACAAGTTTAAAGCCAAGATCGGATATTCCCGGACCGGCAATTATTTTATCACCCCCAAGTTCAAAAGAATACAGTTCTCTGGCAGTTATTGTCGTTTCAGCGAGCAAAATGTCTCCCAGAGTAAAAACCTTAACGTTAACATCAGTATCATTAGGATTGGCAACAACAAGAGCATATGTAGCATTAGATGCGATTCCACCACCCTGCTGAAGAAAAGCTCCCCAGTATTCACAGCCGACGTAACTCTTATCTTCCGCCGCTATTCCACATTCATCAAGACATTTTCCTTTATAACAGCTTATTCCTTCGCCTTCACAGGTCTCAGAATCAACAAAGTCTGTTCCATCTGCATTACAAACTATAACAACATCTCCCCTGCATCCGGCAATCCCCGGCTCACAGAGCTTATACACGCAGTCAGGATAACCTTCGTAACCTTCCATACATTTATCACAGAATTCACCATCATATCCAGTGTAACAAGAGCATTTGGCAATAGCCTCCAGACATTTCCCATGATCATTACAGTCAACACCAGCGCAGACACCGCCTTCTTTTTCACAATCAGGATAGCCGGTATAACCCTCAGCACAGTAATCACAGTTGCTACCGCTATAACCGTCATCACACTCACATTCGTTTGAAACGTTCATCGTTCCGTGACCACTGCAATCCTTGGGGTCACCGCTTCCAGTATCAGCATCTGGGTCAGGATCTTTTTCACACTCTCCGGTAGCAATGTTACATTCTGTTCCTATGGGACAATCATTGTTTGAAGTACAACCATCCTCACCTTTTTTACATTCTCCGGTAGCAATATTACATTCTGTTCCTATGGGACAATCATTGTTTGAAGTACAACCATCCTTGTCACTTCCCGGTTCTTCATTTATCGAACAGGAAAGTACACTGATCAGAAAAATGACAGCTAAAATAAATGCTTTCATAGATCATACCACTCTTTATAAATTTATCTTCACACAGATGAATTTTATATGAATATAAAAAATAGTCAATCAGATAATAATCTTAGCTCTTAAAATAGAGTTCGTATTCCTGAGGAGTCGGAGCATTGTAGACGTATTCAGCCTCATCCTTTTTGATTTTTATCCAGAGATTCATTAATTCTTCTGGAAAAGCAGGAAGAAGATAATCGTGATCTTTATTAAGCCCGTCAAGAACTGCAATTAAATTAAGAGGAAAGATCTTGTTGTTCTTAGGGTTATTGTAATCGCTTTCAACAGGGTCTCTATCTTTTTTTATTCCATCTATACCTGCAAGAACCATTGCACTTAAAAAGTAGTAAACATTTGCAGTCGCGTCCCCTGTTCTGTACTCAATTCTCTCTTCACCTTTTGAAAGATATCCGGGAATCCTTATTGATGCTTCTCTTGATCCCTTTTCAAAAGTTGCACCGATTGGAGCTTCATATCCAGGAACCAGTCTTTTAAATGAGTTTGTGCTTGGATTGGAAAAGGCAAGAAGAGATCCAGTCAAACTGTGATCAAGCAGCCCTGCAATATATGAAAGCGCAGTTTTTGTTAAACCGTGAAGCTCTTCACCTGCAAAAATTGTTTTTCCATCTTTAGCAAGGAATTGATGAACATGCATTCCATTTCCGGCAGCTTTGTAGATCGGTTTGGGCATAAATGTAACAAAAAGTCCATGTTCATTTGCGACATTACAGGCAATCCATTTAGCAAGACTTACCATATCAGCCGCATAAAGAATTGACATGAAGTTGAGTTCTATCTCAAGCTGTGCAGCTCCGACTTCGTGATGATGATATTTGACAGGAATACCGATAGCTTCTAAAGCTTTTACAATATCGTTACGAACACCAAAATATTTGTCATCGGGATATATCCTGTGATAACCTTTATGGATATTGAATCTCGGCAGATCATCATAATCAGTCCCAATTCCTTCCTGAGACTGGATCTTATAATATGAATGACTGAAATCCGCTGCATAGTTAACATCTTCAAAAAGATGAAATTCCAGCTCGATAAGCATTTGAACATCATCTGCAATACCTTCAGATCTAAGATATTCCAAAGTCTTTTTAGCAACAAATCTCGGATACTGATTAAACATTTTTCCATCAACAAGAAAAATATCACAGAGAACATGTAGGATCGTATGATTCTCTTTTTCTTCAATAAAAGCAGTAGTCATGTCAGGTCTGGCAAGCATATCCGATTTTGTTACCTTAGCAAAACCAAAATTCGAAGCATCAAACCCTATTCCGCCTTTTATAACCTTATCGTTTATATAACCTCGCGGAATTGTTACATGACGAATATTCCCATAGATATCAAGCATTAACAAATCGAGAAAATCTACCTGTTCCCAATTACCATCAAACTTTCTAATTTCCATAATTACCTCCAAAAAAACAGTCAGGGAGAGCATTCTATCAGAGGTTTTAATAAATTCAAGAAAGAAGTTAGATACAATAAATAGCTTGACAATCACGCTTCTAATGATATTTTTATTATATGAAACGCTTATTTACTAATCCATCTTCCTCAATTGACACTCTCACCCTGTTTTCCATCTGCTTTTTCAGCGCCTATTTTTTATCCCCTCTTTTTTCGATTCCTGTGCTTATACTCGCTCTTATCACTGAGTTAAGTAGAGATGAAAACAAGTTTAGAAATTTGGTGCTGATTATCTTTATCTTTATAGCTGGAATTGCTATTGAAAATAGAGATACTTTGATAACAGAGTTGTCAGGAGATTTTTTTTCAGCGAAACTAACTTCAGATCAAATTGAACCGCTTAGAAACAAACTTTCCCATCTTACAAATAGATCCAGGAATCGTGAATTTTTAAAAGCTCTTACAACTGGAAAGAGAGAATTTTCCGCTGAATTTAGATCTTTGCTCATAAACTCAGGCACGATGCATCTTGTTGCAATTTCAGCCTTCCATGTCGGCGTTGTTTTCATTATTTTAAACCTTTTCTTTTTCAGATTAATTTTTGTTTTCATGCCAGTTAGACCACGTCTACGGCAACTTTCAGTGATAATACTTAAGATGATCTTTTCAGCGTATTACTTTTATATTACCGGTGGATCGATTCCGACACTTAGGGCTATCACTTTCATCCTTTTCTTTGAATTCTTCCTGTTATCGGGAGCAATTCCCCGGACCATGACTATCTTTCTTATTTCATTAACTGCTGTTTCTGTTCTTATTCCTGCAAGTGCATCAAGTCTGAGCTTTGTGATGAGTGCTATCTGCGTTGCAACTGTTCTTAACATCTGGCGATTTTCCGATTCAGTCACTATCAGGTTAGTCTCGATCTCTGTGCTGATAAACTATGCACTTCTACCTGTAACTTGCGATCTTAACGGATGTTTTTCTCTATCTGCGGCTTTTATCAACCTCCTTATTATTCCTCTCATGTTCCTTATAATTCCTGTTATAAGCCTGGCTCAGTTTGGAATTCTCTTTTCAAGTAAAATCGCCTCTTTTTTTCTGTCAGCAGCAGATTTTCTGCTTGATCCGCTGATGTTTACTCTCAGGTTTTTCAGCGATTTTTCAGAGATGACACTTTTCCCAATTATCACGCCTTCTTTTTTTATAAAGATCTGCTTCATAGCAACTTTTTTTACAGCTCTTCTTTTGAGAGGAAACCTTAAAAAAGCTGCCGTAATTCTAAACATCAGCTTCTTTGTGTTCTTTTTATCGAATTGGGTTGAAACGAGGTTCAACCCCTACGGATTTTTTAGACCGGATGAGTTCTTTTCAAGGGTCGGATGTGTAATTCACGAAGATGGAACTGGAAGCATATATTTTGATAAATACAGGTACAATCCGCAATTCAACCCGTACTTTTACAACAATCTTGAAAAGGCAGCCGCTGAATGCAGAATTACAGAGGTAAAATCAATTCACTTTTCCAAACAAGTATCAGAAAAAATTAAGAAAAAGATTAGAAAGAGAATCAGATTCAGAAACTGTGTTTTTTATTCTAAAAACCCTTCATCTCATCCTGAGAAAAATCGATCCTATATACAAGTTCACCACTTTTCTGATCCATTTCAGTGATAGAAAGCTTGGTGATCTTAGCTGTAATGGCAAAGGCTGGATCTTCAAATATATCCCCGACAATATCAATAGATTCACTATCTTCCTTAATTGAGCAGTGCGGAACCCATTTTGAAGGAACTGAGTATGGAAAAAGTCCTGCGCCTGTTTCTGTGACAATACGGACGATCTGTCTATGAAAAAGTAGAAGAGAAATTGATGGTGTAACTCCAAGAAAGATGATCTTTTTCTTAGGGAAAAACCCCATGTGGGAAAAGTTAACTTCAGGAAGCTGCCTTCTGGCAACCAGCTCTGCTATCTGCTTTTCAAGTTCTTCTCTATTGGTATCTTCCGATATAGTAAAAGTCAGATGAGGAAGATTCGCCGAGTCACAGAGGTTTTCGTCCCCTTTAATTACATGTTCCCGAATCTCTCCTATCCTCTCAAGCGACTTCTCGTCAAAGTATCCAAGTACGGCTAATGTCTTCACAATAGATCCCCTTTATCCTGTTCTGAAGCGATTGTAGCTTTCAACAAAGAATTTATCAAAAATTTTATCAACAGACTCCGCAAAAGGTGTGTTCTTCTGCTCAAGAAATACTTCCGAAACACACTGTGTCGCCTTTTCAACAAGATCTCCATATCTTGCTGCAAGAATAAAGTAAGGATCATTCCTGAATCCTGACTGCTCAAGACCTGTCAAAGCTCCGGGGCCTCTAGTTTTAAGATCATATTCAGCAACTTTAAAGCCATTTGTGTTATTAGAGATATACTCAAGTCTCTTCACGGCTTTGCCACTGACATCTTCACTTGAAATAAGTGCACAAAAAGACTTTTCATGCCCCCTGCCCACTCTTCCTCTAAGCTGATGAAGCTGAGCCAGTCCGAACCTTTCAGCGTTTTCTATAACCATAAAAGTCGCATCTGTGATATCAACTCCGACTTCAACAACTATCGTTGAAACAAGCAGATTCGCTTCACCGCTTTTAAGGCAGTTTATAATATGATCTTTTTCTTCACCTTTCATCTTTCCGTGAAGAAGAAGCACCTTTTGACCAAGCACCTTTTCAAACTCTTCAAAAACTCCTGTAACATGCTGGAGGTCGATCTTTTCACTTTCTTCCACCAGTGGACAGATCCAGTATCCTTTCTTGGACTTTTCAGTAATTATTTCAACAATATGATCAAAAACTTTTTCCCTGCTTCCAAATTGAACATGTTTAGTTTGAACTGGTATTCTTCCGGGAGGCATTTCGTCAATTACGCTGATATCTGTCGCTCCATAGATCGTGTGAGCAAGGGACCTCGGAATCGGTGTTGCACTGACAACAAGCACATCCGGATTTTCAGCTTTTTCTGTCAGCTTCATTCTCTGTGAGACACCAAACCGATGCTGTTCATCAATTATAATAAGTCCGATATCTTTCATAGCCTCAAGGTTTTCAAAAAGTGCGTGCGTTCCAACAATAAAATCAGAGAGTTGCGATCTTTCAAGTCTTTCAGTTTTTTTCTTTTTACCGGTAACACCGCCGACAAAAAGCTCTATCTTAATATTTTCAGACACTGTCTTTTTTATTGTTATCTCATGCTGTCTTGCAAGAATTTCTGTGGGAGCCATAATGACAACTTTATATCCTGATGCAATGACATCAAGCCCTGCAAGAATCATGACAGCGGTCTTTCCACTTCCGACATCTCCCTGCAAGAGTCTATTCATCGCTGATGTCTTGCTGATGTCTTTTCTTATCTCTTCAAGAACTCTTTTCTGAGCATCTGTGAGCTCAAAATCCATTGCTTTTTCAGAGTTTTCTGAAAGTTCGCTCGGGACTTTTATGCTTCTTTTTTTATCAACATCTCCACCGACCCTGCTTCTGCGTGCTCCATATTTGAAAAAGAACAACTTATCAAAAGCCACCCTTCTATGCCACGGACTTTTCATGTCATTAAGTTCTTCAATATCAGTTCCAAGTAACGGAAAGTGAACGTTAGAAATAGATTGAGCAAAGCCAGGCAGATCATACCTTTTAAAAACATCTTCCGGAATCCAGTCACCCGTCATTTCTCTCATTTTCTTTAACACTTCGCTGACTGATCTGAGCATAAAAAGATGGGAAACTCCCGGAATCTTCTTGTAAACCGGAACATTGCCACTAATAAGTTCTCTCCAGCTTTCGTCATATTTAAAAATATCGGGATTAACCATAGAAGGAACTACCTTTCGAGGATTTATTTCCCCTGAAACAAGCACATCCTGATCCGGTTGAAACATTGATGCATAGATGCTTCCAACCTTGCCGAAAAAAGTGACTTCAAGGATGCCTTTTCCAAACTCAAGAAAAAGGACGGAAGGAACTCTTCTGAAACCTCTTTTCCATCGTTTCACCCGACCTTTAAGCGTCACCATTTCACCTGGAACCAAATCCTGTATTGAAGAAGCTAGCGTTCTCTCCTGATACTTGTCAGGTAAGTTTCCGACAATGAGATCAAAAACTTTTGGGCCAAGAGCTTTAGCTATTTTTTTTAATTGAGTTCTTGAAAGTGAAATTGCAGATTCTATCGGTTGATCCAGAAATGATATCAGTATATTAGAACCCGCCTGATCAAAACGCATCAGACATATTCGACTTTTAGGATCTCATACTCTCTTGTGCCGGCAGGTGTGACAACTTTAGTGTCATCTCCAACTGATTTTCCAATTAGCGAACGTGCAATAGGCGTTGCAACAGAAATGAGCCCATTTTTCGGGTCACTCTCTATCTCACCGACAAGCTGGTATTTCACTTCCTCATCAGTATCAAGATCAAGAAGTGTCACAGTTGCACCGAAAACGATCTTTTCACCACCGATCTTTGAAAGATCAATAATCTCAGCATCGGCAATTACACCGTTAAGATAGCCAATACGACCCTCAATAAAACTCTGCCGTTCCCTTGCAGCATGATATTCAGCATTCTCCTTGAGATCACCGTGACTTCTAGCCTCAGCGATCTTTATTATGATCGCCGGTCTCTCAACTTTCTTAAGTTGTTTCATCTCAACAAGAACTTTCTGATAACCCTCTGTTGTTATAGGAAATGATCCCATAAAAACCCCCTTCTCAAGGTCCATAAAAAGTGTCGTGATTATAATGATGTGGGATGTTTAATCAAGTTTATTGGGTTTGGGGTGGATAAGGGGGGCGTTTATGTTGAATTTTATGATCCAACCTTTTTTATAGGATATTGAAATAACTACTTTTCTTGGATTTTTTCTAATTGTTATTGTAATATTAAACGAATTGGATAACATAAGGAGATTTCTTTTGAAAAAAGTTTTTGTTTTTATTACCCTAATTTTTATAATATCTGCAGTTTATGCTACAGAACCCCTCAACAAAGAAACACATGATTTTATTAAAGAAAAGTTCAAAACAATTCATTGGGAAAAAGGCGAATGCTCTAAAAAAACCATTAAAAAGCTCTCTTTGAAGAAACAAACTATCTGCAACGTAAAACAATATTTTGAAGATGGAAATTCCTTAAAATTCATAGAAAACTCAAGAAAATTTGGCGTTGAAAATCTTGCGAGAATTGATAACTATATTGATTTTTTCCAAATGTTCTGTGTTTATTATTTTTATTTAATTGCTGATGCCACACAGAAAAATCCCAAAGAAGGTTTAACATTACTTTTTGACATTGCAAAATATACAGATGGATATATCGCCACAAACATTCAAGGAATAATTGCTCTTCTTTTTGAAAAAAGACCAAGGTTGATGATCAAGAATATTTCCCTGATCAAAGAATTGTTGGAAAAACAAAAGAACTTTCCAGGGTTAGATGATAAACTGTGTGTGGATAAAAAATATTTTTTCCTATTTAAATATCTTAATAAAAGTGATGGAAAACAACTACTCACATTTAAATATGTAATGTCTAGAATATGTTACAATTTCAACAATGATATAAAAGGAATAGATTATTTAAATACAATCAACAATTCCAAGTAATTACGACTCTTACCTCGAAAAAGTCAATGCGGACGGGATTTAATAGATTATTGTTTAATCTTTTGTGATTTCTTCAATATCAGCTAGATCTTTTAATCTTCCTGATGCTTTTTTATTTTTGATGTATTCATTTTTACCAAGATATCTAACGGGAACATCGCCATAATTTCCTAAAACAGCACCTTTTTCAGCTTCTTCCCATTTTACGCCATCAATAGTTGTAAGAAAATCAATCCTTATTGGAGCAAAACCTAACTGAATTACATTGTCCTCTTCCGTAAAATCAGTTAGTTCCAACCCAAGAGACGCAAATCCAAACGCATCTAATACTTCAATAATTTTCTTTGCATTTTCATCTGTCGAATTGACAAGAATATCAATATCTCCAGTAAATCTGGGGTGACCGTAAAAAGCAAGAGCATAGGCACCAACGATAAGATACTCAACTCTTTTTTCGTTTAATAACTCTAACAACTCTTTGTAATCTCTCTTCACTTCCAACATATTGTCTCCTTAGTTCTTCAACAGCGGATATTCTTTCTTCCGGGGTCTTTGAAAGCCAGTATTCCAGATCACTTTTATCATTTTTCTGCTCTGAGAGCTTCTTTTTTGTCACTACTTTTCTGATCTTTTCCATAAATTCCTCAAATCAAAAGATACACTAAAATTATACATAAAAAGCTAGAAAAATCAACAAATTGAACGAATTTGCTTGAAGGTTAGAACTCCCTTTTAAGGACGGGGAGAGTTATTCCTTAAACTTAAGATACATGATCGCGGCAGCGCCTGCGTAACAGATAAAAGCGATGTAGAATACAAAGGTGAATCCCATATTTATGCTGATAATTATAGCTGTTACTGAAGCTATAACTGAGAAGAATCCGTTTATTCCCCAGAGGAATGGAAGTTCCTTTGCGTTGACTCTTCTGGCGGCGGCGGGAAATGCTGTTCCCATGAAAAATGAGAGCGGCGCAAGAACAACGAGTGTTATGATGACTCTCACCAGAAATGGAGCTCCAAGTGTCGCACTGAGAATTGGTGAGAGGAGGAATATCACAAGAAGAAGAAGGCCTGAAAGCACAATGAGATTTGTCCGTTTTTTCAAGAACTTAAAATCACTGAAAAAGCTGCCTAATCCTGAAAACAGCAATATAGAGAATAGAGCTATGGAAAGACTGAATGATGGATGTCCCAGGTAAAGCACAAGCTTCTGAGTAAGAACGATCTCAACAAACATATAGCCTAATCCTATCAAGGCAAAATAAAGCATATTATGAAGAGCAAGCTCGCCCCTGTTCTGTTTTTTAAGAACGTAGAGCGGAGAAAGAATGAACATCATTCCAAGAATAAGAATTATAAAGAGAATCCCGAAAAGAATAGTCTGACCTGAAAAGATGTTAAGCGGCAGAACACCGGCATTGGTGCCTGAAAAAAGTGTCTCCAGTTTTCTCAGCTCAAAAAAGAAAGGCTTGTCATCTGTGGGTGCTGAAACAAGATAAGGATAATCGTCAATCAATTCCTGAGATCTCTTGTCATCGGCAAAAAGAAACCTCTCAAAAATATTATCCTTGCTTAGATTTCTGCCTGGAACTATAAGAGGCGTAAAACGGTTTCCGGTAATATAGTTCTGCCCGAAAGCTGTTTCTTCCGGAGTAACATCTCCTTTTTTAATGAGTAGAAGCGTATAAACATCCGAAACCATGAACATGACACAGTTCTTCGGATCTATGTTCATCTCTCTGAGAGCCTGTCTGGCAATATTAAGAAGTCTCAACGAAAAACGAGGCAGACCATTCTCATCAGGTGCAAACCAGCTTGTCATTGTGAAGTATCCGTTTTTATTAAGCTTTTCATAGTAAGACTTAAAAGCTTCAACTGTGTAGAGATTGTTTTCAGAAAGTGCAAAAGCTCCCGCATGAGTGGAAGAAAAAGTGTCAACACCGGAAAGCTGAATTATATCATAGGTATCATCCGAACTTTCAATAAAGTTCCGGCCTTCATCAACAACAATTTTTATCCCTTTGATATCACCTGAATATATCCCACCTGAATACTCTTTAAACTCATTCTGAACTGCCTGTACGATCACAGGATTTATTTCGATACCCGTTACATCTTCAACGCCGTAGTGCTTGGCCGCAAGAAGATCCATTCCACCGCCAGCCCCGATATGAAGAGACTTTTTGAGCTTTCTTCCAAGATTATAAACCATCGTTGTCGGCATGTAATCATAGAAATTAAGATCCTGAGGATACTTCATTATTGAAGTGTATGCCCATGAATCAATAACAACTCCTATCCTTTCGGGATTTATTTTCCCCTGCTCCTTATAGACTTTGCTAAGACCCCAAAACCCAATTGACGGATAGATCGACCTGTCGGGATCCTTTATCATGTCAACTTTTGAAAGAGCGCTCCAACCAGTGTAGATAACATCACTTTTTCTGTCTTTTACAAGCCCCAGAATCTTGTCTCCCGGAGGATTCATCGGGAAAAATGAAGGAAAGAAAAGACTCGGCAATATCACAAGACAGAGAATAATTGCAGGAATTCTCTCTTTTAAGCTCTCGGAGGTGATAACAGCAGCAATGGTCATAATAAAAACAATAAGCGGAATGGCTATCAAGCCGCTAAAAGTGTTAAATATCCAGATAAAAGCCAGAGCACCGACAGCACTGCCGACCATATTCACGCTATAGTAACCGCCGATCTTATTCTTTCTCTCTCTTAATATCCATCCTATCGTCAGGCCAAAAAGAAAAAACGGTGCAAAAAGAAGAACCACAACTGCAAAAAAACTAAAGATACCTACACCCTCGAAAATAAGATCTCTGGGAGTAAAAGTTATTCTCGTCATCATTATGTAGCTCAAAAACGTAACAACAGACGAAACTGAGATCAGCCCGGAAAATGAGAATTTATCTGAAAATTTTCCTGACATGGACAGAAAAACACCTGAAACACTAAAACCAAGCATCGCAACACTGATTATCATATATCCGAAATGATACCACATAACTATGCTGAAAAACTTGGTGAACGATATCTGAACTGCTAGAAGACAAACCGAGAAAATAAAAAGTGCAACTAACTCTTTTAACTGATTTCTATTAAGATTCTTCATCATTTTCCTGTCGAAATTTACCAAAACAAATTAACTTTGGCGATACTAGCATAATTTGCTTTTTTCGCAAAAAAATAATGTTGAGCTATTCGATTCTACAAATTGAAGAACAGCCATCACCATTTCCATTATTACCGTCATCACACTCTTCATAAAGTTCAGAGTCAATTGTTCCATCTCCACAGTAAGATGTAGGTGGTGTATAATTTTCATCAAGAGTGTATCTTACCGTTGTTTCGGCGTAAGTTGCTGAAATCACAGCCTCTTTCTTTGCACAGCCATCACCATTTTGTGTTGTAACTGCAACATTTAAAGAACGTTTGTCTCCAAAAAGGATTCTGTTTAAAACTCTCGGATCTTTTGTGGTGAATTCTATTAAACCATCTCCATCTTCTGAATTTGTACTGTTTCTTCCTACCTCTAACCATGTACCTCTATCCCAGACTAGCATTTTTGCACCATCAACTGTAGAGCAGCTTTCTCCAACAAAACCTGTTCCGCCTGTGTTGAATTTTGTGTAGATAGATTTTATGGCTTCTGTAAAATTTGTGCCAGCTCGTATAAAATCCGGAGAAAATAGTTGAGCAGACTCTGTTGCTAAAGACCTCAACTCCCAGGTGTCATCAAAATAGTCTGAACCATCATATCCACCGAACATAACAACCTTGCCTCTGGCTGAGTCATAAGCCATAGCATGAGACCTTCTTGCTAATGGTTTTGTTGCCAGTTCTATTTTTGTCCAGTTGGTGCCATCCCACTCCAAGGTCTCATCTAAATAGTCTGAACCATCATATCCACCGAACATAACAACCTTGCCTCTGGCTGAGTCATAAGCCATAGCATGATACCTTCTTGCTAATGGTTTTGTTGCCGGTTCTATTTTTGTCCAGTTGATGCCATCCCAC
>Ga0222695_1000690_pt1 | contig 16454 bp, 12 predicted proteins | sample AntAcemetage1398_FD_179834 | JGI IMG/M metagenome (GOLD analysis project Ga0222695, IMG submission 179834) | Saline water microbial communities from Ace Lake, Antarctica - #1398 | ecosystem: Environmental > Aquatic > Non-marine Saline and Alkaline > Saline | place: Antarctica: Ace Lake...
CAGGATGCTTTACATATCTTATGGTTCTATTTGTGAATTGGAAACGCAGATATTATTAGCAGGGGATTTAGATTTAATTGAAAAAGGTGTATTGGGTACACTAAAAAAAGACATTGCAGAAAGCGAACGAATGTTAAAGGCGCTGATAAAGTCTTTAGAAAACAAACACTTGAATTCTTGGACCCTCTTCTCCAACTAAATTGGAGAAGAGCCCTTTTTACTTAATGTTTTTATTGCCTTTCGGGAAGAGCTTAAGGTAAAGAAATCCGGATAATGCAATAAGGGGAACAGCCTGAACAAGACCGATCAGTGAACGGTTCTCAGGCCGAAGAAGAGAAATGGCGGATAGAACAAATAGAAACATGTAACCCAGCCGGTTAAACCTGAAAATCAGCCATATAAGGTAGATGTTTACACCGGGTATTACAAGGCTCCATACAACAACAATCAAATTATCAATTCCCGTTTCTTCAATAGACGCAATAATTATTCCGGCCTTGTAAAAGGTGACAGCTGTGAGGATTGCCAGGAGCAAAAGGTTCCATGCGTGGTATATTTTTTTTTGTGAAGTATCAACATGATTACGCAGAAATCTCTCAAACTTTTCTTCATCCATCTCCTTTGACAGGATCTTGTATATTTCTTTCTTTGTTTTTCCCTGTGCAAGGAGTGTCTTAATTCGTTTTTCAATTTTTGTTGGCATAATTTGTTGGTATTTCCTTTATTTTATCCTGAAAAACCTGATCCTTTGGGCCAGGTCAGAGTTATCCGGCTTTGCCTTAAGAAATGCTGCAAGAGTTTGAAGTGAACTAAAGTTAAGGAATTCTGTCAATTATATAAAATAAGCGGAGCGAAGCGACTCCATAACTTTAGGCACTTTAGTTCACTTTAGGCACTTTTAACTTGTACCGCTTTAAGTAAAACAGCCCCTTTTAGGGGCAAACCAAAGCCTGGTCCTATGGCCCATTTTTATTACTATATCTCAGACACTTAATCATCCTATGTTGAGATGAAAATAATTCTCTATAAAAGCCTGTATTTCACCAACAAGCGAAAAAGCTTTTTTTAAGGAATGTTTCTCAATATCTGTAAGTTCAGAGGGGTTTATATAATTGTCGGGATCTTTGTCCTGTCTCATCATGTTAAGTTGATGCACAAGCCGAAGCTGCATCTGGAAAAGATATGCCTCCTTTATCTTTGCGGCAAAGTCTTTGGAGATGAAATTTTGTTTTTCTAAAGAGACTATCCTTTCAAGGGTATTTGTAGCCGCCAGCCCGTTATCAAGAGACATAAGACGGGCAAAATCCACAAAAGGCACAAGCCCTTTTGTTTTAAGATCAATATGACCTTTGTGCTGGCCGTTTTTTTCCAGAATAAAGTTCTTAAACATGGAAACAGGTGGCCTTGCTGTCATACAGTCCCTCGCAAGATGATGAATAAAGACCTTTTCGCGGAGTCCTCTTTTTATTAAATGATTTCTAAGTCTTTCGGCCAGTTCTATTTTGCCGAATGCGCCTCGAAAATCGAAAAATATGGTTGAGTGAAGTATTTGTTTGGTATCAGGAGAAAATATCCAGTTGTCAAAAAGTTTTTGCCATTCTGAGTAAGATTGGTTCCATTTGGGATTTGAGGCCATAATATCCCCCTTGCAAAGCATATAGCCGCATGCTGCGAGGTGTTTGACGGCTTTTTCGGCAAATTTAAGAAAATATTCACGAGCCTCATTTTTCTGGTCAGGACCTTCAGGATCACTATATATAATGGCATTATCCTGATCAGTTAAAAAAGTTTGTTCTTTTCTTCCTTCGCTTCCCATGGTTATCCAGCAAAAAGGCACAGGCGGAGATCCCATCTCTTCTATCAAAAGGGTTAGTATGCGATCCAGTATCTGATCGTTTATCAGAGTTATTATTCGTGTAATATTGTTTGCCTTTATACCATCCTGAACAAGAAAATAGACAATATCTCTGATTTTTTTCGGAAGAGCATAAAGCCCTTTTATCTGGCTTTGAGTGGCTATTTCCCTGAACAGAACCATCGGGGAATTGCCCTGTAACAGGAGAATGTCATGAGATGTAACCATTCCAACAATATCATCCTTACGTTTAACTGCGAGATGATGAATGCCATTTTTCAACATGAAAAGGAGAGCATCAAAACAGACTGTCTGAGATGAAATGGTTTTTACCGGAAATGTCATTATCGAACTTGCAAGTTCACTGGGATTAAGGCCTTTTGCAATAATTTTTTTCCTTAGATCCTTATCGGTAATAATACCCTCAACTTTTCCTTCCCTGTTTTTAACAAGCAAAGAGCCTATCCGGTATTCGGCCATTTTTTGTGATACTTCCAGCACTGTTTCATCATGGCGACAGGTATGAAGTTCTTCTTTTATGATGCTCTCAATATCCCGGCTGAATAAGGAAAGAGCTCCTTCGTTTCCTGCGGCCACTTTTTTTTTGCGCAGTTCGCTATGTGCGGCAGAGACATACTTTTCGCAAAAGCTTTTCAGGTAAAATGTTGAAAAACGAGTGTTTGTATTAATAAACTTCTGAAAATTTTTTTTTGGGACTCGAAGGCAGCAAACATCCTCAACAGCCTCGACATTTAAATTTGCCTTTGTATTCATGATGATGCCAAGTGCCCCAAAATAATCGCCGGGCTCCCTGTAGTCTTTAAGAATTTTCATATTCTCGTCATTTATCAGATACAGATTTACTCGCCCGCTTTTAATCAGATAAAGAAAGTCGGTATCGGTTTTGCCCTGGCTAAGTATAAGTGTGCCTTTGGAATATGATTTTTCACTCAAATCTTTTGACAACAATCTGAGTTCATTATCGTTTAAATTACTGAAAGGAGGAACGGCGTTTAAAAAGCCGAGCTCTGCATTTAAATTTTCATTTTTCATCTTATTGTTTATCATAGTTATGTTCATAACATTAAACAGGTTTATTTCGCAACTTCGCCGCCTTTAACTTTAAGATTGCCGACCACATAACCCAACCGAAGGAATAGAATGACACCAGAAACAGCTAAAATACCTGGTGTGAATACACCTGCAAATGTACCCAGTGTGCCTTTGATTTTAGAAGTACCTGATTTTTTATCCGGGATTGAGGCATCTGTTTTCATAACTGATTAGTAGAACAAAAGCTGTTCTTTTGTCAATTATTGAGACCTGACTTTAAGATATGCACATTATAAATGTTTGCCGTAATGAATTAATATATGAATACATGGAATTATTTTCATGATATATAGTCTTATACCATGAAAAGTTTTACATTTATGGCTCTTCTCCAATTTAGTTGGAGAAAAGGGTCCAAGGATTCAAGGGGTCAAGGGTTTGTTTTCTAAAAACTTTATCAGCGCTTTTGATGTTCTTTCGCTTTCTGCTATATCTTTTTTTATGAAAAGCATCCTGATGTAATCCCTGGTTGTCTTTCTTCCATATCCTTCTGCTATATCTTTCTTCCTTGAGCGATGAGGGTTAGCGCTTCACTGCGTGTCACTCGAACCCTTGAATCCTTGAATCCTTGACCCCTTGTACCCTCTGAAATTACACCCGCTTAATTAGAAATAACCCACTTGTTTTAGCTTCTCGCCAGAGGCGAGCAAGAATTGACTACAACTAATCGGGAGATGATCCACATTTATTAACACTGTTCGGCGGTGGGAGAAAAATGCAAGTATGCAATTCGTCCAGTTTATAAAATCAAGAGTCGAAATTACTTCGACTGGTAATACGAGGTAGAACTGATTTCCGCTTTGCCAACCGCAGTGTCCATTTTGACGAGTGTGTATGCACCGAACAGCGCTGGCTTCGCTTTTAGGTAGTAGATTCTGCCGGATTCCAAGTTGTCGTAGACAGCGGTGTCAAGCGTCGATTTTGGAAATGAGTTCTGCTGCAGAACTACTTTCAAAGCACCTGGCTTAGCATGGATCGGTATATAGGCGTTATTAATTAGCGGCCCGATACGCTCTTTATCGTTAAGGATTGCGCTGAAATGTATTCCACGGCTAATAATACTCTCTGAACGATAGAGGTACACCAATGCTTCATCTGAATGAGCTTGTTGTGCCTGGAACGGGATACTTGACATCACACAACCTTGCAAAGTTACCGCAGCCAGAATCAAACTGCATAATAATACTAATCTTTGAAACATCTTCAACCTCCTTTAAAATTTTAAAATACGTTAATTATTTATTACAAAAAATATTACAATGTTGATAACAGTCCTTTTATAAGATTAGCATAGCATTTTTTATATCAAAAACACAAAAATATAAAGCGATTTATTTAATTAACTAATTACCAACGATGAGTCAATCGGCAAAAATCGCCGAACTAATAAGGATAGATCGTGAGAGCGAAGCGAACCACGATCTTATCCGGTTGTTGAACAAGCCCTGTATCATCTGTAATCTCTCTTTATATATAGGTTTTAGGTGTCACATTTTGACATCTGTTTACGTAGATGCTATTAAAAAACATGTCAAGACCATGGATAATTGAATTTAAAGGTACTCTGTATCACGTTTTGATTTTCCCCGGAGTGATGATTTTTTCTGAGTTAATCAGTTGCTTATGATAACAAAATATCGTAAAAATAAATTGATTTAGTCAACTTAATGGCAGAAGAGTGTTTATCATCTGGTTTTTGGCTCTTTGCAAACACACCGATTGTTCGACAAAAATAATTGAAGAGCCATGTAGCAAGCTACAGGGAATCTTCGACCGTAAGGAAGCTTGCCATTTTTAGATTCGCGCTCGCTAACCCCGCAGCAAGCTACGGGGAATGGGCTCGCTGTTGCGGTTTAAATGGAGGAATAGCGATGAAGTCCGGAAGAAGTATTTTTCTCTGTATTTTTTTTATTGGTCTTATGGTTGCCTGCCTGAGCTCCTGTAGCACAGCTACTACCGAAAGCACAAAGGTTTCTCTTAAACCGCTTGATCAGTTTACACCTGCCGAAAGATATATTATCGCGGTTATTCCTTTTGAGTACAAGGGCAAACAAGAACAGTACAAGATTCTTAGTAATAAACTGGATGATCTAATCATTGGAGAAATCCTGCAAACAGGCAGATTCAGAGTCGTTGAGCGGAGCCGTATCGATGTAATCCTCAAAGAGATGGCATTGAGCCAGGCAGGTATAATTGATGAAAATACAGCTGGTAAAATCGGCAAACAGCTTGGGGCAGAAATGGTGTTGGTGGGAAGCCTTACCGCTGTTAATCCAATCAGGAAACGTGACAGCATTGGTTCTAGCGTGTGGCGGGAGACCCGAGGTTTTGAGATAAGCCTGCAAGGACGCCTGACAGATATTGTACGAGGCGAAATTGTGGCTGCATCCAAGGCAACCGGCATGGAAGCCCAGCAGGAAAAGATGGCCTTTGGCGCAAAAACAGGGCTCATTGCCCCTGAAGAAACTCTACTCAACAAAGCAATGGAAACCGCTGTAAGGATCCTTGTGAATAATTTGGCAGGGCAGATAATGCCAAGGAGCGGCTCGTAACTTTATACGATTGAGGCCGGTTTCAGACGATTCCAAAACTTGCTTTCCATGATCATCGGCGTCCCATAGCATGTGGTGTGGTTATTATTCCATTGACTCAGAAATCCCTTTTTCTTATACTAAATTTACGAAAAAGAAAGTTCCTATCAGATCCAGTAGTAATTAACCGGGGGCAGGTTATACCAATGGAAGATAAGGCGGGGCTTTTTCAGAACATCAGGGGCGATCTCTCCGGCGCTGCATCAGCGGCCATCATAACCCCCCTCCCCATGTCCATAGGGTACGGTATGATTGCCTTTGGCACCCTTAGGGCCTTGCATATGCGCCCAATGCTGCTTTGACCGGGGTTTATTGTGCGATTTTTGCCGGCTTCTTTGCCTCACTCCTGGGAGGGACTTCCGTTCTCATTACGGGGCCCAAAGGGCCTCTTACCTTGGTTTTGGCTTCTGTTGTGGCCTACCTGGTCAACAATCCCCCGCTCCCCGGGCAGACATTGATTCTGAAATTCTCCACTTGACACCAGATGGCTTTGAATCCCTGAGGATTAACCACCCCGGCATAGCCCAGAAACTCATAATGGGCCTTGCCCGTGAGCTGTGAGCCTGCGTCTCAGGATGGCAAACGAGGAATTAAGACTACTGGAAGACTTTTAGCACTGGTAACCTGCCCCAACAGCGGATCACCCCTTGGGACAGTTAATGAATGGGGCATCTTTAGGTGTCACCTTTTGACATCTGTTTACGTAGATGCTATTAAAAAAAACATGTCAAGACCATGGAGAATTGAATTTAAAGGTACTCTGTATCACGTTCTTTCACAGGGAACGAACAAAAGGATATATTTTGGGACGATGAGGACAGAAACTGTTTTATTCGCATTATAGGTGAAATGTCAGATCGCTTTGATGTGAATATTTTTGCCTATGTATTAATGGACAACCATTACCATATTCTTCTTCGAACAAACAACCCCAACTTTTCAAAGGCAATGCAGTGGATGGGAGTCACTTATACAAGACGTTTTAATAACTGCCATGCTCGCAGTGGTTCTCTGTTTCAGGGCAGGTTTAAAAGTCTTATCGTAGAAAATGATGCCTACTTTGTTTGTCATGTTATATTCATCGAAATCCATTAAGAGCCGGTATCGTTAAACGGCTTATTGATTATAAGTGGAGCAGTTATCCGGTATATGCCTATAACAGAAAGTATCCCGAATGGTTGAAAACAGATACCATCCTGTCGCAGCTCGGTACAGATAATCCGCAATTAGGCGTAGATAAAAGTCTAATTAAAATGTTTTTGGAAATGACACCTGAAGAACGCCTCAAATCAAACGATAACACAATACGAGTGAAGGGAAGGCCCGTCTCGGAATCAAGTCCGATCTTTCAGTGAAATTGCATAATTTTAAATCATACATAAAGGGAAAACGCGCATGGGAATCGATACTAAAAAGAAGGACTGGGAGAAGTTCGTTAAAATAATTCCGCTAATCTTTTGTTTCATGTTAATCCTCTTTTTCAGATCGCCTCTTTCGGCCATGGAAGCCATTGGGGTTGTGAAAAACGTAAAAGGAGCGGCCTTGATTGAAAGGGGTAAAAAAAGTCTGCCGGTAAAGCCTGGAGATAAGCTTTTACAGGGAGATACGGTTGTCACGACCGAGGGAGCTTCCCTGGGTATTATTTTCCGTGACGACGGGCTTCTATCCGTGGGGCCTAATACACGTCTTGTCGTGGAAGAATATGAATTTATACCGGCCGAGAAAAAGCTGGGCATGATATCTCGAATTTTTAAAGGAAGTGCGGTATATTTGTCCGGGGTGATAGCTAAACTAAAGAAAGATTCAATCCTTTTCAAAACCCCCACAGCCGTATGCGGCATTCGTGGTACGCAAATAGCCATTCAAGTTGGTGAATGTGGACATTAATAAGGGAGTAAACATGGTGAATCATTCGCGTAAAATTAAGTTCAGTGAACTTTCGATATGGATAATGATAGGGACAATTATAATCATCTTCGGCATTGGTGGGTGCGCACCCAGGACAAGAATTTTTCTATTGCCTGATCCCGATGGTCATGTGGGGCAGGTTATTGTTTCATCGAAAGGCGGGGAGCAGGTTCTATCAACTGCTTATGAAACAACCGAAGTCGCGAGCTCCAGAAGCCTCCCGAGCGAACCAAAAGTCATGGATGAAGCAGTGGTGAAGGATATATTTAAAGAGGCGCTGGAGGCACAACCCATGCCGCCCACTCATTTTTTACTCTACTTCATAAGTGGCACCAAAGATCTGACGGCGGCCTCTTTGAAATTGATTCCTCAGATGATCAGTGCCATAAAGAATTGCCTGTTTACCGATATCAGCGTGGTTGGCCATACGGATAGAGTCGCTTCTAAATCCTACAACCGGAGATTATCTTTAAAAAGGGCCGAGACTGTTGCAGAGATGCTGATTTTAAATGGGATCGATCCGGAAATCATCGAAATTACATCTCATGGTGAGGAGAATCCACTGGTGGAAACGCCGGACAATATGGCGGAACCCAGGAATAGACGTGTCGAAATAATCGTGCGTTAATCTGCATCATCTTGAGCCATAACAACAAGGGCTGATTCGTTAAGGAAAAGATCGCTTTTATTAGGAGCCTTTAGGTGTCACCTTTTGACATCTGTTTACGTAGATGCTATTAAAAAAAACATGTCAAGACCATGGAGAATTGAATTTAAAGGTCTCAGGGAACGAACAGATTAATCCCCAGGGATAATTATTACGCGAGGTGTTAATATGAAACAGCTTAAAAAACTCATTAGTCAGATTGCGAGCCGTATAAATACTGTTTTGCTTGAACACGGATTTGATGCGGAGTTATATGTTCGAGAATGTATTTCCTGGAATAAACTGAACAAATTTTATGCTTTTTACGGAATTACTTCTTTTCATCCACTTGGGCTTTATTTCAGGCACTCCAACCTTGCGGGAAGCTATTTTCTCGGCAAATGCTCAGTTGAAAACTCGGTTTTGTATAAAAGTGACATTCGGGGGGATGAACTAAAGGCTAAGGGAGAGATATTTCATAACAGTGGAACAGATATTGTGGTGTATGACGATGAGGTGATCAGAATTAAAGGCAGTTTTCTCATTAAAACCCTGGTTCATAATTTTTCTCATAATCCGGACAATCTTGAAGAATTCTTAATATTGAGTACATTATCCATGCATTATGCTAATATTCATGGTTCTCCGGTTGAGGGGTCTTTTTTAGGCCCTTTCAGCACTGTTGATTTAACATCTCTTCATAATTGCCTTGTTAGAGCTTATGCTTATTTGCAGGCAGGAGAGATGTCTGATAAATTGATTGAGCCTGGACAGATCCAGGTTAGCAATGGAGATATATTTGATTTCAGTTATCGTTTTCCTTCTAAAGATCTTAATGATTATATTGATTTTAAGCCTGGTGAAAACCCCAGGGGTATTTTTATTGACTTTATAGAAAGCCGGGAAAAGGATTTTCAGAATTTATTCGATGTTGTTTGTCTCAAGACTTCAGGCAAGATTCCTGACAGCGCCTCAGTTAATAGATATGCTGTCATTAAAGGAGAAATCTATATCGGCGAAAATGTTCTTGTAGCCCAGAGAGCATATCTTGAAAATGCCTGGCTCGGAAACGGAGCAAATGCTCAGGAGAATTGTTACATTATTGATTCCCGTCTTGCAGGAAACAATGTGACTGCTCATGGCGCTAAAATTATTCATGCGCAGCTTGGGAATAAAGTATTTGTTGGTTTTAATTCGTTTCTGCGAGGAAAAGCTGATTGTTCTCTGACTGTCGGCGAAGAAACCATTATAATGCCTCACACAATTATAGACCTTAAAGAGCCCCTTGATATTCCGTCAGGGTATCTTGTATGGGGTTTGATCAAGAAGCAAAGCGATCTGAAAAAACACAGCATATCACTTGCCGAGCTTTCTATGATTAATGGGAAATTAACTCGTGGTTTAATGCATTTCAAAGGCAGCGGGTTCGATTTTGTTCAGACTTTTCAAGACCGTATCGAGCATATACTGGCTGCCAACGGCGCTTATTTTGACGGGAGTAAAAACAAAGGACATGCCCAGAAAGGACGGGATATTTCTTTTAATATTATACAGCCTTATCCGTGTGGTCCGCTCGAGGGTTTTTATCCCACTATATCCATTCGTTCCTGAAATTGTGGATATCGGATTGAGCATATGGAAATATTTATTTTACCCTGAAAAACCTGGTCCTCAGGGCCAGGTCAGAGATAGGTGGCTTTGTCTGGAGAAATGCTGCAAGAGTTTGAAGTGAGCTAAAGTTAAGGAATTCTGTCAATTATATAAAATAAGCGGATCGACTCCATAATTTTAGGCACTTTTAACTTGTACCGCTTTAAGTAAAATAGCACCTTTCAGGGATAAACCAAAGCTTGGCCCTCTGGACCAGGATTCTTTATTAAATAAATGAGCGACCCGCCCGCCTCGCCTGAGCGAGACAACAAAAGAACGAAGAGCATTGAGTATGTCTCGCGATGGCGGGCAGGAGCGATATCCACATTCGATGTTCAATGTTGAGCGTTCGATGTTCGATGTTTACCCGTCTTCGGCGGCGCCAGAGGCGACCAGGGTTCATTTTTTTCATGCAAAGCAAATCCCCCCCCCCTCAGGAGATAGCCAAGGCCTGGTCCTCTGGATCCGGATCTTTACTGGTTAAATTTATCTGCGGGAGTGTCTTTTCCCCTGAAAGGACGAGAACACTTTCTTTTTGAGGCTGGTCACACGCTTTTTCTTTGCAAAGACCGGTTTAGGCATGGTGAGCCATTCTTCTTTTGGCTCGATGCAATCCAGCTTGCGGCCAATGAACTTCTCGATGGCGGGAATGAAGAAGGAATCATCCTCATCAGCGAAACTGACCGAAGTGCCGTTAGTACCAGCCCGGCCGGTTCGCCCGATCCGGTGTACGTAATCTTCAGGATCATCCGGCAGCGTGAAATTAATAACATGATTCATGCCTTCGATATGAATGCCGCGTCCGGCTACATCCGTTGCGACCAGCACCCGGATCTTTCCGGCCTTGAATTTATCAAGGCGTTGAATCCGTTGTTTCTGTGGAACAGCACCGGAAAGCTCGGAGCAGTTTATTCCGTAGCGAGTCAGCTTTTCCGATAAACGTGTAACCTCGTCGCGCCTGTTGCAAAAAACCAGAACCTGCTCAATGTTCTGTTTGTCGATGATGTTAAAAAGGAGTGCAAATTTTTTGTCCGATGTCACGATGTAAATGACCTGTTCCACGCTTTCCACAGCGACCTGGTTTGGTTCAATCTCTATGGTCACGGGATTCTGGGTCCATTGAGAGGCAAGACGGGTAATCTGCTCGGTAAGCGTTGCGCTGAAAAGCATGGTCTGGCGCTTGCCTTTTCCAGGCGTGCTGTTGATGATCATTCTGACATCCGGGACAAAACCCATATCGAGCATTCTGTCAGCCTCATCAATGATCAGCACCTCGGTCTTGTTAAGATTAATGTCGCGGTTGCGCTGAAAATCGAGCAGCCTCCCGGGTGTTGCCACAATAATATCCACCGGACCGGCATGCAGATCCTTTTTTTGCTTTACATAATCCATACCACCGAACACAGATACTGTTTTCAGGCCACAGTATTTGGAAAGCTGGCGAGCTTCCTCGGAGATCTGGAGCACAAGTTCCCGGGTAGGGGCAAGAATCAATATCCGGGGTGTGCCTGGTTTTTGTTTTATCTGGAGGGGATTTTTCATTATCCGGTTTATTACAGTAATCAGAAATGCAGCGGTTTTTCCAGTACCGGTTTGAGCTCTGCCGCTGGCATCCTTGCCGGACAGGGTGCTGGGAAGAATTGCAGCCTGTATAGGTGTACAATACTCGAAACCCAGGTCGAATATGGCATGGAGCAGAGGGTTGGGAAGATCGAAATCGTGAAATCGAAAGCTGCCTTCTACCTCTGGAACCTTGAACCTTGAAATGTTCCAACTGTCATCCACTGCAAAACCATCGGATGCTGCTGACGCATCCTCGCTCTGGTATTTTTTCTTTACTTTTTTCCAGGGGGATAACTTGTGAAATGAACGGTTTTCCCTATCAGGACGTAACGACCCGGACTTTGGTTTAGCTGCGGGATTGTTTTCTTTCGAGAATTTTTTTTGCATTAGATTAATATACCACAAAACATCAATAATGGTAAACATTTAATAAGGCATATCAGTTAATAAGGTAGAAACATATAACGCAGTAAGCTATTAAACTTGATTCTTAGAGGTGATATGTTATTCGAATTGCATGAAGGGAAAATCTCGAATAGAGATAAACTCGTAAAAAAAGGAGAGCACCAATGAGCAGGTTGTTTGATAAAAGTTCAATTAATAAAATGTCATTAAAGAATAGATTTATCCGTGCGGCAACATGGGAAGGTCTCGCAACTGAAAAAGGTGAAGTCACCCCTGAATTAATAGAGATGATGATATCGCTTGCCAGGGGTGGAGTCGGCCTGATTATAAGCAGCCATTCGTATGTATCGCAGGAAGGCCAGGGATCACCCTGGCAGCTTGGGGTTTATAAAGATGAACTTGTTCCTGAATTAAAGAAAATGACTTTGGCAGTTCATGAAAATGGCGGCAAAATCGTTATGCAACTGGCGCATGCCGGACAGTATGCCGATGAGAAGCTGACAGGCTTCCCTGCACTTGCTGTGTCGGATTCTAAAGATTTTTCCGAAAAAAACATAAAAATAATAACACACGAAGATGTTCAACGCGTTGTTGCTTCTTTTTCCCAGGCCGCAAAAAGAGCCCTGGCAGCTGGTTTTGATGGAATTGAAATCCATTCGGCCCATGGCTATTTACTAAGCCAGTTCTTGTCCCCTGATTACAACAAACGACAGGATGAATATGGCGGGTCAATTGAAAACAGGGCCGGAATTCATCTCCAGATATATCATGCCGTAAGAAAGGTTGTCGGAAAAGATTACCCAATATTGATAAAAATGAATTGTACTGATTTTATCGAAAATGGACTGACAATCGAAGATTCATTGCAAGCGGCAAAACTGTTTGCTGATGCTGGTTTTGACGCAATTGAGTTGAGCGGTGGTATTTTAAGAAACAGAAAATTTTCTCCCACCAGAACTGGAATTAAAACAAAGGACAAAGAGGCTTATTTCAGAGAATATGCCCGGGAATTTAAAAGCAAGATAAAAATACCCTTAATCCTCGTAGGTGGTTTGAGATCTTTTGATGTTGCAGACAAGATTATTGCCGATGGGATGGCTGACTACATTGCAATGAGCCGACCATTAATCAGAGAGCCGGACTTGATTAATCGATGGGAAAAAGGAGATTTACGTAAAGCAGAATGCAACTCTGATAATTTATGCTTCAGACCCGGGTTTGAGGGCAAAGGGATATATTGTGTCACCAAAGAAAGGATGGCGTCGTAAAAAGTCCCATCTACTGTGCTTGTCAAGAAAGATGAACTTGTAAAAAGTAAAATTTGTTCGCTCTATGAGCATTTTTGGGATTCAGATTAATCCCGGCTAAATTGCAAGAACTCGGGCTAACGCCCTCAAACAGCTTGCAATTTTTAACGCCAGGCTTAATTCGAATCTTTTTCCAAAACTGCTCAATGTCGCTTACAAATGACTTTTTACGATGGCGTCAAGAAAGGATGGCGTCGTAAAAAAAGTTGCAATCGAAAAAAAACAACTTATATTTTAGGGTACTTCTTCGAAACACGGAGATGCCAATAAGGCAAACAAATAAAAGGAGATAAAAATAATGACTGACAATTTTGATGTTATTCTTTACAGCGGCGGGCATAAGGGGGCAGAGGCCGAGTTTGGAAAGCTTGCAGAGCGCTGGGGGATTCAGGAAGTTAATTTTTCGTTTGAAGGACACAATATCGAACGTACCAGAGGTGTCCGGGTGCTGAGTCCGGAAGAACTTGACAAAGGGGATGTCAGCATGGAAATAGTCTCTGCCCGAATGGGACGGAATTATTCAAAAGCTGAAAAAATACGGAAGGTCATACAGTCTATTTTTCACATGGTAAACAATGGCTACCACGTTATAGCGGTAGGATGGATACAGTCGGACGACACCTTCAAAGGAGGAACAGGCTGGGGTGTTGAGCTTGCAAAGCTTTTTAACCGTCCTGTCAACGTATATGACCAGGAACGTAAAACATGGTTTGCATGGAAGGATAATAAATGGGTTGCTGAAAATCCCATTATCATCGACAAAACATTTGCCGGAACAGGAACCCGGAATCTCAGTGACGAAGGCCGCAAAGCAATTCACGAGCTTTTTAAAAACTCCTTTGGCCCTGCAAAAGAGAATTAATTGAGGGACAAAAGGCACAGAGGGGCAAAGGCACAATGGCACAAAGCAAAATAAAGTAAGTACTCAGGCACAGAGGGGCAAATGCACAGAGGCGCATAGATTTTTGCCAGACCTGCAAATCTCTATATGTTTTTATTTTATCCTGAAAAACCTGGTCCTTTGGGCCAGGTCAGAGTTATCCGGTTTTGCCTGGAGAAATGCTGCAAGAGTTTGAAGTGAACTAAAGTTTAAAGTGAGCTAAAGTTAAGGAATTCTGTCAATTATATAAAATAAGTGGAGCGAAGCGACTCCATAACTTTAGGCACTTTTAACTTGTACCGCTTTAAGTAAAACAGCCCCTTTCAGGGGATAGCCAAAGCCTGGCCCTCTCTGGACCCGGATCTTTACTTTGCTTTGTCCCACTGTGCCCTTGCGCCTCTGTCCCTATGCCCCTATGCCCCTCTGTCCCTGAGTAATTACTAATCTTTTTCGATATTTTCAAGTGTTTCCCAGCGAAGATAGGCTGCTTCGATTTTATCTTTCAGCTCAGCGAGATGTGTTTGAACCCTTTCGATCCCCTCTTTTCCCTTTTTGTAAAACAGGGGATCGGACATGGCCGCGTACAGCTCTTTTTGCTCAGCTTCAAAGGCATCGATTTTACGGGGCAGCTCTTTGAGTTCCCGTTTTTCCATAAACCCCAGCTTGCGCACTTTCAGAGGCCTGGTTTCAGGCCGGGGTTTATTACATGTTTTTTTTGCGGGCAGACTTTTCTGTTCGGGCTGCGGTCTTTGGACCAGCCAGTCATCGTAACCACCGGCATATTCGATTACCCGCCCTTGACCCTCAAATACCAGGGTGCTTGTAACCACATTGTTCAAAAAAGCCCGGTCATGGCTTACAAGCAAAAGGGTTCCCTGATATTCGAAAAGAAGTGTCTCTAAAAGTTCCAGGGTTTCCACGTCAAGGTCATTGGTGGGTTCATCCATTACAAGAACGTTGGCCGGCCTTGTAAAAAGCTTTGCCAGAAGCAGCCTGTTTTTTTCTCCTCCTGAAAGAACATGCACTGGCGTACGGCATCTCTCCGGTGAAAAGAGAAAATCCTGAAGATAGCTTACCACATGGCGCTTCTGGCCGTTAAAAACGATAAAATCATTTCCTTCGCCGATATTTTCCCGGACGGTTTTTTGCGTGTCCAGCTGCTCCCTGAGCTGGTCAAAATAAGCCACCTGAATATGGTACCCGTGGCGAACATGCCCGTTATGCGGAGAAATTTCTTTTAAAAGGATTTTTAGCAGAGTTGTCTTGCCCACGCCGTTGGGGCCGATTAGACCCACTTTATCCCCGCGCATTATTACAGTGGCAAAATCCAGGATGACAGGGGTTGCACCATACAAGAAACTGATATTCTTTGCTTCAATAACGAGCTTTCCGGTATTTTCAGTTTTCTGAACCTCCATTCTGACATTACCGCTTTGCTTGCGGCGTGCCCGAAAAGCTGTCCGCATTTTTTTCAGGGCTCTGACGCGCCCTTCATTCCTGGTTCTGCGGGCCTTGATGCCTTGCCTGATCCAGATTTCTTCCTTTGAAAGTTTTTGGTCGAATACCCTGTTTTGACTCTCTTCGGCTTCAAGAGCAGCCTCTTTTTGTTCCAAGTAGGTTTCATAATCACTGTTATAGGAAACAAGGCTGCCCCGATCCAGTTCCATGATCTGGTTGGCGATTTTTTTCAAAAAAGCACGATCATGGGTGATAAAGAGCAGGGTTGTTACATTACGCAGAATGAATTCTTCCATCCATATAATGGATTCGATGTCAAGATGGTTGGTTGGCTCGTCCAGCATGAGAATATCAGGCTGCCCGGCCAGGGCACTGGCAAAAAGCGTTCGTCGTTTCATGCCTGCTGAAAGATCGGCGAATTTTTTTTCAGGATCGAGCCTGGTCCTGGACAGAAAGCTTTGGGCCTGCCTTAAAAGTTCCCATCCGCCGCCTGAGTTCAAGGTGTTTTGCAGTTCATCCCGCTTTTTTACAAGTTCGGGGGTGTTTACGGTCTCAAGCTGTTTGCAGATCCTGTTGTGCTCAGCCAGCGCCTTACCCTTTGGCCCCAGACCTTCGGCAACCACATCAAAGATCGTACCGTCAAATCCACTGGGCACATCCTGCTCCATTACAGCCACAGTGGTTCCCTGCTTACGCCAGATATCACCGCTGTCAGGAAGAATTTCGCCGGCCAGGAGTTTCAGCAGGGTTGACTTGCCCACGCCGTTGCGGCCCAGCAAACAGACACGTTTCCCTTTTGCAATATTAAACGTTACTTTTTCAAGCAGGGGAGGATCACCAAATCCCCAGCAAACATCCCTCATGCCTATCATAGCCATAAATCAATTCCCCATTCGATGTTCATCTTTTCCATGCAAAGCTGGAATCGTATTTAAGAATATATATATACTTAGTACACGTATTCTTAAATACGATTACGTATAATTATGGGTTCATTGTCCAATTTTCAGGAAGCCTAAAGTGCCTAAAATGCCTAAAGTATATTAAAGTGCCTAAAGTTAAGGTGTCGCTTCGCTCC
>Ga0222695_1000696_pt1 | contig 16341 bp, 9 predicted proteins | sample AntAcemetage1398_FD_179834 | JGI IMG/M metagenome (GOLD analysis project Ga0222695, IMG submission 179834) | Saline water microbial communities from Ace Lake, Antarctica - #1398 | ecosystem: Environmental > Aquatic > Non-marine Saline and Alkaline > Saline | place: Antarctica: Ace Lake...
GGTTGAGTATTTTCCCCCGAATTGGACCCGCATATTCTCCTTCCTCACCCGTTCTCCTTCAAAGGCCGCGGAATAGGATACCGGGATGGGGATCTTTTGCACCGTTACCTTGATCCCCCGGGTCTGGATCGAAGTGGCTACGATCTGGTCATAATCGAGTTCTGATATCAGTGCCTCGTGAATACAGAGCCCGGGTTCCTTGATTTCAGGGACCTGGTTGTCGGTAATCAGCGGGAACCCGAGACTGATGGCTCCCGCCGCCGCCGCGACTTTGAATTCATCAATCTCTCCCAGAGCCAATACCAGAGCTGGAACCCGCTGCCGGCAATAGCTGATAATGGCATCTTTATCACCTTTTTTCAGGCCCCCGTAGGTTAGAGGTGCCCGGATCGCCCAGTTTAAGACAAAGATAGCGCTGATAGTGTCCCTTCCGTAAGGGACGATGTAACTGTCCCAGCCTGTCTCTACTTTAGCTTCTCGAAGTTGGTCTATTATGCTGATTTGACCGCTTTCACCTCCCACGAAAACCAGAATATTTTTTTCCTGAAAACCCCGGACGATCTTTACCGCGGTCTCCGTATCGGGGGCCGCACCCAGAATGGCGGCAAAACCAGCCATCCGTCCGTCCACCAGCTGAATTCCCAGGCTGCGCAGGATCTCGTCGCTCAAGAATCCCAGGCAGCCGGATTGGGGCTCTTCTCCGGCCAGATAGCGGAGTCCTGCGATAACTTCGGCGGCCAGCAGCGTGGCCTGACCGGCAGGGGAAACAGGGGCGAGGGGAGATTCCGGATTGTTGTTGCTCTCAGAGGCCTGGATAAAATACTGCCGCGCGGTTTTAAGAACAGGAATGATATCTTTAAGACACCTTACCTCGGCGCCCAGAAGAGCGTAAGACAGAGGAAAGAAATACCCGGTTTTGGGGAAGCTGATCTCCCGATCGGGTCCTTCCCGGTCCAGAACTTTTTTGAACTCCTGATCGGTCAGGTCGAGAATTTTTTTCGTTCCTTCCAGGGATAGATTGGCGATAATATTATTCATGAGATTTCCCTTGATGATATATGAGTAAAACCTATTATAAATTTTAAAACTCAATCATATTAAAACATATGGCGATGGTGAAAGACAATAGTTTACCTGAGAGCCGGAAATTTATATTTACACCGCGGAGGATGATTTACAATGGCGCAACAAGGAAAGATAAAATTCTGGACCGTGCTTATCCCTCTGGCTATCGGGGTTATATTTGTGGTTTTTGACATCTGGCCGGGAAAATCGGTTCGGACGTTTCGTGTTGTTACACATCAAAGTAAGCGGGAATTGGTTGGGGCGTTCGGGGAGGATGATTGGGAATGGTTTGAGAGGGGTAAGGGGTATATGAATCGGAAGAAAGAGATGACCCGGCACGGTAAATGGGTTGAAACCTGCCGGGATCAGTTCTCCGGGGCCTGGCGATGTGAGGGGGAGTATGAAAATAGTTACCGGGACGGCAGGTGGGTGGTTACCAGGAACGGTAAACTTTTCCGGGAATTCATCTTTGATGAAGGAAAGATGATCAAGATCAGCCGAAAGTCCGATTCGGATTAGCCCCCACCATATATTTAGCCTCCCGTATTTTCCCACGCTTAAGACGAACTCACTCCTCGCGCCTGAGCATTCAGGCACTATATATCCGAGTAGCTTATTTGTGTACATATCTTGCTCGTACGAGCAAGATATGTACACAAATAAGCTATTGGAGAATTCCAGCATTTATCTAAGATTCCTAATTTCATCCCCGTGTGAGACCACGAATGACCTCTTTCTATAAGTATTATTAATATAGTCGAAGCTCCCAGCCCCTGAAATTTTGTTTTACGGATTAAACTTATCAACCGGGTGATCGTTAAAGATGAACGAGTGGAATGTTTCTATCGAAATACTATTGGACTTACGAAGCATTGCCATATATGCCTAACAAGAGGCGGGGGCGGTGATATCGTAAGGTTTCAGTAAACCCCGTTGCCTCGTGCTCGTAGCGGCGACCTTCAGGTCTCCATCGTGAGGCAGACTAAAGGCAGCCACTATGAGAGGACGGGGTTCACTGAAAACTTACGTGATATCTCTGTCATTCAATGAGGTTAATAATTATGGCAAAATCAATAATAATCACATTTGCCGGTCTATTTACTATTCTCATTACAGTTTTTCTCCCGATGGTCAGCGCTGCTCATCCCCCGATATATGTCTGCTACTTCGCCCATGTTGAAGAATCCAGAAATGTTCAGATCCTGTAGTCATATCTGAAAGAAAGGAGAGAGATCCGTCTATTTGCCGAGATGATGGCCGAAAATGGAGTCGCTTTCAACTTACAGCCAGACTGGACATTTTTTTCCGAGGTGGGACTCTACGATTCGGGACCGGTAGTGGAAGATACTAATGGGAAGAACCTGATCCGTTACTTCAATGAAGATCTTGGGACAGCTATCGATCCTCACGGACACGAAGTATTCGGTCTCTAACCAGGACCTATTTTGGGGTCCCGGGAGATATCCCGGCAATAAAGTGAGATTGATTCATAGAAGCTAGTTTTCGCCGAGTAGGAATTCTCCGTCTACCCATCAATATTCTTTATCACCGCCTCTTATTGGAAGTGTAAAGTAAGGCCTTAGGTGACTAATAAGGTGGACGGAGATGATATTCATATCATTGATATCCGGCAAGTTAAGCAATAAGTAGACTTGACCCATAATTGACTCATAATTCAAGCCCCCCCCCCATTTAAGGGACAGGATATATGGTTTGGAGATATTTGTTACAGGAAACTTATTGAGAGTGGGTCGAGACAAAGGGAAACAGTATTATCTTGATACCGGGATGTCGATGGAGGAACCGAAGTAAACCCGGCTAGTGCGCCGGATCGCCCAGAGGCCGGAGGCGGGGCGGAAGATGCCGATCTCATCATTTCCGGTGCCGGCGTAATCGCCCGGGATGGTGTCATCGGAAGAACCGCCGAAGTAGGCCCGGGTTGTATTCCGGATGGCCCAGAGGCCGGAGGTGGGGCGGAAGATTCCGGCGGACCAGGTGCCGTTGCCATCATAGTCACCGGGGACGGTCTCATCTGAAGAACCGCCGAAGTAGATTCTGGTGACACCCCGGATCGCCCAGAGGCCTGATGCGGGGCGGAAGATCCCGATCTTGCGGGAGAGACCCCCCGCGTAATAGCCGGGGACCGGTTCATCGGAAGACCCGCCGAAATATATTCGGGTGATTCCCCGGATGGCCCAGAGGCCGGCTGCGGAACGGAAGATGCCGACCGACCAGGTGCCGCTGCCATCATAATCGCCCTGAACAAGGTCATCGGAAGATCCCCCGAAATAGATCCGGCTGACTCCACGGAGAGCCCAGAGTCCGGAAGATGGTCGGAAGATACCGATATTGGTAGTCCCGTCCCCGTCATAATCTCCGGGAACAGTCTCGTCAGTAGAGGTTCCGAAGTAGACCCTGGTGACCCCCCGAATTGCCCAGAGACCGGAACTTCCCCGGAAGATCCCGATATCCGAGGTGCCGTCTCCATCATAGTCATAGATCCAGGGTGGGGCATTGGAAGCTGGCGAAGGGGAGGGGGGCGGTGTTTTGATGGGGGTGGGGGTTGGTGGCGGCGTTTTTTTAGGGCTTGGTGTGGGGGATGAAGTGGGTGATGGCGTTGATGTTGGTGTAGGTGTTGGGGTTCTTGTAGGGCTTGGCGTAGGTGTAGAGGTTGAGCTGGGCGACGGTGTCGGCGTCTTATATCCTTCCGGCGTGGCTGTGGGGGTCGGGACGGTTTTAGCAGCATTACACAGTTCCAGGTCGTTGTATGTGCTCCCATCCAGTCCGATATAGTAATAGACATCGATGTTCCCGGAAAGAGGCGGCGGATAGACATATATTGTCTGCAAGCTGTCATAGGTCAGTTCGATATAATCCCCCGTCTGGATGTTGAAGTCTTTATTGACCCGGGTTATCCGCAGCGCCGCCGGATAAACGGGATAGGATGACTGATCACTGAAGCTGTTGGCATTATCATATATTTCTCCGTACACTTCTGACAGTGAATCCGCTTTAACTACCTGGTAATACCATCCATCGGAGACCGTTGCCCGAGTCTGCGCCAGCCGGAGTCCTTCCAGGTCGGAAATTTGCAGAGGGTCCGCGCAGTAGTCAGGGGTAGGGGTTACTGATGGTGTGGGTGTAGCCGAAATCGTGGGTGTGACTGATGGTGTTGGTGTTACGGTTGATGTAGGAGATACAGTTGGTATCGGCGTTAAACTGGGCGTGGGGCTAAGAGTCGGCGTAGGAGTTGGAGTAGGCGATTTGTAGCCTTCGGGTGTGGGGCTTGTTGTAGAAGTTGGTTGCGGGGTTGGAGTTGTGCTTGGCGTCGGGGGGGCACTAGGCGTTGGCGATGGTGTTTTATAACCGGGTGGAAGGGGAGTCGGAGCATTATAAACATCAAATGTCCCGGTGGCAGCGTGTTCATCCGTCGCGGCGGTGGTGCCCATTATGACGCGAAATTGACCATTATAGTAGTGAATGAAGCCTTCATAGACAGTGTCCCAGACAAAAGTATGCGGATATCCTCCAATACTGGTGGCAAGATTGAATTTTTTTCCGACATTTATATCTGGTTGGTGTGGACCGTCTTTTTCCTGGGCTGTAGTCCACCCGAAAAAGGGCAGTTTATATTCATGAAATGCGGTAGGTAGTGTCTGCTCATTCCAGGAATATAGCTTGTAATGGATGTAAACATCTCCCTCGGTCTGTGGGTTGAAGGGTGTGGTCACTTCAACTGAAGTACGGCTCTTCCTGATACCGGCGCCGAGTTGATATTTCTCGGAAGGGGTATCTGTGCTTCCGCTACGGAGGAAGAAGTAATTATTCCCGAGCCGGACGGAGTCGAGGTTGATATTGGCATTCTCATTCCAGTAGCCGGTCCCTTCGCTCATATCTCCGATTTCATTGATCGGCTCTTCCCGGAAGACCCAGTCATAACCGTTAGCCGAGTACCAGGAAGCAATCGGGCCGGCATCTCCATTATGAGTCCAGAGTATCCAGCCGTCCCGTTCTCCGTTGGTGAAGACTTCTTCGAAGGTATCAACGTAATCAGGTTCGCCGGTGTAATCCGAGAAGGTGACCTCCTCGAAGATTGTTTCGGAGGAGAAACGGGACTCGCAATAATTGTCCCAGGCGTAAAGAGTCCAGTCGAGGCCATTACTGGAGATGTAGAGTTCAAAATAGTAGGGATCGAGATCTGCGGAGCCGTTCAGATACATCAGGTAACGGTTATCCATAGGGTTGTCGGTTGAGAGGTCGGTTGAACCGTCGGGGCGGTAGATGACTGAAGGTTTGGTCATGTATTGATTGGGGTCTATCTTGTAATAAGGGGGACAATAAACGCCTTCGGAGAAGGCGTACCAGTTTATTCCTCCGGTTGACTCGGCGTACTGGAAATATTCTCCGGTTGAGGTATCTGCATACCACATCTTGAAACGCACGTTTTCGCTCTGGGCCGTCCACATTACATCCCCGTCGGGGAACCCGTCGGGCTCGCAGGCTACGGTATGGTTACCCATTCCGTGGGAGAAGAGGTTTGAGACGGATATGGGGCTGCCGCCGTTGAGATATGACCAGTCCTGCCCGTTATCGGAAGCGGCGGTCAGGTATGGCTCCCCATAGGTTCCCTGGAAAAAGGTGACGAAGCGTTCGCCGTCCCAGACAGTGGCGGAATCATAGGCCCGGACTCCGGCGACGGCGGCGGTGCTGTCAGGCGACCAGTCGGTGTAGGCGAATTCGGTCCAGGATGGCTGGGCGGAGAGGGGGAGGGGGGAGATAATTGTTGTCAGAACGATGAGGATGGAGAGGTATGATGTGTTCATGGTGGTTACCTTGTTATAGAATCTGAATTTCCAACATCGAACTTTGAACGTCCCCTGGCAAAGGTATCTGTCAATTGCCAACTGTTTGGGGAATATTCGGTAAACCCGTTCTCTCGTAGCGGCAGCCTTCAGGCTGCCATACTGTGGCGACCTGAAGGTCGCCGCTACGAGATTGTGCCGCTGGCTCTGAGTTCTTTTCCTGCCCACCAATTACTTGCTAAGCGGGATATCGCCGATCCTGCCGAAATATGACCTGGTAAATCCCCGGATAGCCCAGAGCCCGCTGGAGGGACGGAAGATGCCGATCTCGTCCATTTCGGCGCCGGTATAGTCGGCGGAGACCGGGATATCATAGGCTCTTCCGAAGTAGCATCTGGTGATATTCCGGAAGGCCCAGAGTCCGTTGTCCTGGCGGAAGATTCCGATATCGGCAGTATCATCACCATCATAATCAACCGGCTTGGCGTGATCGCCATCGCGCCCGAAGTAGATTCTGCTTATGGACCGGATCGCCCAGAGTCCATTCTTCTGACGATAGATTCCACGGTCAGTAGTTCCGTCCCCGTCAAAGTCAGCTGGAATAGGGGTGTCGCCCGACGCTCCAAAGTAGGTTCGGTTGATCCCACGGGCAGCCCAGAGGCCGCAGGAGGGCCGATAGATCGCGATATCTGAAATGCCGGTTCCGTCATAATCAGCCGGGACCGCCAGATCACCGGTGGTGCCATAATACACCCGGGTAACCGAGCGGATTGCCCAGAGACCCGAGCTGCTCCGGAATATCCCGATATCCGAGGTTCCATCTCCGTTGTAATCTCCACCGGCCGGTTGATCTCCGGTGGTTCCGAAGTAGACCCGGGTCAGATCCTTAACCGCCCAGAGCCCTCTCCGATAGATGGCGATCTCGGATGTGCCGTCCCCGTTGAAGTCATTACCGTCCAGGACCAGATAATCAGAGGTCGGCTGCGGCGATGGCGTTGGAGTGATGGAAGGCGTAGGCGATGGTGTAGGCGTAGTAGCAATCGATGGTGTCGCGATAGGTTCAGGCGTAGCTGTCGCGGTCGGCGTAGCTGTCGCGGTTGGCGTAGGGGTATGAGTAGGCGGCGGGATTCCCGGGCTATCGGGATCTCTGGGGTCGCTGCCCAGGTTAACGACTTCATCGTAGTCACTGTAGGTATCACCGTCGGTATCAACGACATTGGGCTCGGTAACCGGATTATAAGTGCCGGCTACATTGAAGGTGATTTCTCCCACGTCCGGATATCCGAGGTTGTCGCGGTTGACTGGAAGGGTATGTCCTTCTTTCTCCTCACCGTCAAGTAAGCCGTCACCATCGGAGTCGGGATCTTTCGGATCGGTGACCAGCGACTTCTCCCAGGAGTTATTGAGTCCATCTCCGTCGTCATCTCCGTCATCCAGGGGTTTGTCGGTAGCGAGCAGACCGTAGCGGTTAACCGGAAAACTATCGGAGCTGTTGGTTAAGAAGATAGTCGAATCTCCGTAGAACGAGGAACCCGGCAGAGTAGGGGCGTTGAATGCGCGAACATAGCAGTTTTCCGGCGGTGGCCGATCAATGTTGGTACAGAATCGCCCCGAGTCGACCCAGGACCATAGGGTGCCCCACCCGATCGGTGTGGAGGCGAAGACGGTATCGTCACCGGTAGGGTTCCCGCTGATATCCGGAGGTGAGATGATGCCATCGATCCCTACATAGATAACTTGGATCAGGTCGCCGGTCTGGTCAGACCAGTCAGGGTTAGCGGGGTTCTCGCCGGCCAGCAGTACTTCCAGTTCGTTCCGGATCGGATACCCATCCTCGTTCCAGACGAAGAAAGGCTTATAAAACTGGGCGGAGGCGGGGGAGGGAGATAATGCGACAATCAGGAGGAGAAACGGAATTATGCTGAATTTAATGTGGAATATCTTTTTCATGTTAATTGTTCCAACCATTCCTCCCGGTTTAGCTGGTTTTCGTCTTTTTCTCCTTCCGTTTCCTTCTAAAGATAAATATCGCGAATATCAATGCCGGAAGCATGGTAAGCCAGGTTTCGGGTTCGGGGATGATCATGAAGGGGTACTCGGTCCAGAGATAGAGTCCCCCGGCGGTTACGTCCCAGATGTCGAGTTCGAAGAAGTCTGTCAGGGTATGGAGCGCACTCTGCCCGTAAAAGGTGACATCTACCCAGTTGTTGGCGTTGAAGAATCGGATATAGACATAATTACCAGGCTGTAAGGAGCTGTCGTACTGGTAAAAATCAAGAAATTGTCCAGGTTGATCCGTCCCGGTTCCGATGGAGGTGTACTCCCAGAGGACATCGTCTCCCTGCGGGCGGCCATTCCAGGGGGAAGGAGGAGAAATGGTGGCGTCGTTGGTGAAGATGAGCTGGATAATGCAGCCATCTTCCAGCAGCGCCATATTCTCATCCATCAGGCCGGTGGAAGCGTAATAGATCAGGTTCACGGTATAGGCCCGGGCCCGATCAGCCAGTGTATAGGCGACCAGGAGGAGAATTAAAGTTATTAAGACAGCTCGTTTCATTTTATTAGAGTTGATTAAAAGAGATTGTTTCTATATTCCTCGCAATGATACCGGATAAAAAGCCTAACCTCCGACTTATTTTCTATTTAACGATCTTTAACGACTTTCAACGGTCTTTATCTTTAACGTCTGTATTCTTCAACGGTTTTATTTTTCAACGACCTTTTACGACCTTCAACGATATTCAACGTCAGTTAATCACTAATTTTTAAATAAGTCTTGATTTCGTTGCTGCCGCCATCCTGATAAGGAACCGAGTTCTCGATGGCCCAGCTTGACCCGCCCGGGTTCCGGTACTGGATGACGACACCCGGAGAACCGGGGGAAAGAACCAGTTCGGTTCCGACCGGGTCTCCCAGGGAGCTGAAGGGGAGGAAGTACTCCCATCGATCATCGCTGCCGTGGTCAAAATAAATCCCCGCGGTCTCGTCGTCACCGGCCCCTTCTAGCACGGATAGATTTCGATTATAGAACATCACATAGTCGCTCTCAAGAAACTCCCAGCCGGGGAAGGTGGGATCTGATGTACCCGCCAGTGTGGGGAAAGCCGGTGAGAAATCAGCGATAAAGCGGGCCTCGACCGGGAAGTTATAGGAGAAGTAGGTGGCTCGGGTATTGGTGTACGCGCCCCAGCTGGGATCGCCGGGAGTGACGATATCGCCGGTCGGCCTCAGGTTGATCTCGTGATAGTAGGCGTCCATCTTGAGCTGAGCGCCGGCATAGAAGGTGATAGGCGCCGATGGCTCGTAACCGTCGTACCACAGGAAGCGGAACCCGTTACCGCCGGTTATCTTCCCTCCACCCTGCCATCCACCATCGGTAGGGAGGAAGTCAACGGTCTCAGTGGCGCTCTGGGGTATCCAGAGGTTGAGGTTAGTGGCATTGGTTGCCACTGAGCCAGAGGGAAAGAGATATTCTCCCAGGACATAATCCAGCTTGCCGTCGCTCCCGGTGTTTTCTCCGCTCAGGCTGAGCCTCTTCATGTCGGTGCCCGATGAGATGACATGCTTCTGTATCATCAGGATCTCGCCGGCAACTGTGCTGCAGAGGCGAGCGTCGTCAACATCGGAGTAGTAGTCAGATGCACCCCACACCGGGGTCCCTTGATCCCAGGTACCCCCGATCGCCAGCCGGTAGAAACGGATGTCTCCTTCGCCCATATCTCCTCCGGCGATGTCATCGGTGTAGGTATTGAATTCTCCGTCCCGCTTAAGATCGGTGGCGCCGGAGACGAGTTCCCAGGTCCCCTTCTGGTTGAACCAGTCCTGGTCTGTCATCCCTGCGGCCTGTTGAGCCACGGTCCAATCGGCGTAGAGGATATCAAAACCAAGGTTAGAGGGATAGTCGGGGGCGTATCTTTCCATTCCTCTTATCGAGGTGGTGGTGCTCCACCAGGCCAGCTGGGGGCGCCCTTCCGAGGTGACCAGCCGGATATCGGTGAACTGGAAGAAGGAAGTGGGATCGGTCGGATCGCTTCGGCAGAGGTACTCCTGGATATTGGTGAATCCGTCATCATCCCAATCCTCACTGGCATCGAAGGCGTTATAGTCCGACATGGTATGGGTGTCCCATTCGGCAAACTGCTGCTCGTAAGCCATCGGCATCCCGTCATGGTCATGATCCTTATCCCAATAGATGGGAAGGCTGATGGTATAGATCCAGCCGCCCCCGGTGACCTCGTCTGGGTTCCAGGGACCGATCGAGGAAGGCTGGCCGCCGGTGTCCCAGAGATTATAGGTTCCCCCAGTCTTAAATCCGCCGATGGAGCTGAACCCGGAGCTGGAAACGTAGTAATAGGTAGAGGTCTCGTCGTTGTTGTATTCCATCCAACCCCGGGAAAAAGCCGCCTGAATCGGGAGAAGGAATAAAACCGCTGTTAGCAGCAGGACTATTGTTGTAATTCTTGAATTCATACAATTAAATTTTTTCTCTCTCCCCCGTGGATAAGTCCGGAGTGAAAGAATTTAGCTTATTACTTCCAGTATCTTTATCCTGTCTTCGTGTTTTTCTAAGTTTGTGCTCAATTTGTCATCTACTTCTTCGATCTTTTCACGGTTGATCTCTACTTTTCGGTCTACTTCTTCGATCTTTTTTCGGTTCAGATCGATAGCTTCCCGGTTCCCCTCAATCGCTTCCCGGTTTAGATCAACCTTCTGATCTACTTGCTCGATCTTCTCCCGGTTTGTGTCTATCTTTCCGGATAGGGTTTTAACGTAAATGCCCATTTGCTGTTTTATACTTTCTCGTTCCTGGCGGGCGTCTTCATTGTTCCGGTCGATTTTTTGGTTCAGGCTGATATGACCTTCCGCGACCGTCCGGACATCTTTTGCTATATGCTCCAGCAAAATTTCAAATCTATCAGTTTCCTTCATGTTATTTTTATCATTGTTCATCAATTGCTTCCCTTTTTAATTTGAACTTAGCAGATAGACTTTGATCCATCAGATCAAGTTTGAGATTTGTTTTTCGACTCTGTTTTCTTGATTCCTCCCGGTTCTCCAAGAGTTTTATTTTCGTAGATAGTTGGGCTTCCAGAATCAAATCGATGGTCTGGCTCATATGTTCCAGCATAATCTCGAATCTTTCTTTTTCTTCCATATTATATTTATCTCCGCCCCGACGCTTTAATCGGGGTTCGGGAAAATAATAGTTATCCTTGTTTCAAAGTTACAATTTATATCGTAATGAAGGACTTTTCCTCCTGAAGCGGATTAGCCTCTGGCTGAAGTCTTGCCATTAGCAGAGCTGAAGCTCTGCACTACGAAGTCAGGTTGCAGGCTTTAATCTGTTACCCCGATACTCCCACACACCCATACTCCGATACCCCTACTTCCCCACCATAATCTCTATCATCCCCTCTTCGCCGTCGAAAGGCTCCCGGGCGGTCCCGACGATCTGCCAGCCTCTCAACTTGTTCAGATCGGCTTTCATGGCGTAGCCGGGTGTGGAACTGGTGACCAGCTTGTCTCCGGGCATGATCGGGCCGCCTTCGTTGGTCACCTTGCACCCGACCAATCCGATGAAACCGACTACTATTCTATAATCGTTTTCGGGCATGGAATAGTCAAGGCTATGGCTGCGGTCGGAGACAACTCCTGCTATGGACGATTCGTATGGTTTCCCGGAAGAGTCCACCGCTAACGGTATGGAAGATTGGATGATAACCTCGCCCGGTTCGTATTCAGAATGATACCGAACTGATTCCATTAACTCGGCGAAGTCACCGGAGTTGTTGCACTGCAGCCAGGCTGCGTTGCCCCGGTAATAAAGGGATCCGTCGGTGTCGGCGTAAATACTCCCCGGTTGGGTGAAACTGGCGGGCTCGGTCACGATCGGGTTGAGAAAGAGATGAGGAGCGTCTCCGTTCTCCGTGTCGATCCGGACAACCGGCTGATCGACGCCGTTGCCGTCAAGCGCGAACCAGACCAGGGGCGCGTCCGCGGTGGCACCCAGTTCTGAATAAGCGCTGATGGCACTGCCGGTATTGCCAGTATTGCCTACATGAATTGCTCCCCCGTCGTTCTCGTCTAAGATAGTATTGGTCGCGCCGTTCTGGTCGACATAAATCGCCTCGCTATCTTCTTCATTGGTGATTATAACCGCCTCATCAGTAGCGGTGTCCGCGTGGTTGATGTTAATGGAGTGATTAGTGCCGGTTCCACTCGTGCCGTTATTGACGATGTTAATACAGTCCCCCCCGACACCGTCATGTTCAATGAAGAGGACTGCTCCGGTGTTGGCAGAATATTGTTTAAGGGATAATACGCCATCGGTATTGGTATCGGCATCTATATTAGCGACGGACAGCTTGTAAGCGGTGCTTTCCAGTCCGATCCCGACGCGGTTTGGGCCTGCACTCAAAAATAGCAGGTTCGGATCTTCATCCCCGAAAAACTGGGCGTCAAGATCTGCGAGGGATTCGTTAAAGGTGAAAGTCCCCCCGTCAAAATTGACGTCCCCGGTGGCGGTCAGGGCGGTGAATTTGCCCAGACTGGCTGAATCCTGGCCGATCGTGGTTCCGTCGATTGTGCCGCCGTTTATATCGGCGAGAGCGGCGGTGAGGCCGGTGAAGGTCGCGTTGGCGGCGGTGAGGCCGGTGAAGGTGGCGTTAGCCGCAGTGAGGCGGTGGCCGTCGGCGTCATAGGTGAAAGTGTCTTCCCCGGAGATCGTGTCCACCCCGGTCCAGTAAGTGACATAGGTGTCGTCCCCCGCGCCGCTGACATTGGCGGGGTCGGCCCCGGTGAGGGTGATCCAGTTCGAACCATCATTGTATTTCAGGGACTTAGTGGTGGTGTTGTAAAAGATCCCGCCTTCGGTGTCGGCGGGGTCTGCGACGTCGCCGACCAGGTCAAAGACTTTGTCCGACCGCATTGTGAATCCACGCGAAGCCGCATTGGAGAAATTGAGATTATCTCCGCTGCGGTAAATCCCCGTATCGTGAGCTCCTCCTCCAATGGTCAACACCGGTAGCGCCTCAGTTCCGCTGGCACGCATTCTCCAGCGTCCGCCGGAAGTGAGCGTAGCCTCCAGCGTTCCCCCGGTGGCAAACCCGATTGTATCGCTCCCGATCCAGTAGAGACCGGTGTTCTTATCGCCGTCCCAGCTGAGGTCGGGGCTTACCGCTGTTACGCTGGAGCCCAGCCGGACAAAACCGGCGTTGACCTCGGTGAACTCACCGTACGACGGTGTGGTGACGCCGATCTTCGTATTGTCGATATTTCCGGCATTGATATCAACGGTGGCCAGGTAGGAGGTATCGGCGTAAAAGTTGGCCCAGTTCGCGGCCGCGCTTCCCAGATTTCGGGTATTATCCCCATCCGGGAGGAGATCGGCGTTGATCGCTACCGAGTCGAGGTTGTCGAGGGCGACGGTGGCGAATTCACCTGTCCCACCGGCGGAGCCGGTCAGGGAGATCCAGGCGGTGCCGTTGTAGTACATCAGGCTATTGGTGGTGGCGTCGGCATAGAGCAGGCCCTGAACCAGGTTTTCGGGGGTGCCCAGGTTGATCGGTTTCAGGTAAAGGTGGGGCGTATTGGTGTTGAGTTCGGATTGATCGAGAGCAAGAATCGGCCAGTCGAAGGTAGTTTGGGTCGTCTTGATCGTCATCAGCGGCGCAGCTTGCAGTGCGACCTGCCCGGAAAACAGGGTGATCCCGCCGTAGACGTTGCCGGTATTGTTAACGTGGAGCGCCCCTCCTGCCGTCGCCTCGATGGTGGAGTCTGAGTTCGCGCCCTGGGTGAAGAAGCCCGCGTGTCCGCCGGCTGCCGCTCCTGAGGAGACTGTGGCCGCGAGGGCTTTCCCTCCTCCGTTTTGTTGCACAAAGAGGGCCGGCCCGGAGCCTCCAGTGTCCTCCTGTATGACAGCGAGCACCTGCCCGGTGGTAAAGTCCCCCGAGTTCGCTTTAACTGTCATCACCACGCCGCTGGTAATAGTATCCGACTCGATCCAGACTCCGCTGGCCGTGGGGTTGTCGGATCTGACCTCGAGTGCCCGTCCCACATCGCTGCGTTCAATGTAAACCATCGACTGGTTGGTGGCCCCGGCGGAACTCGAGGTGACTTCCAGCGCGTGTCCCGAGGTCAACGCATCGGCCGTGATCTCCATCGCGTCCGTGGTCGTCGCCCCGGAGTTTAGAGTGACCTTGTCATTTGTGGCGTCATACAAGAACTGGTCGTCCTCAGAGAGCACGCCCCCTGTTCCGGTATAGACGATCCCTCCGGCATCCAGGCTGGTATCGGCGATCGAGGTGGTGGCGGTGAGGACGGTGAAGGTCCCGTTGACAACTGTAAGCTGGTCGCCGGCCGCGCTATAGGTCATTCCGGCGTCACTATCGATGGTGGTCTCGTTGACCCAGTAAGCGACCTCGGTGGCATCCCCGGTGCCGTATGCGAAACCGCTGCCGGTCACCTGGTTGTCGACATAAGCCTTGATCGACTGCTGGGTGGCCAGGGCGGTATCGCTGTCGGCCGCCATGTCATTCTGGTTCCGGATCGCGTTGATGGTCTTTTCTCCGTTGACCGAAGTGGTGAACTGCTTGATGGTCAATGTGTCGCCGTCGAAGGTCATGTCTTCGTCGTCGGCGAGCACCTTGCCCGTGCCGACAAAGACCATCCGTCCGTCGGCGAGGGCGGTGTCGGCGATGGAGGCCGAGGTCAGGTTGGTGAAGTTGGCCGTTCCGTCGGTTATGTCAACGGTGGTGACTATTCCCAGGTCGGCGCAGGTCTGGGCCGCCGCAGTCCAGTCGTCGTTGATAGTGATGGTATCGTCGCCGTCCCCGATCTGGATGGCGTTGGTGCTCTCCCCGGAGATGGAGTCGAGAGCGATATCTCCGACGTTGGTGATATTCTTATCGGAGAATGAAGTCCCGGCGGTAGGGTTGATGGTGACCGTATCGTCGCCGTCCCCGATGGCGATGGCGTTGGCAGCTCCTGAGATTGAGTAGAGGGCGATATCTCCGACGTTGGTGATATTCCCGTCGGATACACTCAAGCTTAATCCGACCACCACATTTCCGGATCCGTCCTCGGTTATTCCACCACTGCTGACCCAGCCGGCTCCGCTGTCCCGGAGCATGTTATTGGCTGTCCCGAACGCCGGAAGCTGTCCGCCGGCGTCTATCCCGGTCAGGGCAACCCAGTGGGATCCGTTGTTGTATTTAAGATATCCGTCGGTGTCCATGAATATCTCTCCGGCGATATTGCCTGCACCACCATTGTTCTGTGCCTCCAGGTATAGGGGGCTGGCATGGTCTGTACGTCCGGTGAGTTGGAGGACCGGTTTGTCGCCGAACGAACTGCCTACCTGAAACCAGACCAGAGGGGTTGCGGGAGTATCGGAGTCGGCGTAGGCGGTAATGGCGGCTCCGGCGGAAGCGTTGGAGTTATAAACGTGAATAGCACCGCCAGAGCTCGCCGAGGGGTCGGCGGAATCTGTGATGCCGGCTTGAGCGATAAACAGTGCCTCGTTGGCATCAGCATTAGCTATATAAACGGCCTCTTCATTGGCGGCGGCGTCATGGACTATATTGAGGGCGTTGCCAACCTGGTTCTGGGTGATTAAGAGACCGCCTTCGGCGGCTTGACTCTGCTGGATAGTTACCATATAGCTCGTGCCGGGGGTGGTTCCGATTCCGATCGCGTCGCGGTCGGAATCAAGGTAGAGGAGATTTGCGTTGTTTTCACTCTTAAATTGAGCGTCATTGTCGGCCCCAGCACCATTGTTAAATACCAGCACTCCTCCGTCCGTGATTGTTAGGTTGGCAGTTTCTTCCCATCCGTTGGTATCGTCATATCGCATCATATAGTTAGCGGTACCACTTGGCAGTCCGGCCCCCCCTGCCCCGGTCAGACTGATCCAGGCAGTCCCGTTATAGTACATCAGGGACTCGGTGGTAGAACTGGCGTAGAGCATCCCGGCCGCGAGCGCCTGGGGGGTCGGCCCGTTAATCGGCTTGAGATACATATGGGGACCATTCCCGCCCACCACCGGATCGATGGCAAATAAAGCCTGGTCGAAGGCGGCGTCGTTGGTTTTTATGGTTGCCAGAGGAGCAGCCTGGTCGGCATTTTTGTTGGAATAAACAGTTAAAGCTCCGTATATATTTTCGGTGTTGTCGACGTGGAGTGCCCCGCCGGTGGTTTGAGCGATCACGCTGTCAGAGTTGACTCCCTGGTTGAAGAAGCCCGCGTTGGCGCCGGCCGTCGCGTCCGTGGAGACGATAGCTCGGAGGGCGTTCCCATCCCCGTCCTGCTGTGCGACCAGGGCATGTCCATGGGCGGAAGTATTGTCCTGTATGGCATAGAGCACATAGCCGGATCCGGTCATGTCCGCATCGTTGGCCTTTACCGTCATAACCCTTCCGCCAACAATATCGTCTGCTTCAACCCAGACGCCGGTAGCGGTAGGGTTATTGGTCTT
>Ga0222695_1000701_pt1 | contig 16191 bp, 13 predicted proteins | sample AntAcemetage1398_FD_179834 | JGI IMG/M metagenome (GOLD analysis project Ga0222695, IMG submission 179834) | Saline water microbial communities from Ace Lake, Antarctica - #1398 | ecosystem: Environmental > Aquatic > Non-marine Saline and Alkaline > Saline | place: Antarctica: Ace Lake...
TGAAGAAGAAAAAATGGAAATGCTTTTCGATGAAGTTGATTTTGGAGAAGGCTTTGAAGCAACAAGAGATCGTTTAATATTAGATATTTTATATTCAACAGGTATTCGATTATCTGAGTTGATCAATCTGAAACTTGAAGATATTGATTTCCAAAAGTACCAGATTAAAGTACTCGGAAAACGTAATAAAGAAAGAATAATTCCGTTTTCAAAAGGTATAAATAATTTGGTATTGAACTATATTACACTTAAAAACAATTACTTTAGTAATAGGATCACAGATAGTTATTTATTTTTAAGTAAAACCGGCAAGAAAGCATACCCCAAATTAATTTACCGTGTAGTAAATAATTATTTATCGAAGATCACAACCCTAAAAAAACTTAGCCCTCACGTTTTACGCCATACATTCGCCACTCATATGCTGAACAATGGTGCTGAACTGAATGCCATTAAAGAACTTTTAGGCCATGCAAATTTATCAGCAACCCAAATTTATACTCACAATTCAATCGAAAAATTAAAAAAAGTATATAAACAAGCCCATCCTAGGGCATAAAAACAGAGAGATTATGAAAGTTAATTTTAACACAGTTCACTTTAAAGCAGACAAAAAACTAATTGATTTCATTACTGAAAAAATTGAAAAAACCACCGACTTATACGATGGTATTATTAGTAGTGATGTAACATTAAAGTTAAACAACAACGAAGGTGTTGGAAACAAGGTTGTCGAAATCAGATTAATTATCCGCGGCTACGACCTCTTTGCAAAAAAACAAAATAAAACTTTCGAAGAAGCAACTGATAATGCTCTCGAAGCCATCAAGAAGCAATTAACAAAACATAAAGAAAAGCAAAGGAAGTAATATTTTAAAAATATTTGTAAAAAACGTTTGGTAATTCAAATAACTTTTATATTTTTGCAAACCTTTTTTAAGAAGGGTCTTTTTTTTGTTAAAAGGCATTGATATTGTGAAGGAAATGAACTTTTTGTCAAATTTTGGCACTTAAATTTTCATCATAATAAATTGCGAGAAGCAAAAAAAAATTCCGGAACGACGGAATTCATTGTGAAAAAAAACACAATTTGATATATTGAATTAAGTAACGCATAAGTTTTAGCCGATGTAGCTCAGTTGGTAGAGCAGCTGATTTGTAATCAGCCGGTCGGCGGTTCGAGTCCGTCCATCGGCTCATTAATTTGAAACATATGGGGAGATACCAGAGCGGTCAAATGGGGCAGACTGTAAATCTGTTGGCGAAGCCTTCGGAGGTTCGAATCCTCCTCTCCCCACAAAATTATTTTTAATAAAAGTTTAAAAATAATTGAAGTTCTTTCAAATAATGAAGAAAAATAAATAATGAAAATTCTAAATTAGAATTTTCGAAGGAGAACCCCATCTCCATTAACAACAAGCGGAAATAGCTCATTTGGTAGAGCGACAGCCTTCCAAGCTGTAGGTGGCGGGTTCGAGGCCCGTTTTCCGCTCAAGGTTAAAGCCGATGTAGCTCAGTGGTAGAGCACTTCCTTGGTAAGGAAGGGGTCACGAGTTCAACTCTCGTCATTGGCTCTAATAATTAATTATTAATAAAACAATTAAAAAATAAGTCTCACATAATTTAAACATTTTTTGATATGGCAAAAGAAAAATTTGAACGTACAAAACCGCATGTTAATATAGGTACTATCGGTCATGTTGACCATGGAAAAACCACATTAACCGCTGCAATTACCTTAAATCTTCAAGATAAAGGTTTAGCTACTTTTACTTCATTTGATGCAATTGATAATGCTCCTGAAGAAAAAGAAAGAGGTATTACTATAAATACTGCTCACATTGAGTACGAAACTGTTAACAGACACTATGCACATGTTGATTGCCCCGGTCACGCTGACTACGTAAAAAACATGGTAACAGGTGCTGCACAAATGGACGGCGCCATATTAGTTGTTGCTGCTACTGACGGCCCTATGCCCCAAACTCGTGAGCACATACTTTTAGCTCGTCAGGTTGGAGTACCCAGAATTGTTGTTTTTATGAGCAAAGTTGACATGGTTGATGATGAAGAATTATTGGAATTAGTTGATATGGAAATAAGAGACCTTCTTTCATTCTACAAATTCGATGGTGATAATACTCCTGTCATTCAAGGTTCGGCTTTGGGCGGATTAAACAAAGAAGAAAAATGGGTTGATAAAATTTTTGAATTAATGGATGCTTGTGATGAGTGGATTCCATTACCCAAAAGAGATGTTGATAAACCATTCCTTATGCCAATTGAAGACATTTTCTCAATCACAGGTCGTGGAACAGTTGCAACCGGAAGAATTGAAACAGGTGTAATTAATTCAGGCGATCATGTTGATATTATCGGTATGGGTGCTCTAAAACTCAAATCTGTTGTAACAGGAGTTGAAATGTTCAGAAAAATATTAGATAGAGGCGAAGCCGGTGATAATGCGGGACTTCTTTTACGAGGTGTTGATAAAAAAGAAATTTGTAGAGGTATGGTAATTGCCAAACCTGGTTCGGTAACCCCTCATAAAAAATTCAAAGCTGAGGTTTATATCCTTAAAAAAGAAGAAGGTGGACGTCACACACCATTCCATAACAGATATCGTCCTCAATTCTATTTCAGAACAACTGATGTAACAGGCGAAATCATGTGCCCAGAAGGAGTAGAAATGGTAATGCCTGGTGATAACCTCACAATAACTGTAGAACTTATTTCTGAAATCGCAATGAATAAAGGATTAAGATTTGCAATTCGTGAAGGTGGAAGAACAGTTGGAGCCGGACAGGTAACCGAAATTATTGAATAAAAAACAATAACAAGGAAAGTTCTCTTTAAACAAATTAGAAATCTTTACTTATTATATTAAAAAATGTTTAATAAACGGGTGTAGCTCAATTGGTAGAGTAGTGGTCTCCAAAACCATTGGCTGTGGGTTCAAGTCCTACCACCCGTGCAAATATTAGATAAAATGGCAAAATTAAAAATTGTTTCTTATGTAAAAGAGTGCTATGATGAATTGTTACATAAAGTATCATGGCCTTCTTGGAGTGAATTACAAAACAGTGCAATTGTTGTATCCATTGCTTCCCTTATTATAGCACTTGTTGTGTATATGATGGATATTTCATTTCAAAAAATATTAGAAAATTTTTATAAACTTTTCTAATAGGTATTTTATCTAATTTTTAAATACTTGATAACAAAACAGAATAAAAGCTGTTTAACTTTTGTATGAGCGACCAATTAAAAAAATGGTATGTAGTCCGGGCAATCAGCGGGAAAGAGAAAAAGGTAAAAGAATACCTTGAAAGTGAAATTAATCGCTTAGGTTGGAAGGAATATATTACACAAGTACTTATCCCAACGGAAAGAATTTATCAAATCAGAAAAGGAAAAAAAATCAGCAAAGAACGAAATTATTTTCCCGGTTATGTTTTGATAGAAGCAATCCTCACAGGTGAAATACCTCACGTAATTAAAAACATACCTAATGTACTTGGGTTTTTAGGCACAAGTGGTGTACCTAATCCACTTCGTCAGGCAGAAGTCAATCGGATCTTAGGAAAAGTTGACGAACTCGCCGAACAAGGGGAAGAGGTAAACGTTCCGTTCATTATTGGAGAAACCGTTACTGTTACTGACGGGCCTTTCAATAGTTTTAGCGGAATAATCGAAGAAATTAACGAAGAAAAGAAAAAATTAAAAGTTATGGTTAAAATTTTTGGTAGAAAAACACCCCTTGAGCTTGGATTTATGCAAGTTGATAAAGAATAAAATTATCAGGTAAGTCTCTCTCATTATATATTTTTAAGTAAAAAAAAATGGCTAAAGAAATAAGCGGATTAATTAAATTACAAATCAAAGGTGGAGCTGCAAACCCATCGCCACCGGTTGGGCCTGCATTAGGTGCAAAAGGTGTTAATATCATGGAGTTTTGCAAGCAATTTAATGCGCGTACTCAGGATAGTGCCGGTAAAATTATCCCGGCAATTATAACTGTTTACAAAGATAAATCATTTAGCTTTATCATTAAAACTCCACCCGTTGCAATTCAGTTAATGGAAGCAGCCAAAATTCAAAAAGGTTCAGCCGAATCTAATAGAATCAAAGTTGCATCTGTTACGTGGGAGCAAATTCAAACAATTGCTGAAGCAAAAATGGTTGATCTAAATGCTTTCACTTTAAAAGCTGCAATGAGTATGGTTGCTGGCACTGCCAGAAGTATGGGACTAAACGTAAAAGGAGATTTTCCTTTTTCTGAAAACTAGAATCGTTTTTTTTTAAACGAAATAGTTTTTTAGTTATAATTATTAATAAAACTTGAAATGGCTAAACTGACAAAAAAACAAAAAGAAGCTTTAGCTAAGTTTGATCAAACTCAAATTTATTCATTATCTGATTCAATTGATATTGTCAAGAAAACATCTTATACAAAGTTCGATGCTTCTTTTGATATCGATGTACGCCTTGGAGTTGATCCACGGAAAGCCAACCAAATGATTAGGGGCATTGTAACCCTTCCTCATGGTACGGGTAAAACCAAACGAGTTTTGGTTTTATGTACACCTGAAAAAGAAGATGAAGCTAAAGAAGCCGGTGCTGATTTTTATGGACTTGACGAATATGTTAAGAAAATTAAAGACGGCTGGACTGACATCGACGTTGTAATTACAATGCCGAGTGTAATGTCAAAAGTTGGTGCCTTGGGTAGAATATTAGGTCCTCGCGGATTAATGCCAAACCCAAAAACAGGTACTGTAACAATGGACATTGCTAATGCCGTTAAAGAAGTCAAAGCCGGTAAGATAGATTTTAAGGTTGATAAATTTGGAATTATTCATGCTGCAGTCGGAAAAGTTTCCTTCGACAAGGAAAAACTATTTGATAATGCATCAGAACTAATTCAAACAATTTTCAAACTTAAACCATCCTCGGCAAAAGGTACTTATGTGAAATCAATTTATGCATCAAGCACTATGAGCCCTGGAGTTCAAATTGAACCGAAATCAGTAACACCGTAAATTTGTCTGGTAAATATTTAGGAGAAAAAACTATGATTAAAGAAGAAAAACAAAAAATTATTGAATCTTTGGCTGAAAAGCTGGAAAATAGTAATTATTTTTACCTGACAGATATCTCCGATTTAAATTCAGAAACTACAACTAAATTACGCAGGTTATGTTTCAAAAAAAATGTCAAATTACAGGTTATTAAAAACACATTGCTTAAAAAAGCTATGGAAAAAACCAGTAAAGATTTTGACTCTTTATATGAAACATTAGCCGGCCACACTTCAATAATGTTTGCCGAGGCTGGAAACATACCCGGTAAACTAATTCAAGAATTTAGAAAAACTTCTGAGAAACCCATTATTAAGGGGGCTTACGTCGAAGAGATGACTTATATAGGTGATGATCAACTTGAGTTCTTATCATCTATAAAATCTAAAAACGAACTAATCGGTGACATCATCGGATTACTACAATCACCGGCGAAAAATGTTATTTCTGCACTACAATCTGGTGGCGGAAAACTTGCTGGAATTCTAAAGACCTTATCAGAGAAACCTGAATAAGGCATAATATTATTATTAATAAATAATTAATTTTATTTATACTAAACGTAAAACAATCAAAAATAAAAATAAAATGGCAGATTTAAAAGCTTTTGCAGAACAATTAGTTAATTTAACAGTAAAAGAAGTTAATGAATTAGCTAACATACTAAAAGAAGAATATGGAATTGAACCGGCAGCAGCGGCAGCCGTAATGGCAGCTCCAGGCGCCGGTGGTGGTGAAGAAGCTCCAGAAGAACAGACAGAATTTGATGTTATCATCAAAGCTGCTGGACAATCGAAATTAGCTGTTGTTAAACTTGTTAAAGAATTAACAAGCCTTGGTCTTAAAGAAGCTAAAGGATTAGTCGATTCTGCACCCGCTCCTATTAAAGAAGGTGTATCAAAAGACGAAGCCGAAGCATTACAAAAACAACTTGAAGAAGCCGGAGCAGAGGTAGAGGTTAAATAGATATTAAGTGGTTGTAAATTATTTACTAAATTTAGACTACTTAAGATTTATTTCTTTTACAAAGAACTATCTCTGAATTTGGTATCTTCAATATTTCATTTAACTACTTAAAACACTTTTACTTTGGCTACATTTAAAACTGACAGAATCAATTTCGCATCTACAAAGATTCATTCCGAAATTCCGGATTTCTTAGATGTACAATTAAAATCATTTCAGGATTTTTTCCAATTGGATACAAATCCTGAAAACCGTATTAACGAGGGCTTATTTAAAGTATTCAGTGAGAACTTTCCGATCACTGATGCCAGAAATAACTTTGTGCTCGAGTTTTTGGATTACTTCATTGATCCACCGAGATATTCAATTGATGAATGTATCGAACGAGGTCTGACTTACAGCGTACCTCTTAAAGCTAAACTTAAGCTTTATTGTACTGACCCCGATCATGAAGAATTCGAAACAATAATACAGGATGTGTACCTTGGTATGATACCGTATATGACACCTAAAGGCACCTTTGTTATCAATGGTGCCCAAAGGGTTGTTGTATCACAACTTCACCGTTCTCCGGGAGTTTTCTTCGGAAGACATCTTCATGCTAACGGCACAACCTTATATTCAGCCCGAATTATTCCCTTTAAAGGTTCATGGATGGAATTTACAACTGATATAAACAACATAATGTTTGCTTATATCGACCGTAAAAAGAAGCTCCCCGTAACAACCTTACTTAGAGCTATCGGATTTGAAAGCGATAAAGATATCCTTGAAATTTTCGGATTAGCTCAAGAAGTAAAAGTCAGCAAATCTGGACTTAAAAAAGTCATCGGTAGAAAATTAGCTGCAAGGGTTCTAAAATCATGGATTGAAGATTTCGTTGATGAAGATACAGGAGAAGTTGTATCAATTGAACGAACAGAAGTATTAATTGATCGTGAAGTTGAATTGGAAACTAAACATATCGAAATTATTATTAATGCCGATATAAAAACAATTTTAATTCATAGCGATGAAAGTGATTCTGTTGACTATTCAATAATTTTCAACACATTACAAAAAGACCCCGCTAATTCTGAAAAAGAGGCTGTTGAATTTATTTATCGTCAATTGCGTAATGCCGAACCACCTGATGAGGAAACCGCAAGAGGAATTATTGATAAATTATTTTTCTCAGACAGACGCTATGATCTCGGTGATGTCGGACGCTACAGAATTAATAAAAAACTCGGACTCAATATTCCAACCAATACAAAAATATTAACAAAAGAGGATATAATTGAAATCATTAAATTTTTAATTCTTCTTGTTAATGCTCAAACCGATGTAGATGATATTGACCACCTTAGTAATCGGAGGGTAAGAACGGTTGGCGAACAACTTCATAACCAATTTGGTGTAGGGCTGGCCAGGATGGCACGCACTATTCGTGAAAGAATGAATGTTAGGGATAATGAAGTATTTACACCTACCGACCTCATAAATGCGAAAACATTATCATCAGTAATTAATTCGTTTTTCGGTACAAATCAATTGTCTCAGTTTATGGATCAAACAAATCCATTATCTGAATTAACTCACAAAAGAAGAGTTTCCGCATTAGGTCCCGGAGGTTTGTCTCGTGAACGTGCAGGTTTCGAAGTTCGTGACGTACATTATACTCACTACGGAAGACTTTGTACAATAGAAACACCTGAAGGTCCAAATATTGGGTTGATTTCATCACTTTGTGTTTATGCTAAGATCAATAAATTAGGTTTTATTGAAACCCCATATCACATTGTTAATGAAGGCAGCGTTGATTTAGCTGAAAAACCTGTTTATTTAAGTGCCGAAGAAGAAGAAAACAAAATTATTGCTCAGGCAAATACACTATTAAATGATGATGGTAGTTTTGTCAGAGATAAAGTTAAAGTAAGGTATCTGGCTGACTATCCTATAATTGAAAAAGAAAAAGTTGACCTTATAGATATCGCACCAAACCAAATTGCCTCAATAGCTGCCTCATTGATTCCTTTCTTAGAGCATGATGATGCCAACCGAGCCTTAATGGGATCAAACATGATGCGACAAGCAGTACCTTTGCTAAATCCTGAAGCACCAATAGTTGGAACAGGTGTCGAAGCCGGTGTTGCAAGAGACTCACGTACTTTATTAGAAGCTGAGAACGATGGCATTGTTGAATACGTTGATGCTGATAAAATCGTTGTAAAATACATTAGAAGTGAAGCTGAAAAAATGGTTAGTTTCGAAGAGGATGTTAAAACTTATAAATTAACTAAGTTCACTCGAACAAACCAAAATACTTCGACTAACTTAAGGCCTATAGTTTATAAGGGTGATCATGTAAAAAAGAATCAAGTTCTCTGTGAAGGTTACGCAACAAAAAACGGTGAATTAGCTCTCGGAAGAAACCTAATGGTAGCTTTCATGCCTTGGAAAGGTTATAACTTTGAGGATGCAATTGTTATCTCCGAAAAAGTTGTTAAAGAAGACATTTTCACCTCACTGCATATCGAAGAATTCACGCTTGAAGTCAGAGACACAAAACGAGGAATCGAAGAACTAACTAATGATATTCCTAATGTAAGTGCTGAAGCTACTAAAAATCTTGACGAAAATGGTTTAATTAGAATCGGTGCTGAAGTAAATGAAGGAGATATTTTGATTGGTAAAATTACACCTAAGGGTGAATCGGATCCAACTCCTGAAGAAAAATTATTACGCGCAATTTTTGGAGACAAAGCCGGTGATGTAAAAGATGCCTCTTTAAAAGCACCACCCTCAATGAAAGGTGTGGTTGTCAATAAAAAACTTTTTTCACGCGTCGTGAAAGACAGAAAATCAAAAGTTAAAGAGAAAGATTTAGTTGAACACATAGATGTTGAATTAAATAAAAAAGCTATTGAATTAAAAACAAAACTTGTTGAAAAATTAAATTACTTTGTAGCCGGTAAAACATCTCAAGGAGTTTTCAATATTTTCAAAGAAGCATTAATTCCAAAAAAATCTAAATTCACTCAAAAATTATTAATGGGTATTGACTATACAAATGTCAATCCAAACAGATGGACAACAGATAAAGTAAAAAATAATCTGATAAAAGAACTCGTTAATAATTATAATGTTAAATACAAAGAATTACTCGGAAGAGCCAATCGCGAAAAATTCACACTAACTGTTGGTGACGATCTTCCAACCGGCATTGTTAAAATGGCTAAAATATATGTTGCTAAGAAACGAAAACTAAAAGTTGGTGATAAAATGGCCGGTCGCCATGGAAACAAAGGTATTGTCGCAAAAATTGTTAGAGAAGAAGACATGCCTTATCTTGAGGACGGTACACCTGTTGACATAGTTCTTAACCCTCTTGGCGTACCATCTCGAATGAACTTGGGACAGATATATGAAACAGTTCTTGGTTGGGCGGGCAAAAAGCTTAATAAAACATTTGCTACCCCAATTTTTGACGGTGCTACAGTACAGCAAATTAACGATTATCTCGATGAGGCTGAACTCCCCCAGAACGGTAGAATTTATCTTTATGACGGTGGTACAGGTGAACGTTTCGATCAACCCGCCACAGTCGGATATATATATATGCTAAAACTCCATCACATGGTTGATGATAAAATGCATGCTCGTTCAATAGGGCCATATTCTTTAATAACTCAACAACCTCTTGGTGGTAAAGCACAATTTGGTGGACAAAGATTCGGAGAAATGGAGGTTTGGGCACTCGAAGCATTTGGTGCTGCGAATGTTCTGCAAGAAATTCTCACAGTGAAATCTGATGATGTTATCGGAAGAGCAAAAGCTTATGAATCTATCGTGAAAGGTGAAAACATGCCTACTCCGGGAATTCCGGAATCTTTTAATGTTTTAGTACATGAACTAAGAGGTCTTGGACTAAATATTACTTTTGAGCAATAATTATATTAAATTATGCTTTTTCTCAATTTATAATTGATACTTATTTAACATTTTACGCAAAATCTCAACTTATGGCTTATAGAAAGGAAAATCCTGTAAGAAGTATTTTTTCAAAAATTATGATTAGCCTTGCTTCTCCCGAAACTATTCTTGAACGATCAAGTGGAGAAGTACTTAAACCTGAGACTATCAATTACAGAACCTATAAACCCGAAAGAGACGGGCTGTTTTGTGAAAGAATTTTCGGACCAATAAAAGATTGGGAATGTCATTGTGGGAAATACAAAAGAATTCGATATAAAGGAATTGTTTGCGACCGCTGTGGCGTTGAAGTTACTGAAAAAAAAGTGCGCCGTGAAAGAATGGGACACATTCATCTCGTAGTTCCGGTTGCTCATATTTGGTTTTTCCGATCATTACCGAATAAAATCGGTGCTTTGCTTGGTTTACAAACAAAAAAACTTGATACAATAATTTATTACGAAAAATACGCCGTAATAAATCCGGGTATTAAAGCTGATGACGGAATTAAATATCTTGATTTTCTTACCGAAGAAGAATATTTCGATATTATGGATTCTCTTCCACCCGATAATCAATATCTTGACGATAGCGACCCTGATAAATTTCTTGCTAAAATGGGAGCCGAAGCTATTCACGACCTTTTAGCACGTTTAGATTTGGATAAAATTTCTTATGAACTTCGTCATAAAGCAAATACCGAAACATCTCAACAACGTAAAGCAGACGCTTTAAAACGCTTACAAGTTTTTGAAGCTTTCCGTGATGCCAAAACACGTATCGAAAATAATCCTGAATGGATGATAGTGAAAGTAGTTCCTGTAATTCCTCCCGAGCTTCGTCCTTTAGTTCCTCTCGATGGAGGAAGGTTTGCTACTTCCGATCTTAATGATTTATACCGCAGAGTAATAATTAGAAACAACCGATTAAAAAGATTAATCGAAATCAAAGCTCCGGAAGTTATTATGCGTAACGAAAAACGTATGCTTCAGGAAGCCGTTGATTCATTATTTGACAATTCAAGAAAAGCAAGCTCGGTAAAAACCGAATCGAATCGACCATTGAAATCTTTAAGTGACAGTTTAAAAGGTAAACAAGGTAGATTTCGTCAAAACCTTCTTGGAAAACGTGTCGATTATTCAGGACGTTCTGTAATTGTTGTCGGCCCTGACTTAAAACTCAACGAATGCGGTTTACCAAAAGATATGGCTTCTGAATTATTCAAGCCTTACATTATCCGTAAATTACTCGAAAGAGGAATTGTAAAAACCGTAAAATCTGCAAAGAAAATTGTTGATCGTAAAGATCCGGTGGTTTGGGATATTGTTGAAAATATTCTAAGGGGACACCCAATTATGTTAAACCGTGCCCCTACCCTTCACAGGCTTGGTATTCAGGCTTTTCAGCCCAAACTAATTGAAGGGAAAGCAATTCAACTTCATCCATTGGTTTGTACGGCTTTTAATGCCGACTTCGATGGTGATCAAATGGCAGTTCATATTCCTCTTGGAAATGCAGCTATCCTTGAAACCCAAATCTTAATGCTCGCTTCCCATAATATTCTTAATCCTGCTAATGGTGCACCAATTACAGTACCTTCACAGGATATGGTATTAGGCTTATATTACATAACTAAAGCACGTAAAAGTGAACCGAATCATCCTATTAAAGGAGAGGGATATAATTTTTATTCACCCGAAGAAGTAATAATAGCCTATAATGAAAAGAAAGTTGATTTACATGCAATTATCAACGTAAGAATTAATGAGAAAGGCGAAAACAAAACTATTGAAACAACTGTTGGGCGAATATTATTTAACCAAATTGTTCCAAAAGAATATGGTTACTTAAATTCATTATTAACTAAAAAAGCCCTTAGAGATATCATTGGCGATATTTTAAAGAGTACAGGAACAGACATAACAGCTAACTTCCTTGATGATATTAAGTCTCTTGGATTCAATATGGCTTTCAAAGGAGGTCTTTCATTTAATCTTGGAGATGTTTTAATCCCTCCTGAAAAAAAAGAATTGATTATTGAAGCAAATGCTGAAGTTGATGAAGTTATGAATAACTACAACATGGGTTTCATAACTAACAATGAAAGATATAATCAGATTATTGATATCTGGACACACGCAAACTCCCACCTTACTCAAACATTGATGAAAAAATTATCAACCGATAATCAGGGTTTTAATCCTGTTTTCATGATGCTTGATTCGGGTGCTCGTGGTTCAAAAGAACAGATTCGTCAGCTCTCAGGGATGAGGGGATTAATGGCAAAACCTCAAAAATCCGGGGCAAAAGGCGGAGAAATTATTGAAAACCCTATTCTTTCAAACTTCAAAGAAGGCCTTTCGGTTCTTGAGTATTTTATCTCAACTCATGGTGCCAGAAAAGGACTTGCCGACACAGCTCTTAAAACTGCTGATGCCGGTTACCTAACCCGACGTTTAGTTGATGTGTCTCAGGATGTAATTATCACAGACAGAGATTGTGGAACATTACGAGGCTTATCAACATCTGTACTTAGAAGGAACGAAGAAGTTGTTGAAACACTTTATGATAGAATACTCGGACGAGTTTCGGTTCACGATATTTATCACCCTCTGACAGGTGATATTATTATTAAGGGCGGGGACGAATTCACCGAAGAAATTTGTGAAGTTGTTGAAAATTCTCCTATCGAAACAGTTGAAATAAAATCTGTATTAACCTGCGAAGCCAAAAAAGGTGTTTGTGCAAAATGCTACGGACGAAATTTAGCTTCAGGTAAAATGGTTCAAAAAGGTGAAGCAGTTGGTGTTATTGCAGCTCAATCAATTGGAGAGCCGGGAACACAGTTGACTCTCCGTACTTTCCACGTTGGGGGGACTGCCTCCAATATTTCTATTTCTTCTAAGATTATTGCCAAATATGGTGGTATTCTTGAAATAGATGAATTAAGATGTGTTGAGTATAAAAATGCTGAAGGTAAAAATTACGATATCGTTATTGGACGTTCGGCAGAAATGAGAATTCTTGATAAGAATACTCAAATCGTCATCACTTCAGGAAATATTCCCTACGGTAGTAATTTATATTTCAAGAACGGTAGCGAAATAGAAAAAGATGAAGTAATTTGTGATTGGGATCCTTATAATGCCGTAATTATTTCAGAAGTAACAGGTAAAATTTCATTTGAAAATATTATAAAGGGTGTTACTTTTAGAGAAGAATCGGATGAACAAACAGGTTACCATGATAAAGTAATTGTCGAAACAAGACAAAAAGCTAAGAACCCAAATATAAAAATTCTTACTAAAGATAATGAGATAATTAAATCCTATGATATTCCGGTTGGTGCTCATATTATTGTTGAAAACGGTAAAAAAATAAAAGCAGGTGATATTTTAGTAAAAATTCCTCGTGCTATCGGAAAATCAGGCGATATTACAGGAGGTTTACCTCGTGTTACAGAACTATTTGAAGCAAGAAATCCTTCAGATCCTGCTAAAGTTTCTGAAATAGACGGAGTTGTTTCTTTTGGTAAAAAACTTAAAAGGGGTAATCGCGAAGTAATTATTACTTCAAAAACAGGTGAAGAAAAAAAATATCTTGTTCCTACTTCAAAACAAATACTTGCTCAGGAAAACGATTATGTTAAAGCTGGTACTTGTTTATCAGAAGGAGCTATGACACCTGCCGACATACTTGCAATCAAAGGGCCAATGAAAGTACAAGAATATATTGTCAATGAAATCCAGGAAGTTTATCGACTTCAGGGAGTGAAGATTAATGACAAGCATTTCGAAGTAATAGTTCGTCAGATGATGCGTAAAGTCGAGGTCGAAGACCCAGGTGATACTAAATTTTTGGAAGGTGAGGTTATCAATAAACTAAACTTTTTTAACGAAAATGATGAAATTTTCGGTAAAAGAGTTATTATCGAACCTGGAGATTCTGAAAATTATATATCCGGTCAAATAGTAAGTGCCAGAAAATTACGTGACGAAAATTCTTTATTAAAAAGAAAAGATAAACAACTTATTGAATCAAGAGATGCTAAAACGGCAACTGCACGACAAGTATTACAAGGTATCACTAAAGCATCGCTTCAAACAACAAGTTTTATATCCGCAGCCTCATTCCAGGAAACAACCAAAGTCTTGACCCTGGCATCAATTAATGCAAAGCGTGATGATTTACTGGGATTGAAAGAAAACGTAATAGTCGGGCATTTGATACCTGCCGGAACCGGTTTACGTGATTTTAAGAATATTATTGTCGGTTCAAAAGAAGAATTTGCTGCATTATCCGATGAAAAAGTCAATAAGGAAGAAGTTGTGGATGAGATTTTTGATATTGAAAAATAATACTTTTTATAATATAGAATATTTGTAATCAGAATTTTAATTCATAAAAACATTAATCATGGCAGAAAACCCTAATAAAAAGCAAATTAATATCGAACTTAGTGATGAGATAGCCCAAGGTATTTATTCTAATCTTGCAATCATTACTCATTCAAATTCAGAATTTATTGTTGATTTTATTAAAATGATGCCCGGTATTCCCAAGGCGAAAGTTAAGTCAAGAATAATTCTGACGCCTCAGCATGCAAAACGCTTATTGAAAGCTTTAAATGAAAATGTTTCAAAATATGAAGCTCTTCACGGACATATAAAAGAAGCAAAAGACCCGATTCCTTTTAATCTTGGCGGCCCAACAGCTCAAGCTTAAAAAATTAATAAGATTTAAAGAAAAGCAGCACAAAATATTGATTTTGTGCTGCTTTTTTTGTAGGGGTTACAGCTATGCTACATCTTGCATTGGCCGTATTTTCGGGAAGGGTAATGGCCGATCTTCGTTTTTGAAGTGCTTCACCACATCCTCAACAACTTCAATCAATTCACTGTATAATGTTACCGGATCCTCTCCATGAATACCGGTAATTAAATCAGGGCACTTACCGATGTACACCTGATCTTCATCGCTCCACTCAACCCACTTGTGATATTTATCAATTTCTTTCATTTTTTTAAACTTTTTATGGCTTGGTTTACTTGCTTTATTTGATAATGTTTTGCTTCGTCATTTAATTTGCCGCTTAAAGTAACGGCACCAGGATATTTATCATGAGTGAATTTCCGATGTGAACCTTTGCCGGCACCTTTAATTTCGGAAAATTCAGCATCTATTAATATTTCAATTAGATATTTTAATTTTTTCGGCATTATTTTCAAATTTCTTTACAAAGTTATAAAAATTATTTCAGATTAAGGATTCCATCTTTTGAAAAGATGGAATCCTTTTCTCCACGAAATATTAAATTTGGTTACTATTGAATTATAAGTGTTTTGACAAGTCTATGGATAGCATTTGGGGTTTTCAGTAAGCGATGGCATCCCTTTTAAAGGTAAAGTGTGTTTGTTGTTTTCGGTTTTCTTCCGGAGGGATGCCATCGCTTTCTCTTAACGCCCTCTGTTTGTTTTTTATCTTATTTCTTTAAATCCCAAGCCCTAAAGGGCTGGGTTAATTAATTTTCAATCCCAATGTTTCGTAAAAAATCCTGACCTGTACGGGTCAGGATTACATCGTTAATAATTATTATAAAAACCCAAATTTTAAAAAGGATTCCATCTTTTGAAAAGATGGAATCTTTTCCTAATCATAAGTTGCCATTTAAAATTTATTTAGTAAAAATCCACCTTCTAAGAAGGTGGCATTAATTTGCACCCAAAGGGTGCTATAGGTCGAAACTCAATTGTTGTTTGTCCTCTCTTTTCTCCTGTTCCTCTTGATACTTCACATATTTTCTTATTTTATCTTCATCAAGACCTACTGTATTTTAACAATAACCTCTTGACCACAAATGATTTCCCCAATATAATTTCTTGAATTTATTCATCCCTTTTTAATGCATAGCTAAAAAACATGACCACCTTCGAAGAAGGTGGATTTATAATTTTATTAAAATATTATAATAATTACAAATTGGGACTTGAAAAACCTGACCGATACCGGTCAGGTTTTAAAAAAATTCGATCCTGCTTCGCAGGATATAAATATCAAATATCTAATTGCCGAGTAGGCAAGGGGAATTTCACCCCAAGCCTCTCACAGAACCGTACGTGATAGTCTCCCGTCATACGGCTCTTCTAATATGAATTACAATTAAACTCTTCCTCTTTTGAGTTGGTAAAAT
>Ga0222695_1000709_pt1 | contig 16067 bp, 10 predicted proteins | sample AntAcemetage1398_FD_179834 | JGI IMG/M metagenome (GOLD analysis project Ga0222695, IMG submission 179834) | Saline water microbial communities from Ace Lake, Antarctica - #1398 | ecosystem: Environmental > Aquatic > Non-marine Saline and Alkaline > Saline | place: Antarctica: Ace Lake...
GTTTGATTATCAAAAGGATTATATGGTATAAGTTCATGTTTTGCTATTGTCCCATAAACTTCGGTATTATCAACATATTCATGATCATCATCTAAAGCTAAACCCGGAATCTGATCCAATTGATACAAATAATGTATACTAGTATCCGAACTACTTGCTAATTGCGGATAAATGCATTCGTCAACCAAATGAAAAATACTCGAATTCAGATCTTGAAAATCACCCCATTCACCATTAATATGGCCGGCTCTTGCCCAAATATGTTTATAATTATACTCCAAATATTCATAAGTTTCGGTAGTTGAGGCAAAAAGAACGAAAATATATCCGTAATCATCAATGCAAATTGTCGGCATAGTTGAAACTCCAAGTTGGCGGTATGACATAATATCGGAGGCAAAAGTAATAACACCATCACCATCAACGTCCTGTGTCCATCCAATATAATTATAATCAACTTCCATTTCTGAGTTTGGGTAACCGGCGTCAGGTGGAGCTAAGGAATGAATATCGTCAGAAAATTCATCCATATCTTCATTCCAATAGCCTATTCCATCATAATAGGGCCAGTAATTATAAGTTTCCCCAACTTCAAAATGAGCAACACGGGAAATACCAAACACCACATGTGCCTTTCCGCTTGCATCGAGAGCAATACTTGCCGAATTATCGCAACAGAAAAAAGTGTCGGTTATTGTTGTATTCCAATCAAAAAACGGGTATGGATGCTCCCAAATTACAGTTTTTTCCCATGTTTCACCATTGTCATCCGATTTCATCATAAACATATCGTGCCATAATCCGGCACAAAGAAAAGCGATGTATCCGTTTTGGGGCTCAGCCCAAATATATTGATCGGCATTTATTTCGGTATAATCATCTTCACCGGTTCCATCAAGCACAACGTTATCAATATCCCAGCTTTGGCCGGCATCTGTTGACCGTGAATAAACCATAGCAACTGTTTGTCCGAGATATTCATCAAAAGTGCAAGCAAGTAAATGAACATTGTTTCTATCAGGCCCGCTTGTTTGAGCTCTCGGCCAAGCCAACTTATCGGGCCCTGATCCTCCGGTGTACATTGTTTCAGTCCAATCGCCTGTGCCTTTTTCTTCACGTGTTAGTACAAAAAGTTCAAAGGCTCCAAAATCATGGCTAACAACTATCTCGCCATTTTCACCAAGTGGAGCATAACTTGGCCATCCGGCTCTGTCGCTCTCAAGAGGAGCTTGAGATGCGGCTCCCCATGATGTACCATCATAGAAGTTGTAACCTGCTCCTCTATCGGGAAAACTTGGAGGAGTTTCCATACCTCGAGTAAAAACTGCCCCGATTGGTCCGTCTTCATAACGATATATTCTGTTTTGCAATAAACCGTTTGATTGTAAATCATAGAAAGTACTGCCGATATTTTCTTCAATCTGGTCAAGTAAAGTGGCATCGGTGTTTAATTTTTGAGTTTGCCCTGAATTAACTACAATATCAGTTGGCGTTTTATGAATTGCAGTTTTCATAATTTTTTGCGATTCTTTTATTGTGATGTTTCCCTTTTGAGAAAATACACCAAATCCGATAAGGAGAACAAAAGAAAAGAGGAATAATTTTTTCATAAGCTTTAAATTTAAATGATTAAAGATTTTTAAAATCGTTTTGTTTATATTTTCTTTATTTTACTGCTTGCACAAGAAAAGGTGTTTAAATTTTTTATGCTAATTTATAAAAATTATTACTCTTATATAAAATTTAATTTTCTAAAAATGTTATTGCGTTAATAATCGGATAATATATAGAAAGTTACAGGAATAAAAAAATGCAAAAAAGTAAAGGCTTTTTTGCATTTTAAATTAAAAATAAATTAATGTTGAAAAATGATTATTACTTTTTACGTAACAAAATGTCTCCGCTAATTGTTTCAAGATCAATGGAAATTCCTCCACCATTAAGCTTGGAAGAAATTTCAATACCTCCAATTCGATGAAGTGTTTCTTCATCTCCATAGTCCAAGTTCATATTTGAATAAATTTCTCCTGAAATAGTACTCATTTCAATGTCAGCCTTAATATTTTGAGCTAAAGTCAGGTCAACATCGCCGCTAATTGATTCCAAATTCATCTCACTTTCTAAGTCGGTAACTTCAATGTTTCCGCTAATTGTTTTCACTTCAAGATTTGTTCCTTGTGGAATGAATACTTCAAAAAATAAATCCATTTGAGTACAATTTCCTTTATAATGATATTCACCGGTTTCTTCGTCTTTTCGAAGAGTAATTGTATTTTCGCTTTTGTTCCCAAGATTTTTAATTTCCGACTTTATTTCAATTTCTGATTTTTCATCAAAAATATTTAATATAAAATCTTCATTATCAATATTATCATTAATATTAACTGAAACCTTTACATAGATTTCGTTTTTATTCCATGTTTTTATAATAATATCATCTGCAAATTGAAAGTCGAGTTCAATGTCTTGGCCTTTTTTAACTTTTATTGTTTTCTCAACTATGCGTTGGGCATTTATTGAGACAAAACTTATTAGTATGATTATTAGAAATATTGTCTTTTTCATTTGTATGTTTTTTATGGTTTAGAACATTTGTTTGATTAAACGCTGCGATACCGAGAAGCTGAGATTTTATTATCAGCTATTTTAAAATGTAACAATATATTTCTATGCGGTTTTGCGATTCTGCGCTTCATGTGTTTATATTTTTGTAGTTGTTACATTTTTAGTTTATTACATTTTACTAAATCCTGAGATGGAATTAGAAATTGGAAATTGTGGCTTCTTCCTAATTTCCAATTTCTAATTTCATTTTTTAATAATTATTTAGCTTTACGTAAATATATGTTATCATTTATTGTGTTTAGCAAAATTTCAACACCACCTCCATTGAGTTTACCTTTAATTTTGTTTCCTCCGATAATTGATAAACCTTCTTTTGATTTCTTATCAAATTCCAAATCAATATCTGTGAAAATATCGCCCGAAAATGTTGATAATACAAAATCTGCTTTAGTGTTTGACGGAATTGTAATGTCCAATTCACCGTTAACACTAGAAATAGATATAGGTGCTTCTTGGCTCACCTCACTAAAAGTGCAATTAATATCTCCGTTAATTGATGAAATAGCAGTAGGCCCTGTAATATTTGTCAGGTCAATATCACCGTTTAGGGTTTTAATTTCTACTTCTCCCGTCAGGTCTTTTATAATAACATCTTCGGAAAAAGGACCTGAATAATTTATTTTTACAGTTAGATTTTTAGGAATAAAAATTGTGTATTCGCTGTCCTCTGAATTCCTTGTTGCAGGTTCAATTTTTATAATCCCATCAACGTCGATAATTGCTAAGCCTATGCCTGTATTATCTTCTTTTGTGTTATACAAAGATCTTAGGCCTTCGGCTTTTTTTGGTTTTTCATAGTTGTCATGATCATCGGTTGAGATAATTAGTTCGGTACTATTATGTCCTTTAATAGTAATGTCGCTCTGCATTTTATCAATAACTAATTTTTTTGCATTGTTAAGAGGGAAACTAAATTCCTGTGCCGATAATCCAAAAGTAAATAATGTGCTTACAATAATTACTAATGATATTTTACTAAGTGTTTTGATTGTGTTCATTTTATTTGTTTTTTATATGTTTATAAATATGTGTTATTAATTTTATTTTTATGTAAAAAGGAAACTTAAATTATTACTTCTAATCCTTTTTTAGCTTGTTGTTTAACAGCTTCAAGAGTGTTTTTGCCATTATAAATATTTTTTATAGGCCCAATTGCTCGCCTATCTTGAATTTCCATCATTAAATTTATAAGGCTAATCTGAAGCAAAGGATCAGTTTGTTTTTTAAGTGATTCAATTAAAGAATTACGAACATTTTCATTATCAACATATTTTGATAAAGCTGATAATGCAGCCAGTCTTACGCTGGAATTTTCATCATTATTCATGGTATTAAAGAGTGCATCAATTATTTTCGGATCGGGTTCTGAAAATTCGTTAATATAGCTCACAGCCAAAACTCTTTGGCTAGCCGATGGTTCATTTAATTTATTCAGCATTACCATTTGTTTCATTTCCAGAATCTCATTTTTCAGCAATGCGACTTCCGAATTATTTCCATTTTCTGAATTAATCAGTAGTCCGATTGCAACTCCAAAAACCAATAAAGTGAATCCTGCAGCAATTTGCCAAATCGAAAACCCACGATTTATTTTCAGCGTATTATTCTCCGGCAAACTTCTAACTTGAATACTATTTGCTTCATTGATTTTCTTTTCGTTTTCAAGCATTGAGTAAAATTTCTCATCCATACGTTTACCTGGTTCAGGAATTGGAATTTCGCCTATTTCTTGATAAATTTGTTCTAATTCACTCAAATCTTTAATGTCGAAACCAATTTTATTAAGATTGTTTTCTAATTCAAATCTTTTTGATTTGTCTAAATCACCTTTAAAGTAGTCGGCAATTAATTCTTTTATTTTATTATCATTCATATTGTTTTTGCTTCAAGTTGTGAATACGCCTTTTTTAGTTCGTTCATTGCTCTGAAAGTTCTTACTTTCACAGCCCCCTCCGACACATCTAACATTTCACCTATTTCTTTATATTTTAATCCCTGATATCTGTTCATAACAATTAGCTCTCTATTTTCATTGCTGATTTTTTGTAATGCATAATTTAAAAGCTGTAATTGATCTTCTTTAAAACTTCTTTGACCGGCAAGGGGATCCCCATCAATTTTTTCGGACAGATTACTAATATCATCCTTGTAGCCGAATTTTTTCTCCTTTTTAAAATGATCGGCAATTTCGTTTCTCGCTATCCTATACATCCACGTTGTGAATTTTCCTTCTCCACGAAATTGATTTTTAAATCTTAAAATCCGAATGAAAACATTTTGCACAAGATCTTCACTAACCTCTTTATTTCCAATCACCCTGTAAAAAAAACCAAAGAGCATTCTTTTATATCTTTCAAACAACAAACCGAGTTTTTCTACATCGCCGGCTTGGATTTTTTGCATTAATTCGTTGTCAGTTATTGTTTCCAAATTTTTCTTTTTATTTCTTTTCATATTCACAAACTGTATTCTTTACAAATGGTTACAAAAAATACAACTTTTTTTAAAAACGCAATCCTTTTTTGTAATTAAATTGAATCAATAAAAATGAAAAAGCGGAAAATTTTTGAAATAGAGGGAGTAAATAAAAAATTGAAATGGATCAGGAAAAATCCTTTAAAAACAATTTTGCAATATCTTTAATTGATTGTTCGATATTAATAAATTTATAATCAAGTGCTTCCGTAACTTTTTTATTTGAATAATAATATTTGTTATTGGCTGTTTTTGCAGTTTCTTTTGTAATAACAGGTTCGATATTAAAAAGAACATCGCCGGCTTTTAATAACCTCCATACAATTTCGCTAATAAATTGATTAGCTTTAATTGAGGGTTTAGGTTTTCCGAGATTTTCGGCAATCTCGTCAAAAAGCTTTTTATATGAAACATTTTCAGAATTAATCAAAAACAATTCATTTCTTATGTCACTTTCCATTAATAATATCATAGTTTTTGAAACATCTCTTACATCAACAAATCCGTTCAAACCCGAAGTATAAAAAAGCATTTTCCCCCAAATAGTCTTAAATAATTTGGAACTGGCACTTTCCCAATGCCCTGAACCGAGAATTATGGAAGGATTGACAATAACTGCATCAATACCTTCATGGACTCCTCGCCAAATTTCCATTTCGGCACCATATTTACTAATTGCATAAAATGAATTATCCTTCGAGTTTTGCCATTTGGTGTTTTCGTCAATTGTTCCATTGTTTTCAGCCCGGCCTAAAGCAGCAACCGAACTAATATGACATATTTTTTTTACGTGAGTTTTTAGAGCAGCGTTCACCAAATTTGCAGTACCGTTAACATTAACTTGCCTTAGTTTATCTTTATCTTTATTATAAAAAGAAACAAATCCTGCACAATTATAAATTTGTTTAACACCTTGCATTGCTTCTTCGAGAGAAAAAATATCTAATAAATCACCTTCAACAAATTCGATTTTTGTAAATAGTTTATCAACATCCTTCGAATAATAAGAAAAAACCTTCTTTATATTATCCAAATTACTGTTTCTCCTTTTTAAAGCCCTAACCTTTTTTCCTGAATTAACAAGATCAAGCAAAACATGTGAACCTACTAAACCTGTGCTTCCGGTAACTAAAATCATATAAAATCAATTAAAACATTATAAATAACTTAAAATAATGCCATATATTTTATTAAAAAAAATATTAATACGTGCTTGCGGGGACTAATCCCCGATGAATCATTATTCATCGGGGATTAGTTCATCGGGGCTTAGTCCCTAAATTTATATAAGTCAAAAATCAAAAATAATGTAATTATATTTGCACAAAATTTTTTAGAATGAATTTTATTGAAGAATTGAAATGGCGTGGCATGATTCACGATATTATGCCCGGAACAGATGAGCAGCTTGAAAAAGAAATGACTACGGCTTATGTTGGCTTTGATCCCACAGCTGATTCACTTCATATCGGTCATTTAGTTTCTATTATGATACTAAAGCATCTTCAGGTTGCCGGACACAAACCTATAGCTCTGATTGGTGGAGCAACCGGAATGGTAGGTGATCCGTCAGGGAAAGCAGAAGAAAGGAGTTTGCTTGATGAAAAAACACTTCGCCAAAATCAGCAAGGCATGAAAAAACAAATGGAAAAGCTTCTTGATTTCGATTGTGGTGAAAATTCGGCCCTGCTTGTAAATAATTACGACTGGATGAAAGGTTTTAGTTTTCTCGGATTTTTGCGAGAGGTCGGGAAACATTTGACTGTAAATTATATGATGGCAAAAGATTCGGTTAAAAAACGCTTGGAAACCGGAATTTCTTTTACTGAATTTTCATATCAATTGGTTCAGGGTTATGATTTTCTGTTTTTAAATAAAAATTATAATTGCAAACTACAAATGGGTGGTAGCGATCAGTGGGGAAACATTACAACCGGAACCGAATTGATCAGACGAATGACAGGGGGTGAAGCTTACGCTCTCACTTGCCCTTTAATTACAAAATCAGACGGGAAAAAATTCGGAAAAACCGAATCCGGGAATATTTGGCTTGATCCGAAAAAATCATCTCCATATAAATTTTTTCAGTTTTGGCTTAATTGCTCGGATGATGATGCCGTAAAATATATTAAAATATTTACACTTATTCCAAGGGAAGAAATTGAGGAACTGGAAAAACAACATAATGAAGCACCTCATTTAAGAATTATTCAAAAGGCTCTTGCAAAAGATATTACAATCAGGGTGCATTCCGAAGAAGATTATAATGCAGCAGTTGAAGCCTCAACAATTTTATTCGGAAAAGGGACTACGGAAACTTTAAGAAATTTGTCGGAAGACATGCTTTTATCGGTTTTTGAAGGAGTCCCGCAAGCCGAGATTTCAATTGACGAAATAAAAAACGGAATCGGAATTATTGAATTGCTTGCCGAAAAAACAAATATTTTTGCCACCAAAGGTGAAGCAAGACGAATGCTAAAAGATAACGGTGTTTCAATAAATAAAGAAAAAGTAAAGGACACTTTTGTTGTAACGGAAAAAGACCTTTTAAACGAAAAATATATACTTGCTCAAAAGGGAAAGAAGAATTATTTTTTGATTAAGACGGATTAAAATATTGGCAATTAGTGTGTTTCTGTTGATAAATTAAACATATTAATCCCCAATCTCCCACGAAGCCCCCTCTTTGGTATCCTTAATCTGAATATTCAATTCGCTAAGTTCTTTCCTGATTTTATCGGCTGTTGCATAATCTTTATTCGCCTTTGCTTGCTGTCTGATCGAAAGAATAGTGCCGAGCAATCCGTCAATCAATTCATTTTGCTGTCCTGCTGTTTCTTCAGTTTTCAATCCTAAAATATCAAAAACAAAATCATTAAATAATTGTTTAAGAATTTCAAGGTCTTCTGCTGAAATCGTTTCTTTTTTATCTTTAACCGAATTAATAATTCTCACGCCTTCAAAAAGATTTGCAATTAAAATCGGACTGTTAAAATCATCGTTCATAGCGTCATAACATTTCTGGCGCAAGGCTTTGATGTTGCTTGTAGATTTTTCGGAAAGAATTAATTTATCAAGATTTTTTATTGCCGCGAATAATTTTTTTAATCCCTTTTCGGCGCTTTGTAAGGCTTCATTCGAGAAATCAATTGTGCTTCGATAATGAGCCTGCAAAATAAAAAATCTAATGGTGATTGGGCTGTAAGCTTGTTCTAATAAATCATTTTCACCTGAAAAAAACTCATCAAGCAAAACTGAATTTCCAAGGGATTTTCCCATTTTTTGTCCGTTGAGGGTAATCATATTGTTATGAATCCAATATTTTACGGGTTGAATTTTATTAGCTGCAACTGATTGAGCAATTTCCGATTCGTGGTGAGGAAAAAGCAAATCTAATCCACCACCATGAATATCGAAATGTTCACCAAGATATTTTGTACTCATTGCCGAGCATTCCATATGCCAACCAGGAAAACCATCACTCCAAGATGAAGGCCAACGCATAATGTGCTCAGGTTGTGCTTTTTTCCAAAGTGCAAAATCATAAGGATTTTTCTTTTCACTTTGCCCTTCAAGCTCACGTGTATTTGTTATCATGTCCTCGATTTTGCGTCCCGAAAGAATTCCGTAATTATTTTTTTCGTTATATTTTTTTACATCAAAATAAACAGATCCGTGTGATTCATAGGCATAACCGGCTTTAAAAATTTTTTTAATCATTTCGATTTGTTCGATAATATGGCCTGAAGCACGTGGTTCAATACTTGGATTTTTCACATTTAGCTGTTCCATATTTTTATGATATCGATCGGAAAAGTATTGAACCACTTCCATGGGTTCAAGATTTTCTAACCTTGCTTTCTTTGCAATTTTATCTTCTCCCTCATCTGCGTCGGCTTCAAGATGTCCTACATCCGTGATATTACGAACATAACGGACTTTATAACCGAGATGTGAGAGATAACGAAAAATCAAATCAAAGGTAATTGCTGGACGTGCATGACCGAGGTGGGCGTCACCATAAACAGTTGGCCCACAAACGTACATCCCGACATAAGGTGGGTTCAAAGGTTCAAAAAGCTCTTTGTTTCGTGAAAGCGTATTATGAATTTTTAATTTATTTTCCATTTTGCAAATTTACAACTTATAAAGAAAAAAGCCTGACAGTTATAAAAAGCTATCAGGTCTTTGATTTTTATTCGGCGAAACTAAATTAGTTTCTTGTCAACAAGTTAAGTGTTTGTTAGGTTAAAAATGCAACTAATTAAATAAATTCATTTTTAAACCAATTGAAAAATTTAAACTGCTGAATGAATACCGTTTTCTGAGTGTTTTCCATGGAGTACTTTGAGAATCATTGTCAATATCACTAAAGTTATCAACAAATTCCATTTCCCTTTCACTAACCGATAACTCATCAACAATCTCTTTTCTATCAATAATATAGGATGAATAAATTGCTTTTGTTGGACTATATTGAATACTTGCGTGACTCACCTCCCCGGTAATCCAAAACGTTTTAAAAAGATAATATTCTAGTCCCAAAGAAACTTGATAACCTAATGTAAGTTTCTTTTGATATTCTAAAACACTATTAATTAATCCAGTAAAGTAAGCTTGCGGTATTGAGTGTCGGAGATTCATATCCATGGTTTCTTTCATACTACAAAAGCCTAATATCCCTCCAAGTTTTATGTATGGATTAATTTTTTTTCCATTTCCCGATAACTGTAATAATGGTTTAACTCCAAACATTTTCCCTGTTAGCTCAAAATTATAATCAACATCAATAAAATACTCATCATAAATATTTGTATAATCCTCAATTTCTGCCTTATGGCTATTGCTGAAATTATAAAATCCGGTTAATTCAAAGGAAATATTTTTGTGAACCTTTGTACCAATCGTAATATCTAAAAATAAGCCTCTACCAAACGATAATCTGGTAAGGTCATATTTATTATATGATATACTTGTATCAACTACTACCTTAGTATATTTTGAGATTTCTGGATAATCACTTTTTTGTGATTCCATGCCGTAACCAAAACTGGTTTTGATATAAAATTTTTGAGAATATAGCGTGATTTGTATCGTAACTATTGAAATAAAAACTAATATTAATGTTTTCATAAATACTAATATCTCACAGTTCTATTTTTTAAGCAAGTATAATTTTAATGACAATTTCTATTAAATAACACTAAGCTCCTTTCCAACTTTTATAAATGCCTTGATGCATTTATCAAGATGTTGTTTTTCGTGTCCGGCTGAAAGTTGAACTCTGATACGGGCTTCACCTTTAGGAACAACAGGATAATAAAATCCGATAACATAAATTCCTTCTGCTAATAATTTTGAAGCCATAAGCTGAGATAATTTTGCATCATAAAGCATAACGGCACAAATTGCGGATTTCGTGGGTTTTATATCAAATCCTGCCGCTTTCATTCTTTCAACAAAATATTTTGTGTTGGAGTGCAATTTATCCTGCAATTCGGTAGTCTCAGCCATCATGTCGAACATTGCGATTCCGGCATTGGCTACCATTGGAGGAATTGAATTTGAAAACAAATATGGGCGTGAACGCTGACGTAGCATTTCAATAATTTCTTTTTTCCCGGTAGTGAATCCACCGATTGCACCACCGAAAGCTTTTCCTAAAGTTCCGGTAATAATATCAACTTCGCCTCTGATGTTGAATAATTCCGTTACACCTCGGCCGGTTTCTCCAACTACACCTGCAGAATGGCATTCGTCAACCATAATTAATGCATCATATTTTTTTGCAAGTTCGTTAATTTTGTCCATTGGAGCTACATTTCCGTCCATTGAGAAAGCACCATCGGTAACAATTATTTTGAATCTTTGATCTTGAGCCTTTTTCAACTGTTCTTCGAGGTCTGCCATATCGGCATTTTTATAACGATAACGTTGAGCTTTGCATAAACGAACGCCATCGATGATTGATGCATGGTTCAATGAGTCGGAGATAATTGCATCTTCTGCAGTTAACAAAGGTTCAAAAACACCACCGTTTGCGTCAAAACAAGCTGCATATAAAATTGTGTCTTCTGTTCCAAAGAACTCGGCAATCTTTTTTTCAAGAGTTTTGTGAAGGTCTTGTGTGCCACAAATAAATCGTACCGACGACATACCGTAACCATGTGTTTTAATGCCATCAATTGCTGCCTCAACTAAACGAGGGTGATTCGATAGTCCGAGATAATTGTTTGCACAAAAATTTAATACATCTTCTCCCGTACTGATTTTTATATCAGCTTTTTGAGGAGAAATAATAATTCTTTCTTCTTTATATAAACCCGCTGATTTAATGTCAGCTATTTCTTTTTGAAGATGATTTTTGATTTTTCCGTACATATCTGTAATTTTTGATTTTAAATATTATATAATCATTATTTTCCGCTTGCAAATATATTATATTTTTTATTAGGGTAACTTATTCATAAAAATCAACTTTATTCAAAAAAATAAATAAATCTGCTGTGATTTAGAAAATTATTATTTTTGCCTTCAAAATTAACATAAATATAAATAAAATAATAATAGTAATTTTTTATGAAAAAGATATTAGTAATCGGATCTGTTGGCCAAATAGGTTCGGAATTAACACTTGAACTTAGGAAAATTTATGGTAATGAAAATGTAATTGCCAATGGTAGAAGAACTAAACCCTCAGAAAAACTTTTAAGCTCTGGGCCATTTGAGTTTTTTGATACAACAAGCAGGGAAGACCTTGAAAATATTTGTAAAAAATATAATATTGATACAATAGTAAATATGGCTGCAATATTATCGGCAGTTGGGGAAGATAAACCTATGTTGGCTTGGGATGTTAATATGAACGGTTTGATAAATACATTGGAGGTTGCACGAGAAATGAAAATGGAACAAGTTTTGATTCCCAGTTCAATTGCTGTCTTTGGACCCGAAACTCCAATTGATAACACCCCTCAGGAAACTATTCTTCGACCAACTACAATGTATGGTGTTACGAAAGTTGCCGGCGAATTATTAGCCGATTATTATGTGCGACGATACGGACTCGATGTTAGGGGTTTAAGGTATCCCGGAATAATCAGTAATGAAACTCTTCCCGGAGGCGGCACGACTGATTATGCCGTTGCAATTTATTACGAAGCAATTAAAAACAAAAAATATACTTGTTTTGTAAAGGAAGATACACGCTTACCAATGATGTATATGCCTGATTGCCTCAAAGCAACAATTGATCTTATGCAAGCTGATTTTTCTAAACTAAAACATCATTCTGATTTTAATGTTGGTGCAATGAGTTTTACTGCCGGTGAATTGGCCGCTTCAATTAAAAAGTATATTCCTGAATTTGAGGTTTCTTATGAACCGGATTCTCGACAGGCAATTGCCGATTCGTGGCCAAACTCGGTTGATGATAGTGCAGCCCGTGAAGAATGGGGATGGAAACCTGCTTACAACCTTGATGCAATGACTCAGGATATGTTAAAAGTCTTGGGAGAAAAACATAAAAAAGGCTTATTATAAAATACAGAAAAATAATGATATAACAAAGCTGCGTCAAAAATGACGCAGCTTTTTGTATGATAAAATCAATGATTTTTTCAATAATATAATACACATATTTAAGTGCAACCTTTAAACAAATAGGATTGTCATAATAATAATTGTATCAATAATTTGAATAATATAAATTTAACAAATATAATTAATATGAAACTTTTACAAAAACAAAGAAAATTCTTATCATTATTAGCAATAATAATGATCGTTCCTGCTTTTATGTTTGGACAAAACGAAGCAAAAAACAGGGAAAAAACTAAAGATCAATCCAATGATGTAAACACAAGGGTTGATAATAACGGATACTGGAAAAGAAAGGCAAAAGAAGGTCTTGCTACATTAAACCCCGTTGTTAAAGTTGAAAAAGCTACATTTAGGGGTAGTGAAATTGATGCAATTGGAGTTGTAACTGAAGACTCACCCGATGTTCCTGTTACTTCGGTAAATTCAACACAGAGTGAAAATTCAATTTTTGTTAATCCAAATGATAACGAAAACGCTTTAAATTCAAATAATTCAACTCAAAACCCTGTCGGGTCGCTTTTCGGTGCTAACGACTTTTTTACTTTTGATGCAGGTTTGAACTGGGGCGGAGAAGTACAAGGAGCAGGTGGCCCTAACTCAGGTGATCCTGCTACAGCCATTGGTTTAAATGGCAGATATTTTGTCGGTTATATTAATAGCGGGCTCGGACAAGGCATTTCTTATTCTGATGATAACGGACAAAGCTGGACTGCTAAAACTGTAAAAAGCGGAGGCGGAAACACTTTGGATAAAAATCATTTATGGATTGACAACTCACCTACAAGCCTATATTCCGGAAACCTTTATGATGCATGGACTCCTTTCGGCGGGTCAAATGATAGTGATATTGAACTTGCTCGTTCAGTTGATAATGGCGAAACATGGTCAAGTACAATTAACGTCAGCCAGGGTATTGCGAGCGGTCATTGCCAGGGAGTTAATATTCAAACCGGTCCGAATGGTGAAGTTTATGTGATTTTTGCAATTTATGACGGATGGCCACAAGATGAAAAAGCAATCGGAATGGCAAAATCAACTAATGGAGGAGCAAGTTTTGCAGCACCGACAAAAATAATAAACAATATCAGAGGTATCAGAAATACTGAAACTTCAAAAAATATGAGAGTTAATTCATTTCCTGTTATGGCAGTTGATATAAGTAATGGACCAAACAGAGGCAATATTTATGTTGTTTGGGCAAATGTCGGAGTTCCCGGAATTAACTCAGGTAATGACATTGATAGTTATATTATTCGTTCGGAAGATGGTGGCGATTCATGGTCAACCCCTGTGAAAATTAACCAGGATCCTTCCGGATTAGGGAAAGAACATTATTTTCCATGGATAACTTGCGATCCTGAAAGCGGAGCATTAAGTGTTGTTTTCTATGATGACAGAAATGTTGCTTCAAACCAATGCGAAGTTTTTGCGGCAAATTCTTTTGATGGAGGAGAAACATGGGAAGATTTCAAAGTTAGCGATGTATCTTTTACTCCCTCTCCGATTCCCGGTTTAGCAGGTAGTTATTTTGGTGATTATCTTGGAATTTCTGCTTTTGGTGGAATGGTTTATCCTTGCTGGACTGACAATCGTTCTGGTACCGCAATGACTTATGTTTCACCTTATCAAACAAATAATCTCCCCCGTCCAACTGATTTAATTGCCGATCTTAACGAAGAAACTGGTACTGTTGATCTTGAATGGCAATTTGAAAGTGTTGCCGGTTTCCAATATTTTATTGTTTACCGTGATGGCGAACAACTTGGGACTACTACTGATTTAACTTTTTCAGATAATCTTCCCAACTATGGTGTTTTTCAATACAAAGTAACTGCTTTCCTTGATGAAGGAGAATCTTTGGGGCCTGCCCAATCAATTCAATGGGGAAATCCGAATATTGCTGTTTCTCAAAATTCATTTACTAAAATTCTTCAACCTGATCAAACCGGTTCGGAATCTCTAATAATAAATAATGAAGGCGAGCTTGAACTTGAATATGAAATTTCTATCAGCATCAACTCAAAAGACAGTAAAGATTATTGTTCTGCAAGTGGTGGATGCGACGAATATATCAGCAATGTAGAAGTTGGAGATATTAACAATTCATCTGACTGTACTGAGTACGGCGATTATACTGATTTTTCTACAACAATGAATGCAGGAGATTCATATCCAATTACTATTACTAATGGTAATTCATGGAATGGCGACGAATGCATGATTTGGATTGACTGGAATCAGAATGAAGAATTTGATGGCGATGAAGCCATAAGCCCTAACGGTGGCCCCGATGTTTATACTGCAAATATTATCCCGCCGGATGATGCAATTGGAGGAAGTACAAGAATGAGAATAAGAATACAATATTATGGTACACCCGAACCTTGTGAATCTACATCTTATGGTGAGGTTGAGGATTATACTATTAATGTTGTTAGTTGGTTGGCGGTATCACCAAGCTCAGGTACTATTGCTGCTGGCGAATCAGAAACTATTGCACTTGATTTTGATGCAACAGATATGGAAGAAGATACTTATACAGCAGACTTAACACTTACAAGCAATGATCCCGATGAACCGGTAATTACAATTCCTGTTTCATTAATAGTTCAGGAAGGTGCAGCCGCTACACAAACCATTGAATTGGAAGAAGGATATTTGTTTGCTTCTTCCAGCGTCGATCCTACGGATAATAATATGATGATTGTTCTTCAAGAAATATTGAATGATAATTTGGATTTTGTAAGAAATTCAAATGGTGAAGTTTTAAGAAAAATTGGACCTAACTGGGTTAACGGAATAGGTGATTGGTCGGTAACAGAAGGTTATTTGTTTAAAATGAATGCTACCGAAACATTAGTTATTGAAGGAGAACAATTAAATGCACAAACTCCTATTAATCTTGTTACAGGATACCAATTTGTAAGCTATTTACCTTTAAATGCAATGGATGCAATGGATGCATTTGCTGAAATAATTGGTGATGACCTTGATTTTATAAGAAACTCAAATGGTGAAATTTTAAGGAAAATTGGGCCAAACTGGGTAAACGGTATCGGAAATGTTGAGTCGGGTGAAGGTTATTTAATTAAAATGATTAATTCTGATATTTTAATTTATCCTGCCTCAGGCAAAAAATTAGCTTATATTGAAAAATTAATACCGGTTCATTTTACATTTGATGGTGGAAATGCTGCCGACGCTGTCTGGACAATTTATCTTAATGAACAAACAGAAAGTGGGAATTATCTAAATATCGGTGATGAAATTGGAATTTTTGATGGCAAAACTCTCGTTGGCTCTGCCGTAATTAATCAAACTTTATCAGAAAATAATAAATATCAAAACGTTTTAACTGTTTTTGA